>OATB01000293.1_pt1 | contig 43986 bp, 36 predicted proteins | sample 1494941 | NCBI WGS metagenome assembly OATB01 (sample SAMEA2579931, study PRJEB22360) | human gut metagenome | reverse complement strand
CTGTCACCGAAGGGAGTTTTTTTCCTTTTGCAGAAGCCGGGCTGCCTGTGTAAGCGTCCCTATGAGGCTATCATTTTTGAAGCTGCAAATTAAATTTTATTGAAATCCTACCCAAGAAAGTGCTACTTTTACACAAGATAAAAGGATGACATACCCAATAATTTAAGTATAATGATATTAAAAAGGTTCTATAAAAGATTCTGTTGAAAGTATAGTTAAGTTGAAAGTATAGTTAAATAGAAGCTCTTTTATCAGGATATTTAAAAGGAGAACGAGTATGCAGCAGGAAGCGGTCAGAATACCGAGAGAAGAGTATCCCAAACGCTGGGAGAAGGTTCAGAAGATTATGAAAGATAATCAATTGGATGTTATCCTGGCTTATAGTGATGACAGAGCCACACATGGCAATGCCTATGCTAGATATTTTGCAGATTTACCAACTCATTTTGAAAATGTGCTGGTACTGTTTTTAACCGGCTGTGATCCGGTTATATTGACCGGGCCGGAGACAGAAGGGTATGCAAAAGAAATTTCTGCAATCCAGAATATTAAAGTATTATCTGAATTTTCTGCTGAGGATGAAGACTATCCGTTTTCGGTAGTTGAGCCTTTGGAACAGATTGTGAAACAGCTTGTGCAAAAAGCGCCTGAAAAAGTAGGGCTGGCTGGAAAGCTTTATATGGGGGCTGAACTCTATGAAGCAGTTGAAAATGCTTTTTGTCCGGCAGAACTGGTGGAAGCGGATAAGCTGTTGGAGCCGGTAAGAGGTGTGAAATCACAGGCTGAGATCGCAGTGATCCGTAGGGCATACGCAATTGCAAATGAGGGTATGAAGGCGGCAATAGATGCAGTGCGTCCGGGTGCTACCGAGCGTGAAATCGCTGCAGAAGCAGAATATGTTATGCGTAAGCTGGGGTGTGAAGGATACGGTATTGATCCGATTGTGGCTTCCGGACCAAACACAAAGCATATATTGGCACGCACTACCAATCGTAAGATTGAAGAAAACGATGTGGTTATCGTAACGCTGGCGCCCAGGTATGAAGGCTACCATGGGGCGTGTGGAAGAACGATACTCGTTGGGAATCCCGGGGAAAAAGCAATAGCAGCTGTTGAAGCATCCATTCGGGCACAAAATGTATGTGCAGAAAACCTGATACCAGGAAATATTGGAAGCCTGGTAGAGGCGATGGGAAGGCAGGTAATGAAAGAAGCGGGATATGAAAAGAACTTTATGTATTCCGGACTTCACAGTATTGGGGTTATTGAGTTTGAACCGCCTATACTGGGTCCATCCAGCAGCGTCATGATAGAAAAGGACATGGTTATTTCCATAGATATCCCATTATTTGAGGCAGATATTCCGGGGATGCGTTTTGAAGACGGATACCTGATTGTGGAAAATGGAATGGAAAAATTGACGGATGTTCCATTGTTCATTCAAAAATAAGTGTAATCATACAGAGATAAAATGGCGGCACCTGATGGGGAGCTGTCATTTTTTTTGGTTAAATAACATGCAAAATACCATTCGGCTTTTACTTGTCATTTTAGGAATGATAGGCTATAATGTCCCCATAGAATTTATATGGAAGTGAAAATCATGGGAAATAGAACTCAATTATTAGAGGATTGCATATTATGTCCAAGAGAGTGCCATGTGAACCGTAATCAGGGGATGCGGGGATATTGCAGAGAAACTTCAGAGCTTGTGGTTGCAAGGGCTGCCCTGCATATGTGGGAAGAGCCGTGTATTTCCGGAAAATGCGGATCGGGAACCGTTTTTTTCTCCGGCTGCTCTATGGGCTGTGTATTTTGCCAGAACCAATCAATTGCGTCCGGGGAATGGGGCAAAAAGATTCCGGTATCCAGACTTGCCGATATCTTTCTAAAACTCCAGGAGCAGGGGGCGGCAAATATCAATCTGGTGACTGCCTTGCATTATATTCCTCAGGTTATGGAAGGGCTTGACTTGGCAAGAAGCCGTGGGCTTAGGCTACCCGTAGTCTATAATTCCAGCGGGTATGAAAAAGCAGAAACCCTTCGCATGCTGGAAGGGTATGTGGATGTCTATCTGCCTGATTTTAAGTTCATGGATTCCCAGGCTGCACAGCGTTATTCCAATGCCCCCGACTATAGCCGGTATGCTAAAGATGCGCTAAGAGAGATGGTCCGCCAGACAGGAGAGGTGGCATTTAAAAGCAATGGAATGATAATGAAAGGGGTTATCGTTCGCCATTTGATACTGCCCGGACATACGAAGGATTCCATGGAGGTGTTGAAGTATCTCTATGAAACGTACGGAGATCAGATATATATCAGCATCATGAATCAGTATACACCCATGGAAAAGGCACTTGCTTTTCCGGAAATTAACCGGAAGGTGACGGACAGGGAATACAGGCGTGTTGTGGACTATGCAATTGGGCTTGGGGTCACGAACGGCTTTATTCAGGAAGGGGAAACTGCTTTGGAAAGTTTTATTCCGGATTTTCATAATATAGGAGTATAGGATATATAATAGTTTCTGAACTAACATCCTGTGGCAGCAGGGGAGGTATTTATGAATGAATTGAGAACAGAGCGTCTGATTATCCGCAGGTTCCTGGAAAGTGACTGGGAGGACCTGTATGAATACCTGTCTGACGAGGCAGTTGTCTATTATGAACCATATGAGATTTTTTCCAGGGAAAAATGCCAGGAGGAGGCCAGAATAAGGTCGGTCAGCAAGTCATTTTGGGCGGTATGCCTTCAGGAAAACGGGAAGATGATAGGAAATCTTTATTTTGAAAGAGGAAAATTTGATACCTGGGAGATCGGGTATGTGTTTAATCTTAAGTACCAGGGGAAGGGATATGCGATGGAGGCGGCAAAAGCACTGCTGGATGAAGGATTCCAGAACTGGGGAGTACGCAGGGTAGTGGCTATGTGTAATCCCGGGAACCAGCATTCCTGGAAGCTGATGGAACGCCTTGGAATGCGAAGAGAGGGGCTTCTGGTGAAGAATATTTTCTTTAAGTCTGATAAGCATGGGAAGCCGCTATGGCAGGATACTTACGAATATGGACTTTTAAAAGAAGAGTGGAATAGTAATCGGCGTGTTTGAAAAGGAAGATACTTTTCAAACACGCTTTTCCATTTAATTATCGGATTGCAGAGCCTCATAGCCCGTTTCACAGGTACGAATTTTCATGGCACTTCTTATTTCATAACTAAATATTTTACCATCCCCTACTTCTCCGGTAAATGCAGCTTTTTGAATGGCGGTAATCACCTTTTCTTCCCATTCCTGAGAGGATACTACGATTTCAAATTTGATCTTTGGCTGCATCATCAGATCGATCTGGGTGCCCCGGACAATTTCTTTATATCCGCGCTGGACGCCGCAGCCCATGACCTGAGAAATGGTAATTCCATTTACCTGAATCTCATCCAGAGCGTCCTTGACATCCTCAAATTTCTCTTCTCGTACAATTGCTTCTATTTTAATCATCATAATTCATTCCTCCCATTCTTAATCAAAGCCATTGAAAGATGGATAAGCGCTTTCACCGTGTTCTGAAATATCCAGTCCAAGCTGTTCTTCTTTTGGTGATACACGAAGCGGTGTGAATAATTTTACAATTCCCACACAGATAAAAGTTCCGGCGGCAGCAACAGCAATCGTGATCAGTATGCCAATGATCTGTGCTGTGAACAGGCGGGTATCGCCGTATATCAAACCGTCCCATTTAGCTGTACTGTTAATGGAGCTTCTGGCAAACAGGCCGGTTGCGATGCCGCCCCAGATTCCACCGATGCCGTGACAGCCAAAGGCATCCAGAGCATCATCTACTTTCAGGTGCTTTTTAATAAATGTTACCGTGAAATAGCAGATGGGGCTTACCAACCCACCGATGAGAAAAGCTGACCAGACAGGTACGAAGCCTGCGCCGGGCGTAATTGCTACCAGACCGACCACAAGTCCGGTGGATGCGCCTACAATCGTTGGCTTTCCTTCCTTTATTACATCCATCAGCATCCAGGATAACAGAGCCGTCGCTGCGGACAGTGCAGAAGTCATAAATGCATGAGCAGCCAATCCGTTTGCACCAAGAGCGCTGCCGGCATTGAATCCAAACCACCCAAACCAGAGCAGTGATGCTCCCAGTACCACGAATGGGATATTGTGTATCCGGTATGAAGTTGTCTCGTACCCTCGTCTTCTGCCAAGAAATAGGGCAAGAAGAAGGGCGCTGATGCCGGAACTGATATGGACTACGTTGCCGCCCGCAAAATCAATGGAGCCAATGGAGGCAAGAAAACCGCCTTCGCCCCAAACCATGTGAGCCAATGGATAATATACGATTAGTGACCAGAGGGCTATAAACAGGAAAAGCGCTTTAAACCGCATACGCCCAACCAGCGCACCTGTGATTAAAGCAGGGGTGATCATGGCAAACATCATTTGAAACGCGGCAAATACCAAATGCGGCAGGGTTTCGGAATATGGTCCGGCTTCCATGCCAACCCCTTGAAAAGAAAACCATCTGAAATCACCGATAATGCCAAGGTGGTTACCTCCAAAGGAGAGGGAATAGCCAAATAAAATCCACATGACAATAGACAGCCCCATAACGGAAACGCACGCCATCATAGTATTGCAGACATTCTTGCGGCGCACCAGTCCGCCATAAAAGAATGCCAGACCCGGTGTCATGAGAAAAACCAAAGCCGCTGAAATTAATAGAAAAGCAGTATCACCAGTATTCATAGAAAGACCTCCTAACAGATAAATTTAATGTGTTGTCGATATATAAATAAAAAAGGCGTTCAGATAATATTTGGAATTATCTGAACGCCTTCGTTCGGATGTATCATAGCACAGTTGATTTTAAGATGCAAGAAATATTTGTAATTCATTGGAAATTTGTATTTCCTGGATAAGTTTATAGATTCCTTATACTTTGTTGATATGATGGGATTATGAAAGAGGTACAGTACATGTGGCGTACAGCTGTCAGAAAGCAATTTTAATACATGCTCTAGCGGACTGGAGAACAGAAACTTTTATGAATGGATCAGAGAGAGGAGCAGTTGCTGTAAAAATTAATGATCAGTTTTTAAAAGCAGTGATTAAAGAGAAATAGGTTAAAAAGCGGAGAAATTGTCAGGCTGACAGTTTTTTCGCTTTTATTGTATGAAATTTATTAATAGAAAAAGCCAGTGCGGGAAATTATAAGTTTGTAGTTAATAATTATGATGGCTGATGTAGATGGAGGGAATGAATTGAAAAAACAACAATATGGATATGTTCGGGTGTCTACAAAAGAGCAGCATACGGACCGGCAGATGGCAGCGATGGAAAAAGCGGGGATTTTAAGGAATCATATATATGAGGATAAACAGTCGGGAAAAGATTTTGAACGTCCTCAGATTTAGCATAGATAAAATGCTTTGAATGAAAGCTTATTTTGAAGGAGAAAATACAAATGAGAAAAAATTTTAGTAACAATGATGGTTATGATAACGATGGTGATTCTGGCAGCATGTGGCGTGAGGCAATGGGTAAAGTAACATTTAAAGTAATTGAGATGGATTAGATTTATCATGATTAGTATGGATGCTTAGAAGAAGTGGGGTGCTTAAAAATGGAACTGCTGACGGATGATATGAGAATGTTTTTTATCCACATAAATGATATTGAAAATGGAGTTGCTTCGGGAACCTTTATGAATCCAATCCAAAAAGAAGAAATTCCTTTTCGTAATCTCAGCGATTTAATAGCTAAGATAGATGGAATGCTGCAAGACTTCCAGAAGCACCCGAGGGAGAATTGTTCACCTCATTTGGAACCTTACCTGAATCATCCTTTTTTCTCAAAACGTTCCAGGCACTTTTTTTTCATTCATATCTATTATCTGGAATATGGTGACTGGCAGGGGAGCGTGCGATACTCCGGGTGCAAAAAGGCAGTGCTGTTTCGGGGGATTTTAGAATTATTAAGGGTTATGTGTGAAGTGATAGCTGGATTGGATCAATGCCCAGCGTGAACGTCAGCGGGGTATCCGCTCTTTCTGTCTGGGTGATGACAAAGTAGAAAAATTAAACCAAATTGGCATGCTGTGGGGGTTTCGCAGCATGGGATTAGGGAAAGACACAAATACACCGGTGCAATAGCAGCCGGTGTATTTGTATAGGTATAGAATCTATTGCAGTTTATAAATTATGCTGTCCGTTTAAAGCAAAACCAGATGTTTCTTTAAATCCTCCAGTGTTTCCCGCTCCCGTATTACCACAATTTCTCCGTTCTCCCGGATTAAGATTTCAGCAGGGCGAAGACGGTTGTTATAGTTTGAACTCATAACATACCCATAAGCGCCGGCATCCAGAATGCCGAGAATGTCACCTTCCTGAATCTCTGGGAGGAGCCTGTCTTTTGCCAGAATGTCTCCGCTTTCGCATATATTCCCTACGATGGTTACGGATTCTTCACGGTTAGATGGTGTATCGTTTCCACGATATATTTCTACGCCATGGTATGAATCGTATAAAATAGGTCGTGAAAGCACGTTAAATCCTGTATCACATCCCACATATTTATTCTTATAATTGTATTTTATGGAATGAACCCCGCTTAAGAGGACTCCGCATTCGGCACTGATATAACGTCCGGGTTCGATACGGAATGTGATCTGCCTTCCATATTGTTCGGAAAATTGATATAAAGCCTCGTCAATTTTAGCACCCAGCTCCTGCAGATCCAGTGGTGCTTCCCCTTCTTCCTTCTTATATGGAATACCAAAGCCGCCTCCCATATCTATAAATTCCAGAGCCGGGAATTGTTTTGCTATTTCAAATAAAGAGTCCAGGCTTTTGACGAAAGCGTCCCCTGTCATAAAAAGTGATCCGATATGCTGGTTGATTCCGGCAAGGGTAAGATGAAATCTATCTAATATTTCTTTCACCTGAGGGATAAAGACCGGATCCACACCGAATTTCGTTTTCTTTCCTGCTGTTACTACTTTTTCATGGTGACCGGCACCAACTCCGGGATTAAAGCGGATAGCTACACGGCTTCCTGGTGCCAGCCGACCGTAGCGTTCTAATTGGCTGACGGAATCCACGCTTACCAGAACGCCTTCAGATATGGCATACTGCATTTCCTCGTCAGATACATTATTTCCAATATAGAATATTTCATCGGAAGTAAACCCTGCCATTTTTTCGATATAAATCTCTCCCGGTGACATGGCATCAACTTCCAACCCTTCTGAGCGTACAATCTGAAGAAGTGCTGGATTGCTGTTTGCCTTTGCCGAAAAATCCACTACGAATTTTGGGTAGGAAACCATATTCTTAAGATCCCGGCAGCGTTCACGAAGAATTCTTTCATTATATACGTAAACCGGTGTACCGTAAGCGGCTGCTAATTCAACCGGATCATGGTTTTCGAAGAAATTTGTTTGATCAGTTACTTTTGTGTAAATCTTTTGCATGATATATTACCTCCATGTAGTTTGTTATGAAATATTGTGTAAATTAATTTATAATGAGCCATTTGTATATTTGCTATGAAATAATATGTAACATAGTTCATATGAGCTATTTGGTATATTCGCTATAAAATAATGTGTAAATAAATGAATATGAACCATTGGTTTATTCGTTATGAAATAATGTATAAATTAATTTATAGTGAGCCATTTGTATATTTGCTATGAAATAATGTGTAAATTAGTTTATATGAGCCATTTGGTATATTTGCTACGATATAATGTGTAAATTCATTTATATGAGCCATTTGGTATATTCGTTTTGAGTGATAATTACAGTGATTTGACATTCCCGGCAATCGCAGGTTAAATCTGAAAATGCATCAAATCTGCATATTGCTTGCAGGAATAAAATATAAGTCTTGACTTATTATAACGTTTTATTTATCATTTGTATAATGAATCTTTATGGAGGATATAATCGATAATATCGATTGAACGAGAGGATAAAAACGTATGAATATTGAAAATTTAAAAACATTTCTTACCCTGTCGGAACTTAAAAATTTTACCCAGACGGCAGACCAGTACTATATTGTCCAGTCCACGGTGACAAACCGCATTATGGAATTAGAAAAGGAGCTGGGGAAGAAGCTTTTTATCAGGCAGAAGAAGTCAGTGGAACTGACAGAAGAAGGGCGGCGTTTTCTTCCCTATGCCAAGCGTATTGTGGAGCTGGAGCACACGGCGGTTATGGAACTGGGGATGCTGCACAGCTTTTCAGAACATTTGCGCATAGGAACAGTCAATACGGTATACGACTGCCATTTAACCAAATGCATGTCCAGGATATTGCGGGAATGTCCGGACATTTCAGTGAAAGTCATCATTGACCATTCCAATACGCTGATAAGGATGTTACAGGATGGAACTTTGGATGTTATCTTTACTTTTGTCCCTGCAGAGCGGATTGGATTTACCTGTATTCCGTTTCAGACGGATGAACTGGTATTGGTTACGGCATGGGATAATACAGAGCATGAACAAGGCGTTACCAAGGACATACTACAGAATTTGTACTATCTTTACTGCGATTTTGTGCTGGGAGAAGGCGGTAATTTTATGCGGGATATGTTCCCGAAGAAGAATCCATTTCCATTTGAAATTGACAAAAGTACGAAACTGCTCCCCTATCTGCTGGATGGAATCGGATACAGTTTTCTGCCCCGCAGCTTTGTGGGAAAATATCTTGCGGATCAAAGGTTAAGAGAAATTCCGCTGCTGGATTTTGCTGCGCCGGTAATTCAAAGTTATTTTATTACCAAAGAGCTAAAGACGCAGAAAAAAGCAGTGGCGGATTTTAAAAACAGGATCTTTTCAACTGTGGAATAAGGAATAGGAGTGTTGCTTTTCTATTCAAACCATTCATGATTATAATGATGAAGGAATTCGTCAGCTTCAGCAGGACCATTGGTTTCCGGTGTATAAGAATATACGGGAAGTTTTTGTTTGTAGTATACCTTACGAATATTTTCGATAAATTTCCAGCTGGTTTCGATCTGATCCCATTGGGAGAACCAGGAACGCTCACCCTGCATACAAGCATCCAGCATCCGTTCATAAGCTTCCGGTGTATTTATTCGGAATATATCCAGACAGCTCTGACAGAAATCCATTTTAGTCTGAATGATTTCATCGGTATCGCCGGGGTTTTTGATATTGAACTGGAGGTATACGCCCTCCGTTGGCTGTATTTTAATATTTAAAATGTTTGGTGCAATCTCTGGTGAGGAGCGACGGAATACAATCGCCACGTCCATTTCCCGATGCCCCAGTTTCTTACCGGTGCGGATATAGAAGGGCATGTTTTTCCAACGCTTATTGTCTACAAAGAGGCGGAGGGCGGCATAAGTCTCCGTTGCAGAATCCGGTGCTACATTTTTTTCCTCCAGATAGCCATCATACTGTCCAAGAAGAAGGGAATCTTTTATATTTTTTGCCTTTACCGGACGCAGGGAGCGCAGTACTTTAATCTGTTCCGCATGCATTTCTGATCCGGAAAACTGTTCCGGCTGTTCCATTGCCACGATAGACAAGATCTGGAACAGATGATTCTGTACCATATCCTTCAGTGCTCCGCTGGAATCGTAATATCCGCCTCTTGTTTCCACGCCTACATCTTCCAGGGCAGAAATCTGGATGCATTCAATATGCTCTGCACTCCAAAGGTTGCTGAAAATAGGATTGGTAAAGCGAATGGTCTGGATATTACGAACCATTTCTTTTCCCAGATAATGATCTATACGGTAAATCTGATCAGGTGAAAAGAAAGACTCCATTTTTTGATTTAGCGCATCCGCAGCCTCCAGCGTTTCACCAAAAGGCTTCTCAATGATTACCTTTCCGTTTTCTGCACCGTCTACACCTGTCAGTCCTTCTACAATGATCCCAAAGAAACGGGGGGCCACTGCAAAATAGAAGATATGGGTGTAAAGCTTGTGTTCCTGGTAATAACGGTTTAAGCCTTCATATGCCTCATGGTCTGAAAAATCCATCTGATAATAATGGATTCGGGATGCAAAATTGGCAAAATCCTCTTCGGTATAAGGCAGTCTGGAAAATTCGGATACCCAGTCCCTGGCAATTGTCCGGTAATCCTCATCGCTGTAACTGCGCCTTCCGATAATAACGATCCGGTCTTCCGTCCCAAGGCGTCCGGAGACGCACATATTGTAAAGGGCCGGTAAAAGCTTACGGAATGTCAGGTCACCGGTTCCGCCAAATATAGTAAAAGTCAGGTTTTGTTTCATGATAATTTCCCCCAATCGTGATGGAAGCTGCCATCCCTGTCGATTCGTTTATAAGTGTGGGCACCAAAGCAGTCCCGCTGTGCCTGAATCAGATTTGCCCCTACTGCCTTGCCCCGGAAGGCATCTATATAGGATAGGGCATTCGCCATTGCAGGCATGGGAAGTCCGTTGTTGATTCCGGTAATTACAGCAGTCCGAAGGCTCTTAAGATTATGGTCAACTCTGGATAAGAAGAATTCGTCCAGTATCAGATTATCCAGTGTGGGATTCTTACGGAAAGCAAGTGTAATATCATTGAGGAATTCAGCCTGAATAATGCATCCTGCACGGAAGATGGCGGCAATATTGCCAAAATCCAGGTTCCAGCCGTAGAGTGCAGAAGCATCTTTTAACATGGCAAAACCCTGGGCATAAGCAGCGATTTTAGCTGCATAAAGCCCTTCCCGGACAATTTCAGCAAAGTATTCATCATGTTGTCTGGAAGAAGAGGGGGAAGGTCCATGCAGACGTTCTCCGGCTTCCTTGCGTTCATCTATGCGGTTTGACATAATCCTTGCGTTGCAGGCTGCCGTAATCATGGAGATATCTACGCCCTGCTTTAAGGCTTCAATACTCGCCCATCTTCCGGTACCTTTCTGCTGGGCACTGTCCAGAATATAATCCAAAAGCTCTCCTTCCTGGAAATCATCTTTTTCCTGGAAGATGTCTGCCGTGATCCCGATCAGGTAACTTTGCAGCTCTCCCTGGTTCCACCGGGCAAATATCTCCCCGATTTCCTGATTATCATATCCGCCTGCATATTTAAGCAGCAGATAAGATTCTGCGATCAGCTGCATATCCGCATACTCAATTCCGTTGTGGACCATTTTTACGTAGTGTCCGGCACCGTCCGGTCCCATGTAACTGCAGCAAGGTTCTCCTTTTGCGCGGGCTGCAATTGCTTCCAGAACAGGTTTAATTTCATCATAGGTATTCCTGTTTCCACCAGGCATAATAGATGGACCGAAACGCGCTCCTTTTTCACCGCCGGAAATTCCTACACCGTAGTAATGGATACCCTTTTTTTCCAGTAAAGTGTAACGCCTTCTGGTATCTTCAAAAAATGAGTTTCCGCCATCCATAATGATGTCACCCGGCTGAAGCAGTGAGATTAACTGGTCTATTACAAGATCAACCGGTTTCCCAGCCTGAATCATCAGCATTATTTTTCTTGGAGCTTCCAGTGCTTCGACCATCTCTTTTAAATCGTAATATGGTACGAAATTTTCATGAGGGTGTTCCTTTGTAAGCGTATCAGTTACCTCCCGGCTTCTGTTATATCCGCCAACCAAAAATCCATGGTCCGCCATGTTAAGTGCCAGGCTTCTGCCCATAACTGCTAATCCTATAATTCCTATATCTAATTTTTTCATTCTGTATCCCTTAAGCATTGCATGTTCCCATGCAACACTGCCACATTCTATTGTGCTGAAGGATAAAATATGTGGCATCCTTTCTTATTATAATTTTCCTTCAGCTATATGATTCCTGTACAGCGGGGGCACGGTTTTCCCGTATTACCCTACATAAAGTGTAAATCTGATATTGAACAGCATTATTTGTGTTCCTTCTCCGTATGCGTATCCAGTATAATTCCCACACCTTCCGGTACAGGAACTCTGGAACAGACTTCTTCCAGAAATCCGGTGATGCTGTTTCTGCACATGCATACCAGTTCGTTAGAAGTGCGGTTTACGATAAGAAGGAAGCGGCCGTTGGGTGACAGTATAAAATCTCTGGGATGACTGCCCTGGCAGGAAGCATACTGCACTGCCAGAGGAGAAGTGCCGGTGAGGGAGATCACCGTAATAAAATCGGCACCCCTTACGGAGACATATAAAAAGTGTTCATCCGGTGAAAGGCGGATAGCTGCAGAAGCGTTCCCATTTCCTGATTCCGGATTCAGAACTGAAATCTGTGAGACAAGTTCAAAGTCTAAATCGCTGCCTGAATTGACGCAAAAATCATCAGCCAAATCACCGTTCAAACCGTTGTCTGAATTGCTGCATAAATCACCGTTCAAACCGTTGCCTGAATCGCCGCATAAATCACAGCCCAAATCGAAGGTAAACAGTTCATTACTGCGTTCAGTGACTACGTACAAATGGGTATGGCTTCTGTTAAAAATACCGTGTCGTGGACCGCTTCCCTTTGGAAATACAATTTTACCGGCAGGCCGATAGTCAAATTCCCTGTCGAATATACGTATTTCATCTAATTCCAGACATGGAACCAGCAGATAGTGATCATGGAAAAGTATCTGATGACATCCAGCCATAGGTGCAATTTCAATTTTTTTGTGGAGAACCAGACCTTCCGGCGCTTTCCGATAAATTAAGACGGTTCCTTCGTGGTAATTAGCTGTGAAAATATAAGTGCTGTCCTGTACTATGAAGCACGCTGTTTTAGATTCTGTAAAAATCTCACTTTGTACCGGTGAACTGGAAGATGTATCCCAGATACAGATTCCCGCCCTGCCGTCTTTCTCTAAAGGTGCTGCAAGTAAAGAACCCCAAAGTGCTGAGCATTTTGCATTTTTTGCTTCGTATAACAGGGCGGGAACGGTTAATGCCCCTGTAATTGTATTAAAACGAAATTGAAAAATTCCCGGACTTTTTTCAGAATAGTATGTTCCGATATAACCGTCTAATATGTTCATGTCAATCCTCCCTGACTAAGAATACGGGGTTTGAGTGTAACTGTGTTTCTTTTAGTGTAACCTTTGCCTTATCAAATATTCCCTGGCATAAAGGGCATTTGGCAACCTATAGTAAAATATGCTGTAATGATGATAAGATACTATATTTTATAATTTAGTAATAGTTATTATTATTGATTATATGACTTTGAGCTTATTGTGTCAAGACAATATATTTTGCCGGTTTTTTGAGGATGGAAAACCATATCATATTGCTACAGAATATTTAATATGATAAAATATATAAAACCGTGCTTCAATATTTTACCAATGAAAAAAGGATGTGATCATACTATGAATTTAAAAGAATTTACGGAATCAGTTGATCAAAGTGTAGAAAAATTAAGCAAAGAAGAACTGTGTTGTTTTATTCACAGCATTGCGCGTAAGGTACCGGATAAAGAAAGAAGTGAATTTTTGCAGATACTGGATGAAATTGGAGCAGTATATAATTTATGCCCCGATCAGAAGAGCCTGAAGGCAGTGAAGAAACTTGTAGACGAGAAAGAAGTCCAGGTTGAATTTAACCGATTGACGGAGTTGTTTAGTCAGATTGAAGAAGAAGAGTTATATCTGCAGGCAGAATATTATGAAGATTATTCTCAGGGGGATTGGAGTGATGATGGGGACTGGGAATATGAGGATCCAAATGGGATATGCCAGATATATGAGCAAGGTTACCAATTCCTTTTGCGCTGCGTGATAGACGGGTTTTATATGGAAGCCAGTGATATGTTTGACTTGCTCCTGGATACGGAGGTTATGGTTGAAAATGATGGTGATTCTTTCACCATGGGATTAGAGGAGCTGACAGGGAATGGGCTGGTATCCATAAATCTTACTAATCTGGCACTACATACATTGTATGCTGTGTATCAGACGTGCCCGAAGGAGGAGCGGGCCAGGAGGCTGTATGTTTATTTTGAGGTCCATTTTTTTGAAAATATTCGTATCGAAGACATGCTTAGCCTTGGACGGGAAGAGTTAGGAGAATTGCCGGAGTTCTGGGATTCGTGGATTGAATTGCTTTGCAATGCTGCTGGCGATAAAGAGGCGAGGTTACTAAAAGAGGCTGTCAATTTCCAACGGGGAGAGGACAAGATGCTGGATGTTGCGCGTATAGCATATGAAAAGCATCCTTCCTTATACTTAGAAGTGTTAATGGGGCTTGAGCGATTACATGATTACGAAAGGCAGCTGTTGGTAGGTAAAGAAGCGCTTGAGAAGATAGATAAAAAATATATTCTGAGAAGCGAGATCGCCCTTAAGACGGCAGAGTCATCCATATGGATGGGAGAGGAAGATTATGCTGAAGATTGCTGGATGTTAGCCTTAGAATCCAGTACAACACCAGTAAACTTTCTGAGAATTATGGCGGAAAGCGGTGAGCCGCAGAGGTACAGGGATGCCGCAGTGAAAATAATTCGGTTTGCAAAGCATGGAGGGAATGCAAGGAATGGATTTTTAAAAGAACTAGAGGAAAATTGCGTATCAGAAAGAGAGCGTGATATTCTGTGGTTCTTATGCGGGAATTTTAATGAGTCCATGGAGAAGTGCCGAGCGGAAAAACAGGCATTGGGTTGGTCTGGAAGATTTATTAAATGTGGCATAGCATTATTTTTACTACTTCTTTTCAAGGAAGATAATCTGAAACAAGGGTGTATGCAGATGGCAGATAAAGTGATCATGGAGATGGACTTTAAAGCCAGTGTATATTATAGTGGAACAAAATTTTATAATGAATATAGAAACGATGAATTGACGGGATCAAAAAAAAGAGATGTGTTCTGGAAATGCTTTTGCCGTTGGAAGAAAGGGTACTGCTTGTCAGAGGAGCAGATGGAGAAATATTTAGAGTATTTAGAGCAGATGATTGATAAAAGAGTAAAGGGGATTGTATCAGGACAATTCCGGGCTCATTATGAGGAAGTAGCTGCATTAGCGGCGGCTTTAGGTGAGGTGAAGGAATCGATAGGGGATGCTAATGCAAAACAAACGGTTCTCAATCAATTCAGATCAGCATTTCCCAGACATTCGTCTTTTCATGCAGCGCTAAGGAAGTATGGAATGACGGATATGCGTAGTAATAGATAATTTTATGCAAGGTAGCCATCATTAAGTATTTTGAAAATATATATCGACAGAACGGCAAAATAGTATATAATAAAAATAGCGGTAAAATAACATTTAAACAAAACATGCAGAGCAAAGGAGAAAAGATAATGAAGATGATTTCAATTGAACAGGATTTGCAGCAGAATACATATCCGGGCAGAGGAATTGTAATCGGCAGATCAGCAGACGGGACGAAAGCTGTAACTGCTTACTTTATCATGGGAAGAAGCGAGAACAGCAGAAACCGTATATTTGTAGAAGATGGTGAAGGAATCCGTACACAGGCGTTTGATCCATCCAAGCTTACCGATCCAAGCCTGATTATTTATGCACCGGTGCGTGTACTGGGCAATAAAACCATCGTGACCAATGGGGATCAGACTGATACCATCTATGAGGGAATGGACAGGCAGATGACATTTGAGCAGTCTCTTCGCAGCAGAGAGTTTGAGCCGGACGCACCTAATTATACCCCTCGTATTTCCGGAATCATGCATTTAGAAAATGGAAAATATAATTATGCCATGTCAATCTTAAAAAGCGACAATGGTAATCCGGATTCCTGCAACCGTTATACCTTTGCATATGAAAACTGCGTAGCAGGAGAGGGACATTTTATCCATACCTACCAGTGTGATGGGGATCCCCTTCCAAGCTTTGAGGGAGAGCCGAAATTAGTTGCAATCCCGGATGATATTGATGCATTTACCGATGCATTATGGACAAGCCTGAATGAGGATAATAAAGTGTCTCTGTTTGTACGTTTTATCGATATTGCAGATGGTACTTATGAAACAAGAATTATGAATAAAAATAAATAAAATTCCATAAGTGATAAGCCAGACGGTATCCCGGATTTGGGATACCGTCTTTCAGTGCAAAGATCGTAGCCCATTGCTCTGTCGCTTCGCAGAAGCACGCCTGACGCAGATATCAGACAATCTATTCACAGTCATTTACGTAATGCTGTATTAGATCGTGTTAGAAAAAGGAAGGACCAGGATACACATGAAGATGCGCAAGGAAATATTTCCGGAATTGATAAAGGCATACCATGAAGATGAAGTTTTCTACAGAAAACTGTACGAAGAGGAACAGTTGCGTCCCGAAGAGTTTGAGAATTTTGTAGCAGGCCTTGACCGTGAATATATCAAACGTCATGAGCTGTATGTTCCGGCTATCCATGGAAAGTGGCTGAACTATCTGAATGAAAATGAACTTTTCAAAACACAGGAAGATCATATTGCCATTCAGAAACACTACCGGTATTCCCCGGAGTACATTCATGAGCATGAATTTTATGAGATTTTCTATGTGTACGAGGGTGCCTGTGAGAATACCATACAAAATGTAAAATATTCATGCAGTAAAGGGGATGTCTGCATTCTTCCTCCAAAAACAAAGCATAGTATTGCAGTCTTTGATGACAGTATTGTGATTAATATCATGCTTAAGGCAAGTACGTTCCATGAGGTGTTTTTTGATATCTTTACGGGAAAAAACGTATTGTCACAATTTTTTGCGCATATTCTCTATGACAAGACGGAGAATAACTATCTTTTGTTTCATACTGGTGATGATGATGGAATCCGATCACTTATAGAGGATTTATATATGGAATACAACGGACGGGTCAGATATTTTGAGACAATTCTAAAAAATGGAGTCATGACATTGTTCTGCCTGCTGTTGCGAAACCACGAAAATCATCTTGAGAGTTTTTTGAATACCACACATAAAAACCTGGACATGCTGGAAGTTCTAAATTATTTTCAAAAAAACTATGCAAATATTACGCTGAAATCAGCGGCAGAACATTTTAATTTCAGCGTACCCCACTTCAGTAAACTGATTAAGGAAAATACTGGTCAGAACTTTATTGAAATCTTAAAAAATATACGTCTTGAAAAGGCATGCTATGCATTGGCCAATACGGATTTGAGTATTATGACGATATGCGATATCATTGGTTATCCCAATCCGGAACACTTTTCCAGGTTATTTAAGAAGGAATTTGGAATGACTCCGGGAGCATATAGAAAAAGCAGGATTCAATCTTAAAAAATATCAAGTCAAGACCATAAATGAGACCATTGGAAGATTGCACGCAGGGTGTTAAAATCAGATATAACCGTAATTAAAAAAGAAACCCGCGGCAGAGGAAGGTGTAGATGCTGGGAACGTATGTTATACGTCCGCATCGTCATTACCGCAGAAAACAGGAGGTCACAGAGATGGCAGCAGTAAGCATAGACTTGGAAATGAAACGGAAAGTAAATCAGGAATTTGTAGATAAGGCAATGGAACTCAGTCCGAAATTATTGGAGAAAGTAATAAAACCTGTGGATATTGTATCGATGACTCCTGCCGGACAGACGGAACACCGGGCTGATGTCAGTGAAATGGGGTCAATTTCCCTGAAAAAGGGGGATTCCATCATACTTGATTTTGGCGACCATCAGGTAGGTTACTTTACGATGAAGTTAAAAAGTGTAGGAAGCCCCCAGGACGCACCTGCTTACCTCAGACTGAAATTTGGTGAGATAGCAAAAGAGCTGACGGAAGATTCCTCTGAATATGACGGATGGATCAGCAGAAGCTGGATTCAGGAAGAATTTCTGCATTTAGATGTCCTGCCTCAGGTGATAACCATGCCCAGACGTTATGCATTTCGTTATGTAGAAATCTATGCCATCGATACTTCTATGAAGTTCCAGGTTGTAATCGAGGAAGCATCCTGCAGAGCAGTCGCTTCTGTAGATATGGAAGTACTCCCGGAGCTTACAGGAGTAAGTGACCAGATCAGGCGTATGGACAGGGTGAGTCTGCGGACACTTCAAAATTGTATGCAGGATGTATTTGAAGACGGACCAAAGAGGGACCGCAGATTGTGGATTGGTGATCTCCGGCTTCAGGCATTGGCTAATTATGCAACCTTTCAAAACTTCGACCTTGTCAAGCGCTGCATGTATCTCTTTGCAGGGCTTACCAGGGATGACGGGGCAATCGGAGCCTGCCTGTTTACAGAGCCGGAATATCTTGTGGATGATACATTTTTATTTGATTATGCATTGTTTTTTGTTTCCATATTAAAGGATTATTATCGTGCATCCGGAGAAATCCAGGTAGTAAAGGAACTTTGGGACAGCGCCTACCGCCAGATCGAACTGGCCAGAAAACGCCTGGATGAGAATTATGTGATACAGGATGATGAGGGATTCTGGTGTTTTGTAGACTGGACAGATGGGCTGAATAAGCAGGCCAGTGCCCAGGCAATCTATATCTATACGTTAAATGCAGCGATTGAACTGGCAGAAATTCTGGAAAATGACCAGATAAAAGCAGAACTGGAGCTGGAGAGAAACCTGTGCGTGGAAGGTGCAAAAAAATGTCTGTGGGATGAAAGCCTGCAGGTGTTTGTCAGCGGTAAGGACAGGCAGGTCTCATATGCCAGCCAGGTGTGGATGATCCTTGCCGGGGTTCTGCCTGAGGAGGAGGGCAGGACACTTATAAACCGCATCATTAAGATGCATCCGGAAAAAGGGATGGTAACTCCATATATGAACCATCATTTCGTAGAAGCGCTTCTGCTCTGTAAAGAAAAGGATAAGGCGATGGATTATATGACTTACTATTGGGGCGGAATGGTAAATCAGGGTGCGGATACTTTCTGGGAAATGTATAATCCTGAAAATCCGGAGGAATCTCCATATGGATCTTCTATGGTGAACAGTTACTGTCATGCGTGGAGCTGCACACCGGCTTATATTTTGAGAGAACTTGTTTAAAATAGGCGCTTCCCTAGATTCAGCCTGTCGCTACAAAGCGTCATTTATCAAACCCAACCGGCAGTTTTTCCCAATGCTTTAAAATCAGTTTAGCGGCCTCCCCGGTATGAATGGGACCATTGAAACCCAGTTGCCTGCATATGCTGCTGACATATGGCTGTTTTAAGTTTGCTGCTTTCATGACTTCCATATCCCAGAATATTTCTTCGGGAGAACCGGTACGGATAATTTTGTTGTTAGCCATGACAATTATTTTTTTACAGTTTTCTGCGACAAATTCCATGTCGTGGGAGATTGTAATAACGGTCTTTTGGTTGCGGTGCAGATAACGGAGGATCTCAGTAAGTCTGAGATTTCCTTTCGTATCCTGCCCGGCTGTGGGTTCATCGAAGATGTATATGTCGGGCTCCATTGCTAATACAGCCGCAATCGTAACAAATTTTCTAAGTGACAGGGGAAGGTTATAAGGATTTTCTTCTCTGTATTCCTCCAGTCTGGTCTGTTTTAAAGCTTCTTCTGTGCGTCTTTTGATTTCTTCCTTTTTTAACTTCATTCTTTTGGGACCAAAGGCAACTTCCTTTTCTACGGTTGCATGAAAAATCTGTTCGTCCGGATTTTGGAATACATAGCCCGCCAATCTGGAAATCTGAGCCGTAGTGTAGTCTTTGGTATTCCTGCCACCGATAAGCACATCGCCCTCTTGTGGTTTCAGCAGCCCATTCAGCATTTTTGCAAGTGTAGTTTTACCGGCACCATTCTTCCCCATCACGGCTGTGTTTTCTCCGCTTTTCAAATGGAGGCTGATATCATCTGCAGCCAGACAGCCGTTGGGATATCGGTAGGTTACTTTATCTAATAGGATCTCGCTCATATGCCGCCCCTTTCACGGAATGCCCGCTGTATCAGTTCCACTGCCTGTTCTTCGGTAATTGGAATCCGGTCAAGTGGAAAACCCATCTCTTTTAAAAGGTTTCCAAGTCTGGCTGCCTGAGGCAGCGTAACGCCCATATTAAGCAGTGACTTGTCAGACAGAAGCTTTTCTGTCTCTCCGGATGCAGCCAGACGGCCATTCTGAAATACAAGTACCTCATCTGCATATTCTGCGATGAGATCCATTTTATGTTCCACCAGTATCACTGTTTTCTCTTTTTGCTTTAAGGTGTTGATAATTGCAAATACGCTTTCTGTTGCTTCCGGATCAAGCTGGCTTGTGGGTTCGTCTGCTATTAGAATATCAGGGTCCAGTACGAGTACGGATGCAAGTGCCACTCTCTGGATCTGCCCCCCGGATAGTTCAAGTGGGTTTTTCTCTGCCAGTTCTTCAATCTCTGTCAGCTTCATTGCCTCCACAATCCGCTGTTCCATTTCACAGGGGCTAACGCCGAAATTTTCTAGTCCGTATCCAACCTCTTCAAATACCGTACTTTTAACTCCGCTTAACTGATGAAACGGATTTTGGAATACATAGCCGATCTTAGAAGCTAGCTCTCCGCCATATTCTGCGATGTCTTTGCCCTCAACCAGTACGTTCCCGGTTAGTTCCCCCTGATAAAAACCTGGAGCAAATCCACGTGCCAGAGCGCAGAACGTGGATTTGCCCGATCCGTTTTCTCCAATCACACCATATAATTTTCCACGCTCTAACCTGAGATTAAGTCTGCAGACAGCGGGTGTCTTTGTCAACGGGTAATAATATGTTACATCCTGGAATTCCATTATCGTATCCATAAGTAAATCCTCCCTGCAAGAATGCTGCAAGTTACAATGACGGCTATCCACTCAGCAATTTTCTCATATCCGCTTTTTTGTACCTGAAACAAATGGGTTCTTTTTCCTGGCATGGAAAATCCCCTGGCTTCCAGTGTCAGCACCCGCTCTTCGGTACCTATTACCGAGTTTAGCATTAAAGGGACCAATACCGGGACAAATGCTCTTGCGCGGATTAAAATATTCCCTTCCGTTTCCACACCCCTTGCTTTCTGTGCATTCATAATAGACTTACTGTTTTTTTCCAATACTTCTATCATCTGCAGAGTGGAAGTAAATACATAGACCGCTTTATAATTCATGCCGGAGTCCTGAAGTACGCTTGCAATCTCTCTGTTTTCCGTGGTCTGAAAAATCCAGACGAAGATACCCGCAATATTAAGTATCATAAAAGATAAGAATATGCCTGTCTGAAGCCCCTTTTCATAGATTGTAAGAAAGCCCATTTGCCAGACCAGACCGCCCCCGGGGACAAAGAAGGTTTGCACAAATAGGATAAACAGTGAAATAAATGTAATTGTCTTAAGTGCTTTCCGGCTTTCCCTCATGACACCGCTTAACTTGCATAAAATTAAAACAGTCAGAAATTCCGGAAGCAGCAAAAGAGGCAGCCTGACATCTGTGAATTTTAAAGTACTGATGATATAGGTGCAGACGATATACAGCAGGGCAATCCGCAGCTTGGATGCCGGATATAATGCAGCAAGCTTATTTGATTTGTGAATCTGTATTCTTTCTGTGTATGTTTTTTCCATAATACACCATCCTTTTTAAGCAGGCATTTTCTGATTTTTCCAAATATTTGAGAAATATTTTGTAACACCGTTGACACAGCGGAATATTTCAAAAGTCACAGCCAGATAATTCTGTCAGGGTACAGCAGTACTGTATGGATTCCGTCAAGTTTCTTTGATATAGTATCGCCCACATAGGAACTTAATAAGAGTCCTTTTTGGAATCACCCTTATAACAAGCCAGCAGATTATAAAGGAAATGATCCGGTCCAACACGGTAAAGATGCCTTCCGTTCCGAAAAATGCAGTCCAGATATTTGCCCCGGCTGCCATTGCTACAGCCGTGATAATGGATGTACCGCCCCCTGTAATTCCTCCATATAGAAGAACTACCACCGGAGCGGCTGCCAGAATGGATACGGCTGACAAAATAAGAATGGAAATAATCCATTTCCACCACACGGTGAACATTCTTTTTTTAGCTAAAAAGCCAGCCGTGATACCAATTATGATACCCACAGGAAGAAAGGGAAAATTAGAAGGATTGGCAATTCCGGCAACAATGTTGGACAGCATTCCGGTGACAGCCGATACCCAGGGGCCGCAGAGCATAGCGATGAAAAAGGTTCCGATTGCATCCAGATATACAGGGAGCTTTAAGATAGCTGCAAGCTGTCCACCCACAAAGTTTACTGCGACACATACCGGTATCATTAACTGCGCCAGTATGGTAAAATCATCTTTGATAGAACTGGTTTTCCTGCTCATCCTTATCCTCCTCCTTATGCGTTTATTGGGGGCCCCTTGTGTACATTGTTTTACAGCTTTTCCCTGGCCCCGTAAGATGTGTATTTTGTGATTCCCGGGGGGATGCTTATTCTACTTTTAATGTCTTGTAAATGTAGTTTTTATACTTATCCGCATACAGCTTGCTGCAGATATATACATTTGGTTCTTTTCCTGAGAAATAATTAACATCAACCAGAACAGTACCGTAGCTTGGTCCGTTGGATGTATCTACCTCACAGAAGTATTTATCGCATTTCTCAATACACTCCGGGTAGAGCGCAGCTGCCATTGCGGAAGGATCAGCCATATCCAGATAGGCATCTCCAAATCGTTCAATGTTCATCTCCATCAGATTTTTGTTGCAGTCAATTGCAAATTTCCCCAGTTTGCTTCCATTTCTGATTTTTTCGATCTCCCGGGGGTTCAGCATACAATCACCAAGGCATGCATCCCAGCCAACATATATGATTTCTTTAAGCCCGGATTCCGTAACAATTTTTGCGGCTTCTGCATCCTGCCAGATATTAAATTCTGCTGTTGGCGTAACATTTCCTGCGCCGAGCCCTGCCGTTCCCATAATGACGATGCGGCCTGCCTTCTGCATCGCCTCATAATCCAGACGGATCGCAATTGCAAGATTGGTCAGTGGTCCAAGTGCTATAATATCAATTTCCCCAGGTTCGCTGTCTCTTAAACACGCAAGCATCTCTAATATTCCGTTTCCATCCTGAACTTTTAATCTCTCGGGTACAAGTCCAATGTCCCCCATACCGTCGTTTCCATGTGTTTCGTGTGCGTATACCAGCTCTTTTAGGAGCATTTTATCTGCACCCTGATATACCGGCGGCTCATAGGTTTCTGCATATTCAATAGTAGTCAGTGTATTTATCGTAGCCTGAACAGCATTTACATTTCCGGAAACGGTTGAAATCATTACAATTTCGTATGCAGGATCATTGAGTGCCATGGCAATCGCCATTGCATCGTCTGATCCGCAATCTGTGTCAATGATTATTTTTTTCTTCTTGTCCATAATTATAATCTCCTTATATTTTCTGATATTTTAAATAGTGCTACATAAATCTACAGAACGGTTACTTTTTCTTTATCTTCTGATGTAATCAGCTTTAAGACTGCTGCAGATGCGATGCACACTGCCAGCATAATTAACGTAAATTTAAATGAGAACCCGATACCCAGTCTGGATATAACCATTCCTGTAATCACCGGTGTCAGGAAATCAGCAATGCCGCTTGCAGTTGCTACCAAAGAGCTTGCCACGCTTACCCGTTTGGAATTAATGCGCGTTGCTATGGCTACGATGACACTGAAAAGGACGCCCAGGAACAAGCCTGTTATAAATAATCCGATAAAATAAAACTGTGTAGTATTTACGATCATGGAGACTGCAATTGCGGCAAATGCTCCGATACAGTTTATTAACAGGACGGTCTGGCTTTTGATGTATTTCAGTACCCATACAAATACAAACCCTCCGATGACACATCCCACATTATACACGGTGAGCATAAATGCCCCGGAAGCTTCGGAGCTTCCCATACTCTGTGCAAAGCTGGATATATACAGTCCCAGAGTACTGGAAACTGCACTAAATGCAGCAACTACGGTAAAGATACCGGCATATGCAGTCCAGGTCTTTTTTACATAGAGAGGTTCGATGTGTTCTTCTGCACCTTCCCCCTGCACAGTTTCTTCAATTTTGGCAAAGGGAATGCTTGCCAGCATAATGACAGCAACTCCTGTCAGTACAAAATAGCACCAGTAGAAGGGCAGTTTCCCTGTCAAAAGAACTCCGATTAAAAATGGTGTCACAAAGGTTCCAAGGCCAAACAGCCCTTGTCCTCCGCTCAGGGAGCTTGCATAATTTTTCTTAAATACAACACTTAATAATACGGGGCATACTGCGTCCTGGGTTCCCATGCCGACTCCGCCCAGGAATGCAAATACCATACCTGCATAAAAATTAACGATTAACGGGATTCCCAGCAGGAAACTCGCTGTCAGGATAATGCCTGCCGCCAGTACCTTTACCGGTCCCAGCTTCTCTGTCATTCTACCTGTAATATATACAGTTAAAACTCTTCCCAGTGCATAAGCCGACCCCAGCAAAACGACCTTTTCTAATGTCATCCCATACATTTCAACCAGCTGGGGAAGACTGCTGCCCACCAGTACACAAGTTGCGCCTGTGAGAAAATACATGGCAAATGCCAAAAAACCAATCACCTTATATCTCGTTTTCATCTCGCTGCTCCTATTCTTTTTTTATTTTAGTTAAAGATATCCGGATATATTTTGTGGAATTACCACAAAACTTTTTCTAACTTGACATTAATTTACCACAGCTTTACAATAATAAAAATGACAAGTGTCAGTTTTTTTGAGATTTTGACGAAAGGAGTTATAAAAAACATGATTTATAATTCAGAACGGATTCTGGAAATTATTCTGGAAAAAAAATATAACCAACAGAACCCGCTTATCTCGCTGTCTGGAATGGCATCCAAAGAAGATCTCCTCATTTTTGAAAAAAATGAAGCTATACTGAGCCAGAAAGATCCCCTGGATTACTTTTATTTCCTGATCAGCGGCAGGGCATCTGTCTGGAATCAGATCTCATGGAATGAAAATAACGTCATAGAATATCTGAGGCCCCTTGATATTCTGGGACTTGTAGAGTATCTGAATAATATCAACTATTATACTGCTTATGTGCTGGCTGAGTGTAAATGTATTGTTTACCGCATTCCGGTGGAGCGGTTTATCCGTATTATCCAGAATAACAGCAGGCTGTGCTTTCAGACCCTGACTGTGATGGGAAATATTACGGCTGCTAATATGGCATGTGCAGAAAAAGGTAATTTATTTACCTCAAAGGATATATTGGGACATTACCTCTATTTGCAGGCGTGCCACCAGGTTCCATATACATGCACCCTTACAAGAGCGGTGCTGGCTGAAAGGCTTCATATGAACCTGAGAACGTTGTATCGAATGGTCGCTTCCTTAGAGGAAAACAACTATCTATGTATTAGAAAAGGTAAAATAAGGATTGAAAAAGAACATTTTAAGCTGCTGTCGGAGCGGTATGGGGATATTATTATATAGAATTAGGGGAAGGGGATGGAAAAGAAAATAAAATAAGCTGGGTCTGGCTGTTACCAGAAGCTTTGAAGGTCAGGAGCATATTTTCAAAGAGCAGGAGGCAACAATGAGAGTAGATTGCCCTCTGCTCTTTTTTGGATGCAGTGCTGTGATACATATCTGGAATTCTGCATGGCGGTTAAAGAGATATGGAAAACATTTTTAAGATACGCTCAGAACATATGTATATTCGTATAATCCAGTTGATCAAACAAAGTTCTGGTGGTCAAAATATTCTTTTCTATAATCAGCGGATCCAGCCCGGCTATCCGTACGGATATGGTTGAGATCAGTTCAACAATGCGCTCAAACCGGTCATCGTTTTCCTTAAATTCTGCCAGTTGGTCCAGCAGCACTTTGTGCGCACCGTATTCTGCAATTGCACAGAGATAATAATCATCCGGATTCATGACGGTATTTAAATGATGTAAGGCAGAAACCTGCAGGCTTCGTATACTGTCATGCAATTCTTTGGGAGCCAGATTCAGCCTGCTGACTTCATAGTAGAAAGCTTTTGCTTTTGCATCTTTAAAAATCTGGGTGAGTGCAATCTTCATTTGGAGAATATGAAATTGCAGCTCATTTTCAATGTGAGTCGGTACCAGAGCGTTTAGTAACCGGTCAATGGATGAAAAATACTCCAGATACAGCCTGGCTGCAAAGTCCGGCTTTTTATAATAATAATTTACAAGTCCATGAGGAACATCTGCTGCATCCACGATCATACTGATGGTGGTATTTTTGTATCCATTTTTATACATCAGTTCCTTTCCAATCTGGAAAATATGCTCCTGTGTTTGTATTCCTTTTGTATATTGCATAGAATCACCTGCCGCTTTTTTATCAGTTTATCATAAAAAACACTTGTAAGAATAGATAAAAATTTACAAAAATTTTTAAATACATTGTAAGATATAGACAAAAAATGGAATAGATGTTATAATAAAAATTGTATAGAATCGGAAAAATACAAAAATCAAATGCGGGTGTTTAGCGGAAACAAAAAAAGGGATGGAGGTATTGCAATGAATGAGCAGGGAAAAAAGCTTGGAACGTATTTAAAAGTCTCCTATGGTCTGGCTGATTATGGTTTTATGTTTATGGTTACAATGTCAAACACTTTTTTACTAATGTTCTATACGGATTATGCAGGTATCACTGCGGCGGCGGCAGGTACCCTGATGATGGTTGGCAGGATTATAGACAGTATCAGTCCGCCGATTATCGGTGCGGCAATCGAAAAGAGTAATCTGCGCTGGGGCAAGTACAGATCATGGGTTCTGATAGGCGCTCCATTGATCTTGCTGCTCAATGGGATTATGTTCACAAACAATTCTATGGATATGGTTCCTAAAGCAATTACAGCATGCATTATATATGCGGCATTTTGTATCGCTACGAATATCGCTTATACAGGCTATACCTCATTAAGCTCTTCTCTTACGGATGACCCGAAGGAACGTGTACATTTGTCTACTTTCCGCGGACAGGGTGGTGCCATTGGTAAAATCTTTGCGGGATTTTTCATTCTGCCACTTATTGTATTTTTCGGTCATGGAGAAGAAAATGTAGCCGGATTCACCTGGACAGCATTCCTGGTTGGACTGATCTGCTTCTTATGTTATATGAATCTGATCTATGCCTCAAAGGGAAAAGATATTCAGAATGAGCCGGTAAAAGTAAATGCGGGAGCCCAGGAGAAACTGAAAGTAGGACAGATGGTAAGCCTTGTATTCCATGACCGGAATCTGCTGTTGTTGTTCTTTGCAGATATTACGAGAATTCTAAGTTTGCTGATGACCTATGCGATGTTCCCTTATTTCTTCCAATATGTAGCGAAAAATAAGGATGCAACTTCTACATTTTTTGGTATTGTAAACATATTGGCATTAGTCGGGGCTACCAGCGTGCCGTTTATAACCAAGTTTTTATCCAAGAAAAGGGCTTATATGGTGGGCAATATGATTTTATCCATCTGTATGCTGATTTCAATCGTATTTAGCAGCAATATTACATTTATTATTATTATGATTTCAGTCGGTTATCTGGGATATTCCTGGCCGAATGTTGTAAATATCAATATGTATGCGGACACCGTTGATTATTGTGAGTGGAAAACCGGGAGAAACGCCCGTGGTGTATATTTTTCCCTGTTCCAGCTGTCTATTAAGATTGCAGCAGTTTTCAGTACGGCAATCGCAGGCTTCGGTCTGTCCATCGTAGGCTATGTAGGCGGAACAGAACCAAGCACTCAGGTAGTAACGGGTATTCGGTTTATGGCAATGGGAATGCCGGCAGCATTTTTGATTATCAGTACGGTGCTGATGTTCTTCTACGGACTTACCCCGGCGAAGATGGATAAGGTAAGGGAAGAGTTAAATGCAAAAAGAGCAAAAGCTGCAAAATAGAGGTAGAGATGGATGGCTGGGAGATTATTTGTAAATCGTGTAGGAAAGGAGGCAGTTTGAACAGCCGTTTTTAAAATAAACTATTAACAGGTAATGACAGGAGGTTCTATATGAATAATACGGAGGAATTAAGAGCGGAACGGAATCAGATATTTCATGATGTATTTGATAATAAAATTCCAAAAAGAGTACCAATCAAAGTAAATCTTGGCCTGGAAGTAATAGCGGGTTACGCAGGCATAGACGGAAAAGAGGCAATTTGGCATCCGGAATTATTAGAGAAGGCAGCAGACGAATTATGCCGTCTGGTTCCATCGGATGTCTGCATGTATGGCGGAACAATCCGTATGCCGATCGCTTATCAGGCATTGGATTCCAATAATTTTAAGATGAATAAGGCTGGTCTTATGCAGCACCCCAATACGGTTGGGCTTTTGCCGGAAGAGTATGATGAATTTATCAAAAACCCATATGACTGTATCATTGAAAAGGTATTGCCCAGAAATTACAGCGGGCTTGATTTCATAAACGACCCGGGGAGGTCAATGATGGCGCTCTATCAGGGGCTGGCATCAAAGGACCGGTTTATGATGCAGAATGGTGCTATGATGGGGAAACTGATTCAAAAATATGGATTATATGGTATGAGTCCGGTATTTACTTCCATGTGTTATGCGCCACTGGATATATTGACTGACAATATGAGAAGCTTGAGTGCGATGTGTATGGATATCCGTAGAAGGCCGGATAAAGTTCTGGATGCAGTGAATGCAGTATATACGCTGAACTACAAGGCAGGTCTTCCGAAACAGATTTCCAATTATGGGCATGTATTCTTCCCGCTTCATCTGGCTACTTATATGAAGGAAAAAGATTTTGTGAAATTATGGTGGGAGCCATTCTTACGACAGGCAAATGATTATGCATCTCTGGGACTCCATATCAATGCATTTTGTGAGCATGACTGGATGCGTTATCTGGATTATCTGTATGAACTGCCTACGGATACTTATCTCTCCTTTGAAATGGGAGATGCAAAGCTTGTGAAAGAAAAGATTGGCAATAAGCATATCATTTCCGGTCTGTTCCCGTTATCGCTGCTTCGGACGGGTACCAAACAGGAATGTATTGACCAGGTAAAAGAATTCCTGGATATCATGATGCCGGGCGGCAAATTCATTTTTGGATTTGACAAGGGAGCACTTACCTTTAATGATATCAATCTGGAAAATCTGATTGCAGTTTGTGAAACGGTAAGGGAATACGGAGTATATCAGAATCCAGGCGGTCAGGCTGGTCTCCAGTTTAATAAGGAAGACTATGTACATTCTGAACTTGCTCCGTTTGAGAGTAAATATTACCGCAGCTGGGAGAAGTATCTGGAGATGAATCCATATACGCCAGAGAGTGCTAAGGATATTGTAATGGATCTGGAGGATGAGATACTGCGTTATGTCTATCTGTTATGCGAGTAAATCAGAAGACAACAGTAAGTGGATTGAGGTAGTAGAATCTACCATATAACAAAATGAATCGTATTGAGAAGATATAGTAAAACTGCGGAAGAACAAAGCGGGAACGAGGAGGTATGTTATGTTTGATTTTGAAAGTTTAAAAAATGCAATGGCAGATTTAGAGGAGGATGTTGTACTGGAAATATTAGAACAGGTCATGGCAGATGGTGGTGAAGAAGCCCCGGAAGCAATGAAGGCTTGCCAGGAAGGAATGAATATGGTTGGAGAGAGGTTTGAATCCAATGAGTATTTTGTATCCGACCTTATCTTTTCCGGTGAACTGATGACAGAAGCAATGGATATTATCAAGCCTGCATTAGCAGCAGCTTCTACTGAAAAAGCCGGCAAAATGATTTTATGTACTGTGGAAGGGGACCTGCATGATATTGGGAAAAATATTGTTAAGGCCATGCTGGAAGCCGGCGGTTTTGAGGTAGTAGATCTGGGAATTGATGTAGGGGCAGATGAAATTATCCGCAGAATGAAGGAGGATAATATCCAGATTATTGGGTTGAGCGGAGTACTGACACTGGCAATTGATTCTATGAAAGCAGTTGTTGATGCATTGGAAAAAGAAGGTCTGAGGGATCAGGCAAAAGTAATTATCGGCGGGGCTCCGGTAACAGGAAGAGTATGTGACATTGTAGGAGCGGATGCCTGGGCGATAAATCCGGCAGATACAGTGAAGACATGTACAGAGTGGGCTAAGGGTGCATAATTTTAAAGTTTAATAAGAATCAGATAAGATCAAATAAAGATCAAATAAAAATCAGATAAGAATCAGATAAGCATCTCCCTGGTATGAAATATTACCGGGGAGATTAATTTTGCTCCCGCTAATTTGAAGTTCTTATTGCTATAAATTCTGTGGGTAAACTGGAATTCTACTGAAGTTAAGATTGACGAATGTATGTTCGGTGAATTATAATGAATGATAACAGACATCACAGGCAGGAACGTAAAATTCATCCAAAGGAGTAAAAGATCATGGAGCAAATGACACTTTTTGATGACAGAGAAAAATATAATCCTCTGGCAAGCCGTCTGCGGCCGGAAAAACTGGAAGAGTTCCAGGGCCAGCGGCATCTGCTGGGGGAAGGAAAAGTCCTGCGGAGGCTGATCGAACAGGACCAGGTATCTTCGATGATATTCTGGGGGCCTCCGGGGGTTGGGAAAACCACATTGGCACGTATTATTGCAGGAAGGACAAAAGCAGATTTTATTAATTTCAGTGCTGTGACCAGTGGTATCAAGGAAATTAAAGAGGTAATGATTAAGGCTGAGGCCAGCCGGAAGATGGGAATTCGTACGGTTTTGTTCGTGGATGAGATACACCGCTTTAATAAGGCTCAGCAGGATGCTTTTCTTCCATACGTGGAGCAGGGCAGTATCACGCTGATCGGTGCAACGACAGAAAATCCGTCCTTTGAAATTAATGCAGCGCTTCTGTCCCGATGCAAGGTATTTGTCTTAAAGGGGCTGGAAGAATCAGATCTGGTGCAGCTGCTGCATAACGCGCTGAGCAATCCCATGGGGTTTGGGAATCAGAAGGTCGCTATTGAAGAACATCATTTGCGGGCAATCGCAGGATTTGCCGACGGAGATGCCAGAACTGCCCTCAATACTTTGGAGATGGCGATTTTAAACGGTGAGATGAGTGCGGAACAGGTCACTGTGACCGATCAGGTTATGGAGCAGTGTATCACGAAGAAATCACTCCTGTATGATAAGACGGGGGAGGAACACTATAATATTATTTCGGCGCTCCATAAATCCATGCGCAACAGTGATCCGGATGCAGCTATTTATTGGCTTATGAGAATGCTGGAGGGGGGCGAGAGCCCTCTGTATGTGGCGAGACGTCTGATCCGTTTTGCCAGTGAGGATATCGGCATGGCTGACAGTAATGCCCTGCAGGTGGCAGTGGCGGCATACCAGGCCTGCCATTTTAACGGAATGCCGGAGTGCGATGTCAACCTGTCCCATGCTGTCGTTTACCTTTCAATGGCTCCGAAATCGAACAAAATATATGCTGCGTGCAATGCTGTCAAAAGAGATATCCGTGAGCTTCCTGCCGAACCGGTACCGCTGCAAATCAGAAATGGCGTTACAGAACTGATGAAAGATCTGAATTACGGGAAAGATTATGAGTATGCTCATGATACAGAGGAGAAACTGACAAGGATGCAGTGCCTGCCGGACAGCCTGAAGGATCGTACTTATTATGAGCCCACCGGGCAGGGAATGGAAAAAGAGATCAAAGCACGGCTGGAGGAGATTAAGGAGTGGAAAATGAAAAAATAGAGTTGTCGTATCGTCCCATAGTATTTATATCTGATCTGCACTTTGATTTTACCAATCAGGAATTTAATCCGGAAGCAGCAGATAGATTAAAGGAAGAGTTTCTATCATTTATAAAAGAAAACTACGGAAATTGCCTGTTATGTCTGGCAGGTGATTACTTTAACGACTATAGAAAGACTCTGGGATTTATAAAGGAGCTGGAGAAGAATAAAGTCAGGGGATTTTGCGTCCTGGGAAATCATGACTACTGGAGTCACTCCTCAAAAAGCTATCAGGAGCTGATTGCTTTATTTGATACTGCAACAAAGGAAAATCAGTATTTCAGGCTGCTGATAACGGGCAGAAAATATTATTATGATGATCTCTGTGTTATTGGCGATACCGGCTGGACAAGTTTCAGACGAAGGGTGGGAGGTGACATTCCACTGGAGCAATTTATGGAATTGCCGGATGCGTGTATGGTAAAAGGTTTTCACCCGGTACAGATAAAGGAATTTCATGGTAACTGGGTTGCGTTTGCAAATGAGGTCGTATCTGCGGAAGAAAAGGTTTTGATTCTTACACATTTTCCAATGTTTGATTTCACAAGGGAAGATACAGACTGCTGGTGGAGTTCTTTGACTGGTCTTAAGGCAGAAAACAGCTGGAATATTTTCGGACATACCCATCATAAACAGATACATTGTTATAATAACGTGTCTTATCAGATTGGCTATGCAAATAAATCAGCAAATCAAGTGGTAGGTGAAAGCCGTTATTCATCCGAACTGTTTGGCAGGTTGGAGAGAATCTCCGGCAGCAGCGGTATTGCATTAGCCAAAGAGAATATGATATCTGCTTTCTTTTCGCCGATTACCGTTACGGATACCATAAGGGATATTGAGGTGGTTACCCAGATAAAGACCCGGGGTTTTAAAAGATGTGCGGCAAATAAAAAGAATTTTGCCGCATTAGCGAATGATCGAAGCAGTTATCTGAAACAAGTCATGGAAATTCTAAATGGCTGCCTGGAGGGGAATTTTTGTGATTATGTTGTGACGGAACGGTTATCTAAGTACATTGTTGAATCTGTATTTGCGTCCATTGCGGTTTTGGAGGAAAATGACTTTAGCGATATCAGAGCGTTCGTTACCGCGGCTGTTATAACCGGATATGTCTATAATAATGTGCCACATATGATAGAAGACATGCGTCCGCTGGATGACTATGATGTAATTCGATTCTGGCTGATGTTTCTAACGATTAAAAAATATAATATTGGTATGACAGATATTCATTCGGTAAGAAAAGACAGGAGTAATTGTATCGCGTTTCAAAATGTTGATATTTATTTGCCGGCGGTTAATAATATGGTTATGCCGGCAGAGGAAGTACTGCAGCTTATGCAGAAAAATTATCTGGGGACGGATGGATTTCATGTATTGGTGGAACCGAAATAGAGAGTAAGCAAAAGATGGCTAATATATTATCTAATACTTGATAAAATATCAGAAATGGGATAAAATATTAGCTATGAATATCTATCATTTCAATCAAAAATCACCCGGAGAAATTAATAAACTTATTGCGGAAAGAATACGCAGAATCCGAAAGCGGAGAAAAATATCACAGAAAAAATTGAGTGAAAAATCAGGAGTAAGCTTAGGTTCTGTGAAGCGGTTTGAGCAAGAAGGGGAAATATCATTGATTTCTTTAACGAAGATAGCGATGGCACTTGAAATTCACGGAGAACTTGAAAATTTATTTGAAGAAGTTCCGTTTTTATCCATTGAGGAGATTATAAATGAAGGAAATTAAAAAGCTGAAAGTTTTTTATCACTGTAGAAAAGTTGGAACTATGGCTTTATATAAAGGAAAGCTTGCCGCTTTTGAATACGACAAAGAATGGGTGGCAGATGGATTTTCCATCAGTCCGTTTTCGCTGCCTTTGGAGCAAAAGGTGTTTATACCTAAAATGGAACCATTTGAAGGAATTTATGGTATTTTTGCAGATAGCCTTCCGGATGGTTGGGGACGTTTGCTGGTAGATCGACTGATGTTGAAGAATCGTATTAATCCTTACGAAGTAGGGAATTTAAATCGTCTTGGAATTGTTGGAAACTCAGGGATGGGAGCTTTAACATATGAGCCAGACTATCATTTTGACTTAGATAAACCATGCTTGGATCTTGACAAAATTGCAGAAGAATGTAGCAAAATATTAAAAACGCAATACTCAGAAAATCTGGATGAACTATTTCAAATGGGGGGATCGTCCGGAGGGACAAGACCCAAAATATTAACACAGATAGATGAAGAGGATTGGATTGTGAAATTTCCTTCATCAGAGGATGGAGTCCATATAGGAAAACAAGAGTATGAATATTCTCTGTGTGCAAAAGAATGTGGAATTGAAATGGAAGCAACAAAACTTTTCGACTCAAAACGATGTGAAGGTTATTTTGGCACGAAGCGCTATGACAGAAGAGTGGTGAATGGAGTTGTAGAACGAATTCATATGATTTCCGTTAGTGCTTTGTTGGAGACTTCGCACCGTATTCCGAATCTGGATTATGATATTTTAATGAAATTAACGCTTGAACTGACAAAAGAATTTTCGGAGATAGAAAAACTGTATCGTCTTATGTGTTTAAATGTTTTTGCACATAATCGGGATGATCATTCCAAAAATTTTACTTATTTATATAAAGAAAAGGAAGATAGATGGGTCTTGTCTCCAGCGTACGATCTGACCTATAGCTATTCTTTCGGAGGTGAGCATGCCACTATGGTGCATGGTAATGGCAGAAATCCGGGAATGAAGGAAATTTTGCAGGTTGCCAAATCCGTTGGTTTAAATGAAAAAAAAGCTAAAATAATTGCAGAAGAAATTTATGAAAATGTGAAGGAGAAGCTGGGAATATATTTGGATGATGCAAAATTTAGATGACTATGGTTTCCAAGTTCTAAAGAGGTAGAGTAGATGTTGCAGAAGGATGTTATTGATGCAGTTCCATTAAACGAAGTAACCACGCCCATTTTGGAAGAGCCGGATTATAGCAGAGTGGCAGATATAAAGGCGGTATGGAAAGAAAATAAAATACCTGTTACCAGAATAACTTATGAGCATTTCTGGAATGAGGAGTTTCAGTATATTATAGAGCCATACTGAGAAACAATTGATAAACTGGCAGAAGAGGAACCGGGAGCATTTCTCGGAATTCCGGGGATTGATATGGATTGCAGATATCGTAAATATTACAGGGTAAACCACGTCCCGGCATTTATAATACAGCGGACGCAACCGAGGAACAGGCAGGATGTAATGGAGATGATGGAAGCAGTTGGATTAAATTATTACGATCCATTTGAGTGGCTGATTCGGACACCATATAAGGCGTCCCAGGATAATCTGGTGGTGGAAGCGTAATAACGCGGATGAAATAGCATAGTAAACAACTTGATTCATAATAGCCGGAAAGCAATTAATAATCGAAAAAATTGCGTTCCGGCTTTTTTTGTGTGCATTTATAAAATGCCGACAAAAAAATAAGATAAATAATCCAACCCATTTGATAAAAATGAACATTGAATATTTCCATCCATAAAATATACTTAAACCATTACTAAGAAAGCGAGGGAATCCGGAGCGTGTCTAAAATTCATTTCCGTGATCTGCATGTATCAGTTTGCGGACAGAGAGCAGTTTTAAACATACCCGGGCAAAGCGATGGCAAATGAATGCAACGTAGTCTGCCATCAACAAAATTGGAGAGGAGATAGCAATGGGTAAAAAGAAGGTTTTATGGAAAAAGTTATTGAGTGGTTTTTTGGCTGTTACGATGGTTGCCGGCAGCATAGCACCAATTCAGGCAGATGCAAAAACATCTGATACCAGGGAAGAGGCAGAGAGGACATTACTTTATTTTGTGGATGCAGGCGATCATGATGTGACGACAGTTTCTGAGGGGGATGAATTCGGGGCATGGAACACGGTAACGGATCAGGTCTTAGGAGAAGATCCAGGTACAGGTAAAATGTGGGGAATAGACGATCCGGGCGGAGAAGTGTCAAGTGAGACATATCCGGACACAGGAGTCTATACCAAATACACCTGGGCAAATGAACAGCTGACGGATGATGGAGTATCTAAGGACCTCAGTTTCCGATATGGCAGAAATCAGAATGAGAGCGGCTTTCAGGAGTTGTATGTGGATTATAAATTCGAACTTCAGGCAGGAAAAACCTATGACGTGGAGGTTGGAGTCGGGAATAACTGGGGGAATTCCAGCCCGGTGGAAGTCTATGCCAACAAAGGGGAATCCGGTGAGCAGCATATCGGAAGCAGCGGTGATATACCGAAGCAGGGAAATGCCGTAGTGAAAGGTGAAGCAACGGCGGACGAGGATGGCTATCTCAGTATAGATGTGCGTAAATCTGACGTAGTAAAAGGAAAGACAATTAATCTTAACTGGATCCGCATTTATACCAGTGATTCCATTCAGGATGAGGATCTGGAACTTCAGTTAAAGTTTGACGGGAACGTTTCGGATACTTCCGGAAAAGATCTTCCGATAGCATTGACCGGATCTGAAAATTACATAGAAGGAATGAATGGAAATGCACTGCAGTTAGATGGGAAAGCTTATCTGAATCTGGGGAACAGCGCGTCCCTGCAGCCATCTATGCTGACGGCAGCATTCTGGGTAAAAGCGCCTGAATCATTGGGCAAGGGCGAACATATTATTATGTGGGCAAAGCCCAATGGTAATTACGCAGGTGAAGGATGGTATCTGTCCAGCCTGAGCGATACAGTACCGCTGAAGTTGTCTGTTGGAACTTCGGTAGGCGGTGGACAGCCCATGGAGATATCCGTTGAGGATGACAGGGATCAATTCTTTCCGGTGGATGAATGGGTATATGTGACGGTTACTTATGACAGTGAGGCAGGAGAAGCCTGCATCTACCGCAATGGAGTTGCACAGGAAGTAAAATATAATAGCAAAGGTAATAAAATTAACGGTAATGGCACCGACAGCAAGTATCTGGGATTTAATTCGCCAAAGTATAACGGTGGATTTGCAAAACTGGCATTTGATGATTTTGAAATCTACAGCCACTGTGCAGCTGCTGAAGAAGTTTCTGCATTGTACCACCGCTATGGGGGTATATTTACGGATGAAGAAATCGTGGATAAAGATCTGGCATTGTTAAATCCGTTTGTAAATTCTGATACACTGGTACATGATGTGGCCCTTCCGGATACAGGAAGGAATGGAAGCGCAATTACATGGAGCAGCAGCCGGGAAGATGTCATTTCCAATCAGGGACAGGTAGTGCGTCCAAATCCTGGTGAAGAAGATGCCCAGGTAATCTTAACAGCCTCTGTCACTTATGGAGAGGTGACGAAGACGAAAGAATTCACGCTCCTTGTAACGGCACAGACAGAGAACCAGTTGTATGTAAGCTATGATATGACAGTGCAGGATGGGATGCTGGTAGATAAGCAGGGCAGATGCAATGCGTTACTGGCAGGTATGAATGAAAGCAATGTAATTACAGATGAAAACGGGGAAAAGAAACTTAATTTTACAGGAAATAAAAGCCAGTACGTTAAGATTCCTTCCGGTATTCTCGAAGACGGAGATGAAAGTATTACCATTGAAGTAAAATTCAATACCTCACAGATGGATTTTGCATGGCTCTATAATCTGGGAACAAAAGATACGAATAACTATGTATTCCTCAATCCTATCAGAGCAGGCGGGGAAGTAGCCTTTACCTTAAAAGCAGGTGGAAAAAGCGAACAGTCCGTTAATATCGGCGGAGCTGTCAAACCAGGAGAAGATACAACGGCTACCATGGTATTCAGTGAAGATCAGATTGCAAAACTGTATATTAACGGCAAGCTGGCAGGAACGACAAAACACGGATATAATCTGAGCGATATTTTGAAAAACGGTGTAAAGAATCCTGCGGATGCCATTGGTTATATGGGATTGTCACTCTATGGAAACGACCCGGGATACATCGGAACAATTTCTTATTTTGATGTTTATAATTATGCCATGAGCGATCAGGAGGTGTGGCAGAATTACGCTGATAAAAATCTGGATATGACTGATGAAGACCGGATTGCAGAAGACTTTAAGGCATTAAAGTTAACAGAGGGCGAGCTTACCAAAGATTTTCTGGAACTGCCCAAGATGGGACTGAATGGAAGCAGCATACTCTGGGAAAGCAGTAATACGGATGTAATTTCCACAGATGGTACGGTGAACAGGCCTAAGGCAGGAGAAAAGGATGCAGAGGTAATTTTAAAGGCTGCGCTTTCCCTTGGCAATCTCACAAAATCGAAATCATTCCGTTTTCTTGTTCTGGCTGATACGGACATTACGGGAATCGAAGAATTTGCACTTGGGGCAGTAGATGTAACAAATGATTACTATGATCAGGTTACGGAAAAAGATATTGCTTTCTTAAAGGAATTTGATGCGGACAGGCTGCTGTCCAGATTCCGGGAGACTGCAGGACTAAGTACGCTAAATAAGCAGCCGTATATCGGATGGGAAGACAGTTATATCGGGGGACATACCCTTGGACATTACTTAACCGCATGTGCACAGGCATATCTGACAGCGGAAAAGGAAGAGGACAGAACCTGGATGAAAGAACGCCTTGCGTACTTAATTCAGGAACTGGAGGAGTGCCAGGAGGCAGTTGGAACCGGCTTTATATTCGGTGCCAAGATTGAAGACCGGAATAATATTGAGAAACAGTTTGATATTATGGAGGGAAAAACAGGCGGAGCAAACTGGGTTCCATGGTATACCATGCATAAGATTCTGGCAGGTCTGGTGGACGTTTTTAAATTCACTGGAGATGAAAAAGCTCTAAAGACGGCATCATCCCTTGGAGACTGGATTTACAACAGAACCAGTAAGTGGGATACAGCCACACAGCGCCGGGTGCTGAATATTGAATATGGCGGAATGAATGACTGCCTCTATGAACTTTACAAATATAGCGGTAAAGAAGAACATGCCAAAGCTGCCCATATGTTTGATGAAGATACTTTGTTTGAGAACGTACTTGCAGGAACACCCAATATTCTAAACGGAAAGCATGCCAACACAACGATTCCGAAATTCCTGGGAGCATTAAACCGCTACCGCGCCCTGGAGGGGAAGACAATTAACGGGGAAGAACAGGATGCATCGCTCTATCTGGAATATGCGGAAGCATTCTGGGATATGGTAATTGAACGTCATACTTATATCACCGGAGGCAACAGTGAGTGGGAACATTTCGGCGCAGACAATATCCTGGATGCTGAGCGGACCCAGTGCAATTGTGAGACATGTAACACTTACAATATGCTTAAGATGACCAGAGAATTATTCAAGATAACCGGAAATAAAAAATACTCTGATTATTACGAAAACACCTTCCTCAATGCCATTATGTCATCCATAAATCCGGATACAGGTATGACCACCTATTTCCAGCCTATGGCAGCAGGATACTTTAAAGTATATGCGGACACCAATATCAATAATAATCAGTTCTGGTGCTGTACCGGAAGCGGCATGGAGAATTTTACAAAGCTTGGAGACAGTATTTATTTCTATAAAGACCGTACCCTTTTTGTCAATCAGTATCTGAGTTCTGAATTGACCTGGGATGAGAATCATATTAAGCTTACTCAGAATACTTCCATTCCGGAAACAGATACTTCAGAATTTACAGTTTCCTTATTAAATGGAGCCGATAAAGCAGAGATGAACTTGCGTCTGGCAGTACCTTCCTGGGTTGCGGGAACACCAGTTGTCAAAGTGAATGGAGCAGACCAGAAGGCAGAGACGGCAGGCGGATATATCTGTATTGACAGAACCTGGGAGGATGGCGACACCGTGAGTGTGCAGCTGCCCATGGAAGTAAGGGCATACACCTTGCCGGACAATGACGGGGTATACGCTTTTAAATATGGTCCTGTGGTATTAAGTGCAGAACTTGGTACAGACGATAAAATGGATCTGACCACCTGCGGAGTAGCGGTGTCTATTCCAAAGACAAAGGTAGTCGGTTCGGAATCAGCCAGCCCTAAGGATGGAAAAAGGGCAGTTCTTGGAACTGAAACCATTGATATTGATGAATATACAGTAGATGATTTTATGGAAAATATTAACCGGTATATGGTTAAGACAGTGGGAGAAGACGGGAATCTGGCATTTAAGCTGGAAGGAACGGATCACGACCTGACATTTTCTACCCATTATCTGCAGCATACACAGCGCTATGGAATTTACTGGTATTTTACAGGTGCAGACAGCAGTGCCGAAGACCAGCAGGCAGTTATTCTGAAACAAAAAGAAGAAGGCCGTGCAAACCAGGCAAAGATTGATGTTATCAAGGCAGGATACGGACAATACGAAAATGATAATATTCACCAGCTGGATGACAACAATGGAGCAGGTTCTGTGGGTGGAAGCGATGAAGCGGTAAATGGCATGACGACACGTTATGCAAAACCGGGCGGCTACTTCACATACCGGATGATCGTGAACAAAGAGAAGAAAAACTACATTTTATGTAATTTAGCAAAAATTGATAATGGAAAAACATTAAAGGTTACAGCTGGTGACCAGGTTATTTATCAGGAGAAGTTAAATTATACCGGAAAAGATGCTGTCTATGAAATGAAGATTGAGATTCCGGAAGATGCAGTAGAGAAAGCACAGTCCATTACCGTAGACGACACTGCAACCGGAACCCAGAAAACTTACGATGTAGTACCTCTGAAGTTCGAAGGTGCGGTAAATGAGGCTTCAGCAAGATTAGTGGAGGAGATGTATATCTCAACCAGTTATAGCAAGAATGCATATCTGGTTTCCCTTACACCAAATGTGGGAACCGTAGAAATGAAAGAAGACAGTTGCCTGATTACTGTGCCAAAAGAGACACAGGAAGTCGGACTCACGGCAAAGCTGGCAGATACTTATGGGCTTCTTTATGTAAATGATATTCTTGTAAATGATTCTGCTGTCCAGAAAATCGTGCTGGAAGGCGACAAAACAGATACATCACTGCGGGTATACGCAGAAGATCATGAGACTTATAAGGATTATGCCGTTACCATTGAGAGAAAAGATGTGCCGGTAGAACCCGAAGAAGTACTGGTAAGCCAGATTCTGCCCGGATGGAGCCAGAAAACCATGGTCACAGGTGAAAGTACACTGATCGATGCAAAAGTGCTTCCGGAAAATGCAGCCAATAAGAACCTGAAGTATCAGTCAGGCAATGAAAAAGTTGCAATGGTAAGCGGAAATAAAATTACGGCAGTGGCACCCGGAACAGCAGTGATAACCGTTTCGGCAACCGATGGCTCCGGTGTGAAGGCAACCTTATCCGTGACGGTAAAAGCTCCGGCACCAAAGCCAGTACCGGTTAAGGGCATTACATTGAATCCGACAGCTAAAACAGTTACCGTTGGAGAGAGCTTTACGCTTCAGACGCAGATAACACCTGCAGATGCCAGCAATAAAAACGTAACCTGCACTTCTTCTAACACGAAGGCAGTGACGGCAAACGGAAATCAGATCGTGGCAAAAGAGCCGGGACAGTCGGTGATCACAGTGACGGCACAGGATGGATCAGGTGTGAAGGCATCCATGACTGTAACCGTTAAGCTTGCAGTACCTGGAAAAGTAAAAGCGGTTCAGTCAGGTGCAGAAAAAGTAAAAGTAAGCTGGAGCAAATCCTCCAAAGCAATAAAATACAATGTATACCGATCCACAAAAGCAAAGAGCGGTTACCGTAAAATCAAGACCGTTACGTCCTCTTCTTATACAGACCGCAAAGTATCTACCGGAAAGACTTATTATTATAAAGTACTGGCAGTGGCATCCTCAGGTTCATACAACAGCACAAGCAGTTCAGCTGTAAAAGTAGCGCTTTTAAAAGCGCCGTCCATAAAAGTGAAGTCCGCTAAAAAGGGCAGAATGGATATCAGCTGGAAGAAAATAAGCGGGGCTGCCGGCTATGAAGTCTATGTTTCTGCTGACAAGTCAAAAGGATATAAGAAAAAGGCGACAGTTAAGAAACAGAAAACAGTGAAAACCACTGTAAAAGGATTAAAGAGTGGAAAGAAATACTTTGTAAAAATCAAAGCTTACCGTATGGTTGATAAAAAGAAAGTATACGGATCATATTCCAAAATAAAAGGAATCACAATTAAATAATTAATAAAAAAAGATTTTAATCCCGAATTGATATTCGGGGTTAAAATTCTTTTTAGAAGGCATTTATAAGTTTCCGATAAGAAATCCCACTTTATTAATAAGAAATCCCGTTTCTTTTTCCGTTTATTTTTGTATTACTATAAATAGGAAAAAAATAACTATTCAGAAGGAATGAAAAATACTGAACAGTTATGAAGATATTAACAATTGTGGCAGTATTGCAGGCTGCCTGTAATACGCGAGGGGGATCAATATGATTAAGGTATTTTTAGTAGAAGATGAAATTCTAATTCGAAACGGTATTAAAAAAGGCATCCAGTGGGAACGGGAAGGGCTTTCTTTTGTAGGGGAAGCGTCTGACGGGGAATTGGCTTATCCCATGATCATAAAAACGAAACCGGATATTCTGATCACGGATATTAAAATGCCCTTCATGGATGGATTTGAACTGAGTAAGGCTGTTCTGCGTGAACTGCCGGATACGAAAGTTATTATATTAAGTGGATATGGAGAATTTGGTTATGCCCAGGAGGCAATAAAAATGGGGGTGCAGGAGTATCTTCTAAAGCCAATATCCTCAAAAAGACTGCTTGTGGCAATTAAAGAGGTAGCCGAAATAATTGATAAAGAGCGTGAAGAACGTATGCTCCTTGAGAAGTATTCCAAAGAAATGGAGGAGAATGTCAGAAGAAATATCCAGTGTTTTTTCACTATGCTGGTAACGGAACAGGTACCGATGTCGGCAGCACTGGAACAGGGGCGTCAGCTGGGAATGGAGCTGAGTGCGGAAAAATATAATATGATTCTGTTTAAAATACGGAAAAAAGACCATGAGGCAGAATACTCCGAAGGAGTAGTTGAGGTTTTGGAACAAATTCAGAAATATGTGGAAACCCAAAACCATGTTTTTGTATATGAAAGAGGGGCAGAAGGAGTGGCATTTCTGATAAAAGGTGACAGCAGCGAGGAATTAAATGAAAAAATAGCAAAGTTTTGCAAGTATCTGATAAAGCTGATTGAAGGCTATGATAATCTGGAATATTATGCGGGAGTAGGGAAGATGGTATCCAGGCTTCGGGAACTGAGGGATTGTTATAATGAGGCGGACAAGGTATTCTCAAGCCGCTTTGTGGAAAATTGGAACAGGGTAGTGTATCAGGGCAACTATCTGCCAGGGGCAGTGGCTGATATTGATATATACAAGGTTTATTCTGTTGAGGATTCCAGAAAAATGATCCGACAGTTTTTGAGAAACGGCACTCTGGATGAGGTGCCAAGCTTTATCAAGGGATATTTTGGAAAGAACAGCCAGGACAACCTGAGATCATTAATGATGCGCCAATATATCTGCATGGATATTTATTTCAGTGTGATTGCATTTGGAGAAGAGATTCAGCTGAGCAAAGAAGAGCTGATAGAAAATTGCGGAGAGATTAAGGAACTGACGGAACATATAGTGGGTCTGGATACAACCAAACAATACATCCGTGAGCTTCTTGAAAATGTACTTCTGTTAAGAGACAGTGCTTCCGGACGTAAATATTCGGATATTCTGCTTAAGGCAAAATCTTATATTACGGAAAATTATATGCAGGAAGACATGTCATTAAACAGGCTTGCATCCCATGTAAATATGAGCCCCAGCTATTTCAGTTCCGTTTTCAGCCAGGAGTCAGGCATGACTTTTGTAGAATATCTCACCGAAGTACGTATGGATAAGGCGAAAGAACTATTGATGTGCTCCAACCAGAAGACTTCCGAGATTGGATATCAGGTGGGATATAAGGATTCCCATTACTTTAATTACATATTTAAAAAGACCCAAAAATGTTCACCCAAAGAGTACAGGCTCAGAGGAAAAAAAATTCCTGAGATCAGTGCGTGTTTGTGATTTTTACTGTGGAACTGGGATTTTCTAACCTTGCCGGAGCGCTTTTTGGCGGGTATAGGGAACGTTTTATAGGGGTCTATTGGGTGACTTATATTGGGGTTTCGCTGAGTAATGACGCTTTGTAGATGGAGGTAGTGTACGGAAAGAGAAGGGGGCGAGCCAGGACATTGATTTGGAAGGCTTACCGCAGAACTGGCATTTTCTAACCTTCCCAGAGCCCTTTTTGGCGGCACGCGGGCATTCGCTCCGAAATCCTGATGCATTTCGCA
>OATB01000292.1_pt1 | contig 44144 bp, 25 predicted proteins | sample 1494941 | NCBI WGS metagenome assembly OATB01 (sample SAMEA2579931, study PRJEB22360) | human gut metagenome | reverse complement strand
CCTCATTTACAACTCTCTGGGGAAAAACCAAAAAACCGCCAGCCGATGATGCCGGCTGCGTTACAGCCAAATCCCATGCACATGGTATATGTAAACTTGTAAATAACTAAAGAACTACAAATGAAGTAATACAGAGGTTAATCACCATAACTAAGCTCTTTTCTAGATTACCCGTATCTCTTCTTTATCCGGTAAGGTACATGTTCTAAGAGTAGGATGATCCTCATACCAAAATGCAACCACTGCAAAATCATCTCTTCGTGCCAAATAGGTTTCTCCGGTTTCTGCCCATCCTAAATCCTGGATTGTGATCCTTAAATCTTTCGAAAATCGAATTGGGTCCATGATATGCCATCTGTACATAGAAAATCTTTGCTGATGGTTGTATAAACCATCAGACTGTAAAATCTGGTGCATTCCCATAAAAGGTGTGGTATAAGTTTGATATTTTCCATCTACTTCCCAGTCATAAGAACCCCCAAAATAATCTTCTGTACCCGTGCCACAAATCGTGGGGAACTCCTTATCTCCATCAATATAAAATTTTAATTCTCCTTCTCCCCACCAGTTTCCTGCACCGTTCAGGCCTACAAACAGAGCCGTACCTACATATTTACCCATCCCAGATACACCATCTAATATGGTAAATTCTTCTTTGTACTCTATCGGGCATTTTTGCCTGTACTGCGCATGGAAATAGCCTGCATTTTCCTGTATCCTTTTAAGACAATAATTGATTTGATAATAGCAAATATATGCTTTTGAACTTCTATTTTCAATGGTCACTTTACAGTGTCTTTTGAAAGGCATCGTCCAAAAACAGTTTAGTCCCTTGTTTGGATTAACTGCCACGGGAATGGAACTAATCTGGCTAAAAGGCCCTTTGAACGGATTGCTATTGTCTGTCTGCCACCCATATGCAAAAAATTCCGGGAGGGGACTTTCTACACCAGGCTTCGTTTCGTTATCCCAATATATTCTTAAAATGTAATTTCTGGATATATCCCCTCCAAACCATATACTTTCCACCTGGCCTTCACCTTCAATATCTGCTAAGGTATATTCCACATTTGGGGGAATTTCATAATAAGGGGAGATCTTCCACCCCCTTCCTAAATGCCTGGCTGCTTTTTTTGCAGCACCATCTGTTGACTTCCCTCCTCCTTCTTTTTCCCCACTGGGATTTTCTGCACAAACAGATCTACTACTTTCTCCATCATTTAAAATCATTAATGACTCTAATCCACCTTGCATCATTTCGTCACACATAAAAAATCCTCTACCCTTTCATACCGCTTGTTTTAATTCCATCCACAATATAACTTTGAAAATAAGAAAATAATAAGAAAATAGGAACTGATGCCACTACCGTCCCCGCAAAAGTCAGATTCCATAAAGTCTGTCTCTCCGCTCTGAATCCCGCAATGGCTACCTGAACCAATCTAAGTTCCTCACTGGTCGTTACAATTAACGGCCATAAATAATTATTCCAATTAAAAATAAAATACGAGGTCCCCAGCGTCATTAAAATTGGCTTACACAAAGGCAGTAAAACCTTATAGAAAATCTGAAAATGAGATGCACCATCTATAAATGCAGATTCATCTAAATCTCTTGGTATTGTTATAAAAAACTGCCTTAATAGATACACCCCATACCCATTTGCTGCAACAGGAATAATAATTCCCCACAACGAATTGGTAAGATGAAGGCTTTTCGTAACCAAAAATAGCGGAATCATTAAAACTGAAAATGGGATCATCATGGTACTAAGCACCAGAATAAACATGACATTCTTTCCTCTGAAATGCAGTCTGGAAAAAGCATATGCAGAAGTAGACTGCATAAATAAAGACAGCATTGTCGTGATAACTGCAACAAACAGAGAATTTCCAATATTCTTTAAAAAATGATACTCTGTAAAAATTCTTAGGTAACCATCAAAAGATATAACACTTGGAATTAAATTAACACTAAATATTTCCGTATCCGGCTTTACTGAAGTTACCAACATAACAATAACAGGAAATATAAAAAATAAACCTATGATAACACCAAGTGTGGTAAATAAAATTTGTGATTTTTTCACTTTATGTTTCATTTTCTTTCACCCTAACTTTCTTGTGCCGACATTACTTTTAACTGTATAAGTGATAAAATCATCAAAACAATAAATAAGATAAAAGCCTGTGCTGATGCATATCCCAGCTTATTTTGCTCAAATGCTTGTTGGAATATATTATAAACAGTTGTCGTGGTAGAACTATTTGGCCCCCCACTGGTTAAAATCTTTATCTGGTCAAAAACCTGAAAAGAGTTAATCGTAGACAATACCAAAACAAATGACGTGGCATTTTTTAACTGTGGTAATGTGATTTTTATAAACTTTTGAAAGGCATTGGCTCCATCAATGCTGGCAGCTTCATAATAGTCTTTCGGTATGTCTTTGATGGCCGCTAACATAATAATCATATTATAACCAACATTAATCCATACGCTCGTAACTGCAATACATGTAAGTGCTTGTTTGGGATCTCCTAAAAAAGCCTGACTTGGTAAACCAACTATACGCAAAATTTGATTAATATACCCGTTAAGGGGATCAAAAAGAAATCCCCATAAAAGACCGGATATTACAGCAGAAACACAATACGGAAAAAAAATGACTGTTCTGACTACTTGCTGCATTTTGTTCGTAATGGCATGAACCAGGGTGGCAAATAAAATAGATAGAAAAAATATTGCCGGCACATACATTAACGCATATTTTAATGTAACTAATAAAGATTTTAAAAACGCAGTATCTCTAAACAATTTCAGGTAATTTTTTATTCCTAAAAACTTCATTTCCGTTAACCCATTCCAGGAATGAAAACTAATATAAAAGGCAAAAATAATAGGTATGAACACGAAGATTATTAAACCTAATGTATTTGGCAGTAACATCAGCCAGGCGGTTTTCTCTTCTTTTTTATACAAGGCATTTATTTTATTCTTTGAAGCATGCATATAAAACCTCTTTTCTAAAATAGATATGGCCGTTCAATATTCTTAAATTAAATCATCGTAATCATCTAAAAATTCCTGCAGCTTCTGATGTGCCTCTTTTGCTGCTGTTTTCCCATCACTGGTATACATAGACTGTTGTATCATATCCTGTAAGATTTTATATACTTCTGCCGGTGCTCGAAGTTCCGGTTTTTCATGACCGAAGATATCTTCTGTAAACACGGCACGCAGTCCATTCTTATACACATCCGATGCTTCTTTTAATACGGAATCCCTTGTAGGATAGCAAAAAGAAACTTTTGTGCACCATTCAACCGGTATCTCGGTATCTTGTGCAAATGCCCATGTAATTAGTTTTGCTGCCGTTTCAGCTTTCTTACTCTGTGCATTTACAACCATTGACCATCCACCAGCGGCACTGGATACTTCATCTCCTGCTTTTTGTACCGGATAAGGAACTACTCCAATATTACTGTCGGGATAATCTTCTTCGATGCTGGAAATTGCCCAGGTGCCACAAATCTGCATAGCCGTTTCTCCATCACATAAGATACCAATCTCATCTGCATTTCTAGATGGTTTAATATTTAAAGCTCCTGAAGACATCAAATCGGTATAGACCTGTAATGAATCTGCAACTCCTTGCGAATCTAATAAAGATTTCTTAGCGGAAATATCCATAATATCAGCTCCGGTAGACCATAAAAGTGGAAGCCAGTCAAATACCACGGAACTATCATCCGCAACACGCATGGTCAAACCTGCTCTTGTTTGTGTCGTTAATTGTTTAGCGTCTGCAATCATCTCTTCCCAAGTTGTAGGTGGCTTAAGTCCCGCCTCTTCAAATACATCTTTATCATAATATAATGCTAATAGCTCTCCTTGCGTTGGAATTGCATATACTTGATCATCAAATGTTACTCCCTCTATATAGGAAGGGGTAAAATCGTTTCGCATATCCTCTGTTAAATAATCGTCCAAAGGCATTGCAATACCTGCTGAAACATATCTTGCAATTTGTGGTGGACAAGTAGTGAAAATGTCAGGTCCATCACCTGCTGCAAATGCAGTTGTGAGTTTTGTACCAATGTAATCGTCCCATGCTACCTCTGTGTAATTAACAACAACATTTTCACCTGTTGCTTCTGAATATTTTTCCCCAAGTTCCCGTAATACCTGTGCTTGCGGGTCTGAATGATGAGACCATACTTCCAATACAATTGGCTCTTCTTTTGTACCTTGATCTGCAGATTTTTCTGTGGATTTTTCAGTACTTTTTGCTGATGTCTCTCCACTTTTTGACGTATTGGCAGATGAATCTTCCGATGTGGCAGCTCCTCCACATGCACTAAGTACAGTCATAACCACCATTCCACTTAACAATACACTGGTTATTTTTTTCATTTTCCTTTTCATTTAAAATCCTCCTAATAATTTATTGTTATATTATTTTCTAATAATTAGATTGTATCATCACAAATTTCATATATATATTCTAAATATCTCACAATAGGTGGACATTTTTCATATACCTCTATCAAACTTAACACTTCTATGATATAATTTCAACGAATACTAAGGAAAACAACACCCAAAATCATATATAAGATTGGAGGAAAATACAGTTGAAAAAGCATTTTAAATCTTTCTACTGCTCTATCTCTATTAAGTTAGCACTTTTCTTTTTAATTTTAGTGGTTTTTCCCCTTGCTTTGGTAGCGAATCGCATTTCTACTACTTCACTAAGGACCTTAAGGCAAGAACAAATGAACAGTGACGCTCATGTTTTATCATTTATTTCCCGTGGTATCGAATATCGCCTGGGACAAATTGATGAAACGCAGAAAACACTTTATGACAATGTGAACCTTATGAACTGCTTTTTAAAGATACCCACGGAACTTACTAATCTTGAAATGCAGTCCATTCAAGGCTCTTTAAGAAGATATGTTCTGGATAACCCATTTACAAATTCTATATTTATTTTTCTTGACAACGGCCAGACCATCAGCAGCACCGGTACCAAATCCTATGCATTTTCATCGTTGTATCAAGATTTTTTCAAAAGACAAACTTATATAAAAGATCTTGTTGACGAGAAGAATGGGCGTTGCATCTGGGTTCCTTCCTTCACTTTACAAGCATCCGTCAGTAATAAAAGTTCTTCCTTATCACAACAAAATTTTTCCCTTGTCCGGGTTTTCAAAAATACAGCTCATAAATTTGAAAAGATCGGTTATCTTGTCCAAAATATAGACGTGGGCTTTATTGAAGATTGTTTTGATAATGCAACACCTAATAATGTAAAACTTTTAATCAGCGATGGAGCAGATACCGTTGTATGGTCAAATAACTCGGACTGGATTGCCAGATCTCTGTCAAAAAATTCAGAATTAGCAAGTATTACCTCTTATTCTGACCCTAATGCTAAGTATATGGTAAATGGAATCGAGTATTACATCACACAGGTTCCATCCAACTATAATCAATGGATTTATTACATGTTAACCCCCTGCCAAGTGCTCTCCGAGAAGATGGCCCCACTAAAATTATTTTCAAAGATAGTATGGATTGTATGTTGCGCTGTATTAATTATCGGTATCTTTTTTTTCTATATCCTGATTACAAAACCACTGAAACACATAATCGTCCGAATGAATACTCTGCAATCCGACTCGTTTATTGAAAAAACACCTTATTATTTGCATAATGATGAAATTGGTACTCTATATAGAAGTTTTCTTAGCATGGAAAAACGAATCAATCTTCTTATGAAACAAAAAACTAATTTTCATAAGCAAAAATTAAATCAAGAAATATTAACTATGCAAGCACAATTAAAACCACATTTTCTGTATAATACTTTAGATACCATCAATTGGATAGCTATAGAAGCGGGTTCTGAGGATATACAAAAAATGATACAAGCTCTTTCTCAAATCATGCGGTACAGTGTAAGTAAAAAGTATGCTTATGTAACCTATGCAGATGAAATTGCTATGATTAGAAACTATGTATTTTTACAGAAATGCCGTTTTGGAGATAAATTTGACGTTGAATACAAGATAGATCCAGAGATATTGAACAAACATACAGAAAGATTAATCATACAACCTTTAGTAGAAAATGCAATTAATCATGGTTTTTCAAAATTACAATCCGGTGGCTTTATATTAATTTCTATCTATGTGCAAGATAGCTTTATTATTATCAGCGTAGGTGACAATGGTTGTGGTATTGATTCCATTCAAATTGCAAATATTATGACAGGCAAAACTCAGGGAATCGCTTTGTATAATACAAACCAATTTATAAAATTGAAATACGGTTCTCAGTATGGTATTAAAATTACTTCTGCACCGAAGGAAGGTACTAATGTATGTATATTACTTCCAAAAACAGATGAGGAGGTCTCGTTAAAATGATTGATAAGGAAAAATATTACAGAATGATAATTGTAGATGATGAAGAACACATACGACATGGATTAGAAAAATTGGTATTAAAAAATTATCCTAACTGGTTCATTGTAGGGAGTGCATCTTGTTTTGAAGAGGCCCTAGCCTTATTAAAGACTTCCCCTGTTGATCTACTAATAACCGATATTAAAATGCCGGGAAACGACGGCTTACAGCTTATCGAGGAGATCCGACAAACCTTACCTCTTCTTGAGGTTATCATTATCAGTGGTCATGATGATTTTCAGTATACAAAAAGAGCGATGCATAACAAAATTTCACACTATTTACTTAAGCCTATTAGTATAAACGAATTTGCATCCACTCTTAAACAAATAGAGCGTTCATTGGATGCAAAGTCAAATCAAGACATCCTAACTGAAAATCACAAAATTGAATATGTAAATTCATTGATCAATCAAATATTAAACAGCGACGTGGATATCGAGGATCAGATTATAGAATTTTTTCCTAATATAAAACACTCTTATCGCCTTTTGTGTATTGATATGGATCTTAAGAATTTACTGTCAGATAGCACCTTTACTGAAGAGGGTGATTATATAGTGGAAATGAGGAATACCTTAAAATATTTTAGTAATGAATATTTTAAAAATACATTAGTATTTTTTAGGAATAAATCCTTATGGTGTTTTATGATTAGTTGTGATGAAACATACAATATTTATCAATTTGCAAACAATTTAATACTTTTGTTAAAACAAAAATTTTCTATTATTGCCTCCGCTGGAATTAGTAATCCTTCTAATGAAGAAAATAGGTTATCCAAATGCTTTTGGCAATCTTATATTGCCTCTAAAAAAAAGTTGACCGATTCCTCTGTCATATGTTGTGAATATTCCAGTTCCATCTTCACTGAAACAATATTTTCAGACGAAAAATTAGAACAGAAACTAATTAATGCATTACATTCATGTAATATCGGGACTGCTCTTACCTACTTTGATGTGTGGTTCGATGGTTTAATTAAGTACAATCCTAATATATTTTCTATTACTAAAAGTATTCAATATTTTACTTATTGCCTGATGCGCTGTCTGGAATCAGAATCAGGAATTGATAACACCTTTTCTTCCATGTTTAATTTCGTACAAGATTTGCAGCATATATATAGTTCTTCTGAGCTACAGGATTCCCTTAGGGAATTAATTCTTTACACTAACTTTCTCTTTGAAAGCATTGCCAGTAAAAAGCAAAGCCGAATAGTTGGTTTTGTGACACAATATATAAATGAAAATTATACTTTAGACCTGTCTCTAAATGACCTTGCAGACTTAGCCAATATCAATGCCAATTACTTAAGCACTCATTTTAAAACAGAAACAGGTATGTCAGTAGTAGAATATATTACCTTTACACGGCTGGAAAAAGCAAAAGAAATGTTACAAAAAACAAATCTAAAAATAGTTGATATTGCAAATCTGGCTGGGTATCACGATGTGAAATACTTTATGCGTATTTTTAAAAATAAAATTGGAATTACACCTAATGATTACCGTAAATATGTTAATAATTAAAAACTGTCCCCAGCTCCTGATCATCAGGACTGGGGACTGATTCATTTCTATTGATGCTGCCTTCCTAATATTGGTTTGGCTATTTCCCTCCCCTCTTCTTTTATTTTAATTTAATAGAACCCGGCTGACCTTTGCCTTTGAAGATCTTTTTATAATCCTTTACCTTCTTATTCGGTACATCAATAACCGCTTTTGAAGAAATTCCTTTCAGACACTGGCTTCCCGCTTTTTTGAGTTTAGATGATTTTAATATTATTTTCTGTAAGGAATTATCACCATAGAAAGATTTCTTTCCCATGGTTCTTAATCCACTGCCTACGGTAATCTTTGTAAGCTTCGTACATTTATAGAATGCTGCATCTCCAATTGTTTCAACATATTTTCCAACAGAAACCGTTTTTAATTTTGAATTTCCCTTGAAAGCATTTTTACTGATTGAAGTTACCTTAAATGTATAACCATTTAATTTTATCGTATCCGGTATTTTTACGGACGTTAATGTCTTCCTGGATGGTTTTACCAAAGCTACCGTTTTATTTCCAGCGGATGATTTAGTTACTTTATAGATCAGGCTTCCCACTTTATGCGTGGAATTTTTGGCTGGAATAACCTCTTTTACAACTAAACTTCCCATAGAATCCTTTACTGCTTTTACCGCATTATCCACAGCTGCCTGCAGTTCTTTAACAGGATTAGCCGCTGCAAGGGCTTTTGCTACCATCACAGTATTATCAAGGATACTTAAAGAGTCTTCTGTGTATTTATTACGGTTTATGCCAGATGCTGCTGCAAGCACAGTATGCAGCTTCGATACATCTGCATATTCAGGCTTTACTTCCTTCTGTACTACTTTAAGGCCGCAGATAGCATCCAGAAGATTTTTAATTACCTCATTGATTGCTTTTTGGTCTGTCTTATCTGCCTGCTCTGCTGCTGCAAGGGCTTTCACCACTCTATCAAAGGATTCTTCCGTATATTTGGATTTATCCAATGATTTCGCCGCCTTTATCGTTTCTACTAGTACTTCTGTATTTACCGGCTGATAATACAGCAGTTTTTGCTGAGCTCTTTCAAGGGCTGTATATGCTTCTTTTACTTCTGTTTCTCCTGCATCAGCAGCTTCTTTTTCCAATAATTCCAATATATCATTAAGAATCTGTTTTACAGGTGCATAAATCTCCTCCGGATACTGCGCTTCCATCTTTCTACAGAGTTCAGCCAACACTTTTAATTCTGATACTTTTGAAATCTCTGCCCGCTTTGTAAGACCTTTCACGGAATTCTGAAGTTCTTCTGCCGCTCTGTCTACATCTTCCTGCACTGCGTCCGGACTTTCGTTTAATTTTGCAGCCTTTTCCAATGCCGTATAGAATATTTCCCAACTGCTTTTCGTTGTATTTTCCTGCTGATATTCTATTAATGCATTTTCTGACGCCTGTATTGCGTCTTTTAAAAGGGTCTTATCAACAGCGATCTTCCCTGCTTCTGCAATTACGGTCTCATTAGGTAAAATATCTATTACTGCATAACTAACCGTAACTCCGTTTATTTTTTTCTGTTTTGCGTCTGTTTTTGTACCTTTATAGTTGATATAAGGATAATCACCATAAAATCTGGCTTCCCAGCTTAAAGTTGCGTCTCCATGATTTGTTAAAGTTGTTTTTGTATGCCCATCATGCCTTACGTCCAGCAAGTGGTTCCCCATACGAATATCTGTAACATCTACATAATTCATATCTTCTGTGAGATGAGATGCGGTAACAACTTCATGCTTGCCTGCATCAGGTTCAATCCCCATGATTCCTTCTATTGTCTGAGATACAAAAGTAAATGATATCTCCGGATAATCACCGTTAGTTCCCTGTACGGGGCGTTCATGAGGATTATCCTTTACACCCGCTATGTATTTCATCCATTTCCATGCCTCTTCATTGCGGTTATATGGAAAATAGGTTTCAGGTATATAGGTATAAGCTTCAATATTCTTTGGTGCATCCGGAGCATTTTTATCTCCGATTCCATTTCCCAGTTTCTTTGATATGAAGTCCAGATAAGCATCATTTCTTTCCCCTGGCTCCGTTATCAGCTTCATAGGCATAAACCAGCTGTTTTCTTTTCCAAAATCATAAAGTTTTTTTCCGTCCTGGGTGATGACTCTGGCATAATTTCCATTTGGATCGTTTGGATTCACACTCCATTCTTTGTTAAAATAATCTTTTAGATTCTGAGCCTTTTCATACCATGCCGCTGCTTCAGTTATCTGTCCCCTTGCATCCAGGATTCCTGCATAAGCCAGAGTTGCCTGATACTGGGCGCCAATAGCATCTCCAGCTTCGACTGGATGCTCACCTCTTTCATTATAAGTACAGGATCCGCTCCAGATACTCCCATACCCCTCTGCAACACCGTTAGGAACCTGGTCATCATGCAGTTCAATATATTTTGTCATAACATTTGTGTAAAACCGGAACATATCTTCATCATTCACATATCGGTCGTCACCGGTCCACAAATACTGTTCATACGCCTTCTCCACCAGTTCAAACTGTGCCGGAACCTCTCTTACAAAGTTTGTGTCTGATCGATAATCGATGGTATAAGGGCTTGAGTCAAAATTAAATGCCCACAATGTATAGTATTTTCTTGCCTCGGTAGAACCCTGGGCAAAGGTTTTAAACATATTAAAGTTTTCATTTCTAAGGCCTGCCAGCTGTCCTCCGGTAGCCTGATGGCAAAAGTCTCTTCCATAGTAAGCTGTTCTGTCATAATAGCCGGCCCAATAAGATGGAGCATATTCCACTGGTCCGCTGCCTGGCCTGTCTGCTGCTTTATTTACAAGGCCGCTTTGTCCTGTCATTACAAACTGGTCAACTTTATGGCTTGCCCAATAAAAATTATCTTCCAGAATCTTGTTATCAGACTTCAGTATTGCCTTTTGCTCTTTTTCAGTCACAAACAAGGTCCACTCCTTTGTTTCACCCGCCAGATTACTCACTGTAATGACAACGGGCTCACGAGCATCAATGATGTCCCCTGCATGGATGCTTCCCTGCGTTCTGGGAGTATAATCTGCCTCTTTGACGGTAAGGGCTGACAGATCGGTTCCATAAGGTACCTTTATGGATATAGTTTGCTGCTCATTATCCAACACGGTATGATTTACCTGCTCTTTCAGGGAAAAACCGGTTACATTGCATTTCGCATAATTTAATCCCTGATCGTTAAGTGTAAGTCTGGCATCCGCTATATCCGTCCAATCATTGGTATTTTTACCATCTGGGGTCAAAACAACTATTCTAAGCTTTTGTATTGTATTTCCTAGTGCTAAATTAATCTCTTCCGGTTTCGCATTCGTTCCCATTACTGCGCTTTCAAATGCAGGAACCGTGTTATCATTTAGAAATACCTGGAACTGTACTTTTCCAAGGTTGGTATTGGTAACTCTTATATCGTCTATTCCCACTATCGCATGAAAGAAATCGTATTTTCCATCCAGTTCATACATCAGCTCTGCCGGCGCATGTGCACCCAGTCCTTTGCTGTATTCCACACCGTCCAATTTCAACGTTCCGGAATTATTCACGGTTTTATCAATACCAAGCGAACCATATCCTACCTTGACCGATGCAGGCGTCAAATCCGACAGATACTCAAATTTCTCTTCCCCGGTTGCTTCCAGATCGGTTCCCGCCGGAACAATTGATACGGCTTCATCCGCTGACAATGTTAATGTGAGGCTTCCGTCCACAACAGGTACATTCATATATTTTTGCTGTACATCGCTTAGGTTTATTCTGTATATATCTACTGCCTGAATATCTTCATATCCCTGGGGAAGTTTCCAGGCCCTGTCCGTATATCCTGTCTTACTGTAGGCAAACAATTCCGGATAGCGTTCTTCATTCCAAAGAGCCGGCATGAAAATATCTGTATTATCCCTGAGTACGGCATCCTTCTGCGTAATATGCAGAGAATTATCCGTCTCCTGCCAGCTGGTTACCTCATTGGAAAGTGTTGCTGTCTTGCTTTTAGAATCATAATTGAAACGTTCCAGCCTATTCAGGAAATAGAACGGTACTGTTTTTAATGCAAAGTCTTCCATAAATCCTTTTAATGTTATTTTGTCAGCCTTAATAATTCCCTCTGCAGCCATATTTTCTCCAAATACCGCCAGTCCACGGTCCCCGCCGCAATACAGCGATGCAGGTATTTGCAGATATTCTGCATTACTGAGTGTAGAAAAGTGCCATGCCATTGGCTGAAGCCCAATAAATTTGTCTTTACGGTAACTGCTGACGAATTCACTGGTTACATCTACACCTTTTTCTTTCCAGTAAGCAAATATTTTTCTCTGCGTCTCTTCCTCTACGGTCGTTGTATAACCATATTTAGCCTCATGATACGGGCTGATCGCTTCATTGGTGTATCCCGGAATAATAGTATGAAATGCATCAATATGTATTGTTCCTGCTTCTTTTAATGGCGGCAGAAGATCGAATAATTCATCAATTCTCCTCTGGGTAAGTCCCGCATTCCATTCAGCAGTATAACTAATAGGATATCCCCATACATAAGACTTTAAGGTTCCATCCGCATTTCTTGCAATCACGTCCTTTTCCAGATATTCATCCCAGAGAGGGCTTTGTTCTGATGCATCCAGCATGTTAATATGAAGGCTCACCGTGGTATTATACTTTTTTGCTTCCTCCATAAGCCAGATCAGGCTGTCCCTTGCACTTTCATCCTCTTCCCGTTTGAGTTTTTCATTCACTTTTGCAAAAGAAGGATATCCTGAATCATGCCCCTCATACTGCCACCCCACCAGATAGATGATTTTAGGAATGTCTCTTGTCATGTTATCTATATTTTTGATGATGCCAAGCGCTTCATCCAAATTTACTTTTATACTTCCGTTCTGTCCGAGAAACATCTTCATAACCATCGATTGATGGTAGTCCCGGTAAAATGGCCGTACTGTAATATTTACTTTACTTTTTAATATCTGCTCTCCTGCCTGAACCTGTGCCGTTACTTCAGCGATCCCTCCGTTTAAAGGTGTGACTGTGCCATCCTCACTTACGCTTGCCACAGTCACATCACCGCTTTTATATAAGCTTTGGACTTTATATGTTACTGTTGAGCCTTCCGGCAATGCTGTGAGTTCTCCTTTTTGATCATATACCCTCAGGCTAAGCTTTGCTGTTTCATCCGGACTTTTTAATGGATTTAACTCTTTTTTGTCTGCCAGAACTTCTATTTTACTGAGCAATTCTTCGGTTTGGCGGGAAAATGAAATGGTATAAATTTTTTCCCCTGTACCATCCGTGACTTTTATTACTGCATTTCCCGGTATAGAATCTGCCTGCTGGATTTCAACGGATAAACCTTCTGCCGCCTTTGCATCAACAACCGGAATAGGGGCATCCCTGTCCAGTTTTACCTCGTACTGCGTATTGGAAGGAAGGAATCCATCCAGGGTTTTTCCATCCAGGGTTATTTCATTCGCTTCCACTGCCGTTTCCGACTGTATCCTGTCCAGCCTTGCATCTCCCCAGTTTACCAGAACTTCTCCCTGTGAACTACTCGTAATACAAAGTTCCAGGGATACAATCCCGCTCACTGGTCCTCCTATAATCTGGTTTCGGTTTTCTTCATTTAAGACACCTTCGGTAATGGTATCTTTTCCACCTGATTCATTGTATCCATAGACTGTAAAGACAGTCTCAGCCGGTGCAGAAACATCATCAAAACCAATTTCTGCCCGAAAATACTCATAGACGCCGCCCAGATCATAGGTTACGGACGCATCTGATTTCATGCCAAGGCCTTTTTTATAAACCTGTCCTCCCACTGTGATTGCGTTACCATTAAAATTAGTATCCAGTGATGTGGCATTTCCCGTAAATGCAGAATTACCAAGATCACTTAAATATACAGCATTATTTTCCGGATCCTCTGTTCCGTCTGATTTTGTAAGCCGCGCAAATGCCCAGTTTACGGCATCGCTCTGATTCGTTGGATTTGTTCCGCCCATTCCGGTTTCTCCGGCATCCGAAACCCATAATTTTAAATACTTGTAATCCTGTACGGATACCTGTACTTCCCGTGGAACATAATAAGGTCTTTCTTCTCCCTTATCGGAAGAATATACGATGCCGCTGCCCCAAAGTTCTTCATACTGGCTGGAATCATCTGTAGTTTTGCTTCCCAGCAATTTGAACTCTACAGAAGATGGCCTGTTTTTATTTGTCAGGGCATATACCTCAAACGCCGGAGTTACCTTAAACTCTTTATATTCTCCGTTCAGGGCATATACAATCTCAGAAGCCGCCGCAGTACCTATACCCTTATCCACCTTTGCAGTAGTATCCAGCGAAATAAGAGTATTATAGTCATAAATCCTGGCATTTACATCATAGGAGATATACATTCCCACATTATTTCCGTCAAATCTGTAATCCTTTTTTGGTTTTTTAGCATTCGCCGGTACCTTCTCCTGATCGCCATACATGGGCGTCGTATCTGTACGTATCCCCGCATATGCCCATTCCCAATCCAGGTCGCTTAAAAACACTTCATTTTGAGATGGAATATTTTCGGCCTCCTCTGCCAAAGCTGGCATAGGAATCGCTGTTAAAAATAATACCGAAGCCATAACCCCGGCCAATACTGCATGTTTTCTTTTTCTTTCTCCCATATTTTTCTCCTTAAATAAACACCCTCAGAATCATTGCTGCATTTATATATGGTTCAGAGGGTGTTCCAAATTGCTTTCTCACAGCTGGCTACAATGAAGGCATCTATTTAATTCTTACAGTACCGGGCTGCCCCTTACCTGCGAAAAGCTTTTTATACGCACTCACCTTTTTACCCGGCACATCTATCACCGCATTTTTGCGGATTCCTTTCAGGCACTGGCTGTCTGCTTTTCTAAGAATTGATGATTTGACAACTATAGATTCTAATGCTTTATCACCATAAAATGCTTTCTTCCCGATTACCTTTAGGCCACTGCCAATAGTAACCCCCGAAAGTTTTGTACATTTATAAAATGCACTGCTTTCAATAGTCCCTACATATTTTCCAATTGTAACTTTCTTTAATTTTGCATTTCCTTTGAATGCTTTGCTGCCTACTGCCGTTACTTTAAAAGTGAATCCATTTATTTTGACTGTATCCGGTATCTTAATTGTAGTCAGTGTCTTTTTTGTTGGTTTCAGTACAGTGACGGTACCATTCTTTGCTGCGGATTTCGTAACACCGTATACCAAATTACCAACTGTATGTTTAGAGTTCTTCACTGGTACAACCGGTTTTTTCACCAGGCTAAGTATGGATTCTTTCACCGCTTTTATTGCAGTGTCCACCAGGGACTGCAATTCTTTTACCGGTTTTGCTGCTGAAAGTGATTTTGCTATTTCTACAGTACTGTCCATGGATTTCAGTGATAATGCCGTATACTGGCTTCGGTTTATCGTCGCTGCCTGCCTAATTACTGCATTTAGCACAGTAAGATCTGCATATTCCTTTTTAATCTCCGGTTCCTTTTCTTCCAGAGCGCAAATAGCATCCATCAAAACTGTCACTGCCTGGTCAATTGCCTTTTGATCTGACATATCTGCCTTTTCAGCTTTGGATAATGCATCCATCACCTTTTTATACGACTCTTTCGTATATTTAGACAAATCCAGAGCTTTTGCCGCCTGGAGCATCTCTTCTAAAACTTCTGTATTCACAGGCTTATACTGTAACAGCTCTTTTTGTGCGGATTCTAATAATGCACAGGCTTCTTCCAGTACTGTTTCTCCTATTTCCATCTCATCTTCCTGCAGTAATTCCTGCATCTGCCCTAACAATATTTTCATTGGCTGGTAAATATCTGACGGATACTGTACCTCCATCTTTTTACAAAGTTCTGCCAAAGCCCGAAGATCATATACCTTTGTCAATTCTGCTCTTTTTACTATGCCCGCTATAGCTGCCAAAAGCTCCTCTGCCGCTGTGTCCACAGTCTCCTGCTCTGCATTTGGATCACGCTTTACTGCTCTTGCCGCTTCCAGCGCTTTTTCATACTCTTTCCAACTGCTGGCAGTTGTATTGTCCACAGAATATTCTTTTTCCACTCTTGCGGCTTCTTCCAGCGCTTCTTTTAGAGTGGTTTTATCAGCAATATCTTTTCTATACTGAATACGGGCATTAACCCAGTTAACAGCATCACTTTCATTTGTAGGATTTGTTCCTCCGCTGCCTGTCTCTGATGCATCGGATACCCATAATTTCATGTATTTATATCCACTGATATTCACTTCAATATCCTGAGGTACAAAATAAGGTCTGGCGCTGCCGCCGTTATCCGCGGTATAGGCAAGGCTGCTGACATACAGTTCTTCATAGTTTTCTGACTTATCTGTGGTTTTGCTGCCCAGAACTTTAAACTGTACCGAAGACGGACGGTTTTTATTTGTTAATACGCTGGCATCAAATCCAATCGTAGAATAGAATATTTCACTATTATCCGGAAGTTCATACACAATTTCGGAACATGCCGCCGTACCAATTCCTTTATCAGCTGCTTTTGTATCCTCACTGGCAGCAATCGTATTCCAATCATAAATACCTTTCTGGGCACTGTAGCTCAAATGCATCACTGTTGTTGGCGACCAGGATGCACTTTCACTATACCTCCGGTCTTTCTTGGGAATACTGTACTTGCCCTGCATCTTATCTTCATCGCCAAACATTGGGGTATTATCAGAACGGGTTCCGGCATATGCCCATTTCCAGTCCATGTCACTAAGGTAAAAACTGTCCCCTTCGTCCTGTGGTTCTTCTATTACATAGGAAAATACTGATATGGTACTGTCTTTATATCCTTCCTTTACAGCAATTGCTTTTAAGGTCATGGATTTTTCTATTTTAACCGGTGCTTTATACTGCAGAGATTCTTTTGTTGGCAGGGTTCCATCTATGGTATAATAAATGTCTGCACCCATGGTAGAAGTAGACAGCGTTGCTTCCTGCACTCCTTTATATGTACCATCTTTTAGGGATGAGTCAGGAGCCTGTACCTGTTTTTCTACCTCTGATCCCTCTTCCCCAATAGCATACTCAAAAACTCTTACAGGGCCATCTATCATGCCATCTTTATAAGAGATAGCCGTTACCTTGGTATTTTCTGTAATAAGCAGAGGGATATCTTCCCTGTAACAGGCAGTATAAAGTCTGGGTGTTCTGCCGCTTATCGTATATCTTACTACTGCACCCGGAGTCTCTGTTGCTAACTTCACTTCAAATGGATCCTTATAGATTCCAGGCTCAACACTTGCCGTAGCGGGCGCTGTCCGGTTTTCTACTGAATCCCCGATGATGAAGTTAAACCACCCATAATTGGAAGCCGTAAGTCCGTCTGCCGCCGCCATCACTTTCAGGTTTGTACTTTTGTTTAAAGTAAGAGCTCCATTATATTTTTTAGATCCGGTACCCGGATTGCTGCCATCTGTAGTATAATAAATGACTGCATTTGGTGTCCTGGTTTTCAGTTCAATCGTAACCGGTTCCTGATAAATTCCACCCATGCCTGCTGCTCCGTTTACTTCCACGTATGGTGTCAATACCCGCTTTGTCTGATCTGTAAACCGATAGGTAAAAGTACGTACCTCACTGGCTGCGTTCCCTTTACAGGCTATTGCTTTCACCGTTATATCGCTGTTCAGGGTTAATGGAGACGAGGTGTTATAATGTATAGAAGTCTTTGATTCCCTGGAAGGCTCTGTTCCATCAATGGTAAAATATATTTCTGCATCCAGCGTATCCGTAGTCAGATAAACTGCCTGGGTAGAAGTATAATGATCGGGCTGGGAAATTGCACGTACCGGGCTGATTCCGGCATTCTTAATCTGATAGTCCAATGTAATAACATCACTGGTAATCATGCCGTCTTTCATAGCAACTGCCTTTATAACCTTGCTGTCTGATACAAGAATCGGCGCCGGATTCGTGCTGTTTTCACTGTAATACAAAGAAGTTTCACAGGGTGTACTGCCATCAATAGTATAAAAAATATCCGCATCACTTGAATCGGTATGTAATGACACTTCTACAGGTCCATCGTAACTACCGCTCTCTTTGTCTGCTGTAACCTTCCCAATCTTTTTCAGACTTCCTTCAACGTGCACATTACATACTGCCTGGATATTTCCATCTACTGTTGTACCTGTAATCAATGCATTCCCTTCTGTTTTTCCAGTCACAATTGCACTGTTAGAGACTTCAGCCACCTGAGGGTTACTGCTTTCCCAGCGGATTCCTTTATCTGTGGCATCATATGGGAGAATCTGAGCATGAAGTTTTTTCCGGTCTCCTGCTTGTAAAGTAAGCCCGTTTTCTTCGATGATCAGCTCTTCTGCCGTTTTATATGTTCTGGAAACATCTGTGCCTGCAGGTACTACTGAATAACCTTTTCCTGCTCCTAATGACAATGTAATGCTGCCTGATGAAATATCTACATTTTTAAGTACTGCCTGGGTCAAACCCTCTTTTGTTATCTGATACACATCAGCATGGGAAACCTCTTTCCATGCCTTTGGAAATTCCCAGGTCCTGTCTGTATATCCGTTTTTACTGTACGCGATCACTTCAGGATAGTCACAATTCCAAAGTGCAGGTATAAAATAGTCTGTTCCCTCTGAAAGCACCTTATTATCTTCTTTAATTACGATTCCTTTTGCTGTGTTCTCTGAAGTTACTCCATCCGAAAACTGTACCCTCGTTGCCGAAGCTGAAATACGGTCAAAGCTGTTTAAATACTGCCAGGGCAACGTAGTAGTGGCAAAATCAGCAAGCCATCCATCTGCACTTTTTCCCGGTTGGAGATTGCCTTCCGGCGTATGGGATGTACCAAATAATTCTGATCCGCCGTCGCCTCCGGTATACAGCGATGCAGGTATGGACATATTCCAGTTGGTATCTGCTTTTCTAAAATGCCATGCCATCGCCTGGAGTCCGATAAAAGCCTCATTGCCTGACACATCGCTGGGGCGATAGCTGTCTACAAATTCTGATGTAAGGTCTAATCCCAGAGTCCTCCAGTACTGGAACATTTTACGCATACTTTCAATATCGGTGGAGCGGCTGTATCCATACTTGTCCTGGGCATACTGGCTCATTGGTTCAGCCACACCGAATCCTGTGGTAGACTGGGGTACTACAATATGAAAAGCATCTGAATGTATGGTATGCCCTTCCGCCAGCGTGGGATATGTCTCAATCAGGCGCTCCATTCTGCGCTGCATGGTTCCAAGCTCCCAATCACGGGTATAAGAAATAACGCCGCCTTCCCCGTATACTGTCTGACCGCCATCTTTTCTGCGGCCCAGAATATCTTTTGCATAATACTCATTATAGAGGGGGCTGTCAGTATAAGTGGTGCTCATATTCAGGTGGAAACTCACCGTAGTATTATATTTTTTCGCCTCCTGCATAAAATAGGCAAGGCTTTCCTTTGCGGTCATTCCCGGTATCTTCAGATATTCATCCACCTCATCCCAGGATGGATATCCGGTGTCATGGCCATCTGACTGCCAGCCAACAAGGTATACGACTTTGGGAATCCCTCTGGTCATGTTGTCATATTCTTTTATCACATCCAAAGCCTGTCCGAAATTCATATTTACCGCATTGTTTCGTGCCATCATATGTAAATCCATTTTCATAACCAATGTTTTACTGTAATCAATCCAAAACGGTGTAACTGCAAAGTTTACATCCTTTGTCAAAATTCGTTCCCCGGCTTTTACAGATACCGTAACTTTACCGGTACCGCCATTCCACGCTTCTTCCATTCCTTCCTTAACATAATTTTCATTTTTCAGCGGTGTTACAACCCCGTTTTTATCAATGGCTGCAATTTCCACACCTCCGCTGGAACGAAGCGTCATAATTTCATATGCCACCTCGATCTGAGGATCCTGTTCCGTAAATACTTCGCCGGTACCCATATTTGCTTTTACCGATATCTTTCCAACCTGACCGCGGTTTTTTACCGGGTTAATATTGGAGTGATCAATAGATACATCAATACTTTCCAGCCCTTCATCCCGGAGTTTAAATGCAATCTTATATTCGGTTGTATTCTCTCCTTTTGTGACTGTTATAACGGTTGTACCAGGAATTTTTTTCGCATCCGTTACTTCAACTTTCGCTTCACTATCCTGGGCAGTTGCTGCCACAACCGGTACTTTCGATGTTCCTGCATTAAGGGCCACCTCATAATTCATGATATTATCTGTAAAGCCGTCTAACTCCTTACCGTCTACTGTAATACCTGCAAGCAGTGTTCCGCTGGGTTCTCCGCGCAAAGCCATTGCATCTCCCCAGGCTCCAAATACATTACCTTCCTGGCCTTCTTCCCCTGTCATGCTAAGTTCCAGTGTCCGAACCTTCTCTACATTGATTTCTGTTATCACATCATGCCAGCCCTGATCATCCAGGTTAATGGACATTGTATGTCTGACAACACCGTCACACTTTATCACAAAAGTACCTTTGATATATGGATCACTCATCAAAGCATCAATTAAGCCATAGCTGGTACGGAATTTTACATATTGTCCATCCAGATTATAGGTTACAGTGGAATCCGCTTTCATTCCGATTCCTTTGCGGTATATGCTGCCAAGCATTTGTATTTCATTACCTGCTGCATCCGTGTCCCGGCTTATTTTATTTCCGGTATTCCCGGCATAATCCAGATCACTTAGGAAATCCACATCCTGTATCACAAAATAAACCTGATAAGTAAGGAATCCGCTGTCATTCGATACTTTTATCTCCGCCAATCCGGGAACATGCTCTGCCTGGGTTATTTCAATCTGTGTCCCTTCCCCAGCCAGCGCGGATACTTCCGGAGGAATTATATCTTCCAGATGTTCCAGATCTTCTGCTGCTACTTCCTGCACATAACGGAAAACAGCAGGATCAAACCCGTCAATGGTACTATCTCCTACTTTCAGCTCTGTAAGAAATAATGTTTCGTCTATTTTGGCATATAGTTTCGTATCCGCCCAGTCTGTCCAGCAGCTGGTATTACTCTCTTCTAACAAAACGGTTTCTAATTTTAACTCCTTAACACCAATTACATTTACCTCATAGGCTTCCGGAGCAAAGTTATTTGCTGCAATCCCCATTACCTTACTTTCCCAGAGTAAAGCCCCGTCACCGAGAATCCTGAACTGGCAAGGCGCTGTATTTTTATTTGCCACCTTATCCTTATCAATGCCTGCTATACCTGTAAAACGGCTGTATTGCCCATCCAGATTATAGACCACCGCAGAAGCTGCATGCGTGCCAAGACCCCGCCCGTAAACCGTCCCGTCGTTAAAGTTCAACGAACCACCATTTACATCTTTATCTTTTTGTACTGTCTTCCAACCGGAAACCGCACTTACCCAGTCAAGATCCGTGAGGAAAATATAGGGATCTTCTTCCGCCGCCAGGTCTGCTAAATGTTCTTTTGTATCCTCTGTCACCGGAATCTCTGTTTTAGAATTTTCAACTTCACTTTCCAAAATATTTTCCTCTGTGGCCAGTTCCGTTTCCTGCGCATTAACAGGAATTTGTAAATTACTGAAAGCAACCGCAAATGCCAGCGTAAATGCCATTATCCTGCGTAAACTTTTTCTCTCCATAGAATTCTCCCATCCTATTTAATTGCACTGTCCACCATACCTTTAATAAAGTATTTCTGCAGACATAAATATAAAGTGACGATTGGTATAATACCCAACAATGCGCCGGCCGCCGCTGCTCCCATATTACTCTGAGTCTGGGTGAAAAAGCTGGCAACTGATAAGGTCACTGTCTTTAACTGAGGTGATTGCAGGAAATACAGGCTAAACATATAATCGTTCCAACAGCTGACTCCCGTCATAATCACAACTGATGCAGTCACCGGCTTAAGCTGGGGTAAAATAATTAAAAAGAATATCTTCAAACGCGGGCAACCGTCAATTGCAGCTGCCTCGTCTAAAGCAGTTGGTATTGAAATCACAAAATTAGTATATAGAAAGATACTGGTTGGCAGGGAAAATGTAATCAGGATCAGGATTATCCCCCAATAGGTACTGATACCTCCTATTTTCCCCATAAGGCTGTAGAGCGGAACCAGCAGGCTCAATGCCGGCACCATCATCATTCCCAGCATAAAGGTACGCATTCCCTTATTCAGTGTGGTCTGGTTCCTGGCAAGCGGGTAGGCAGCCAACGCCCCAATAATTGTAATCCCGATAATTGATCCTCCTGTAATAATGATATTGGATAAGATACTACCCAAAATCTTACCGTATCGTATTGCTTCTTTAAAATTATCCAGATACAGGTATCCTGGGAGCATCCATCTGGAACTGGTGTCAAAAGGACTTTTCATTGCTACCCCAATCATGATATAAAATGGTATCAAATGAAAGGCGCAGATGATGACAGCGACAATGGAACTAATACGAAATTTACTCTTAATCTTTTTTTCCTTCATCACATATCCACTTCCTTCCGGTTAAAATATTTCATAAACAGAATGCTGATCAACATAATCAAAACAAAGGAGAAGATACCAATCGTTGAAGAATATCCGGCATTTTGACCTCTGAAATAAGTGTAAGATACTAAAGTTGCCAGTGAATGGCTGGCAAATCCCGGTCCTCCGGCGGTTAAAGCCTGAATAATATCAAACAGCTTCAATCCACCAATCAGGTTTAACATAACGGCACTGGTAATCGCCGGCGTAAGCAGCGGAAGGGTAATATAGCAAAACCTCTGCCAGAAGCTTGCACCATCCAGCTTTGCTGCCTCATAATAGGATGTGGATATTCCCTGAAGACCAGCCAGATAAATAATCATGGCAACGCCTACAAACTGTATGGAGTTGATAAAAGTTATCCAACCTACTGCCGTCTTACCATTGGCAAGCCAGTCTTTTGCTTCCATCCCCAAAAGCATCACAAGGTCGTTTAAAGCACCTCCATCATATTGAAGAATGAAATAATACATATATCCCATAATTAATGGCGCCACCATTGCAGGTACATAGATAATTGCCCTCGCCAGATTCTTCCCTTTAAAGTTCCGGTTTAAAAAAACCGCATATCCAAGTCCGATGATATTCTGCAGTAATGTACTGCCAAATCCATAAATTAAACTGTTGATCAACGTAGACCTGATATGAGGATCTTTTAATAAAGTAATATAGTTTGCCACCCCGATGTTTTTAGAATTCTGTGAAAATCCATCCCAGTTAGTGAAAGAAATCTGAACTCCTTTCAAGATCGGATAGATAACAAAAATTCCAAACAGCAATAATGCAGGGATATAATATATATTTATAATGCTACGTTTCCATTTTTTCATGATTATACTCCTAACTGCGTAATATGTACTCAACTAGTCCATACGTAAAAGTGCTGCTGCACTTCCTGAAACCTGTCTGCAGCAGCACTTTTACCTTTACTGTTCTAATTTAGCCAAATAACTGTCTTTCATTGCTGTACAGGCATTTTCCACTGCATTTGCTTCATCCGCCAGGATAGAAGCACCTGTTACACACATATCATCCCACATGCCGCTTGGTAAATATTCACGGTCAAAATAAGGGAATACACGGCAGCTAGCCATATATTTTTCAAGATCTGCCTTTACGATACCGGTATCACTCTCCACTCCGTCAAAGCTTGCCGGTGCTCCGTCTGATGATGCTACTTTTGCCATATTTTCATCCTGGGCAAAGTAGCTCAACAATTCCAGAGCAGCGTCTTTATTCTGTGAGTCTTTCCATACCCCGATTGCAATTCTTTCTCCACCAATCAGTGTACGTTCATCCGATTCGCTATTAGATGGCACGCTCATCATTCCCACATTTGCATTTGGATTTAAAGATAACATTTCATTAATAGCACTATTTCCGTAAAATTCAAAAGCAACTTTATCTTCTGCCATAGCCTTCATTGCGGCATTATAATCAGCTGTCAGGCAATCTGTATTAAAATATCCTTCTGCTTTCCAGTCTGCCATCAGCTGCGCTACCTCAGACCATTTTGACCAGTCAAATGTTCCGTCTTTCAAAGCTGCACGGTCATTGCTTTCTTCGTTTGTAATATAGAAAGATGGTGCTGCAAAATCAAAGAATTGTCCGATTGTCCAGCTATCTTTCCCACCAATATGTACCGGTGTATAACCTGCTTCTTTAATTTTCCCAAGCGCTTCCTTAAATTCAACCCATGTCTTAAGGTCATCAACCGATACTCCCGATGCATCCAGGACAGTTTTGTTATAGACAATACCGGCAATATCCACATCCACCGGCAAACAGTAGAAATTATCGGTCTTAGGATCTACTACAATCTGCTTTGCCGATTCAGAAAGGCGAGATGCCCATTCCTGGTTATTCAGCGGCTCTAAATATTGTCCGTATCTGGCAACGCTCCATCCATGTGTCGTCCAAAGATCGGGAAGCTGATTTGTCGCCATTTTTGTTTTCATCAGTTCCTCATAATTTGCTCCCGGAGAACTGTATTCTACTTTGGCACCCGTTTCCGATTCAAACTGGGCAATCACTTCCTCCATAGCCTCGCTCTGCACTCCAGCAATATTACTCATGAAGCTTAATGTAATTCCTTCATATTTTTTATTTCCTGCTTCCTCTGACCCTGTGTCCGATTTTGCAGATTCTGTTTCTTTGGTTTCGCTGGAATCTTTTTGTGTTTCCGCTTTTTGTGTTTCTGCTTTCTCCGTAGCTGCTGACGTTTCCGGTGCCTTTGTCTCCTCTGCCGGTTTTGATGAACATCCTGTCATCAGGGATACTGCCATACATGCTCCTAGCAAACAACTGATTACTCTCTTTCTCATACTTTCTCTCCTTTTTCTTTTTATTATGTTTTGTTGACTTTTTGTTATATCGAAAGTATATCAGATGTTCTTATTGTTTCATATGTCATAAATTCAATCTGTAAGCGTTCTTTTTTATGCATATTCATGATTCATCTATCTTTTTTCTTATTTTTATGTATAATATCCTATATAAGGTTTACAGCTTGTTTGAAAATTGATTTAAGCTGGCGATGATGCTAAAATACATACATTTTAACGGAGGTTATTATGAAGTCAATATATAATTTTGGACATAAACTTTCTTTTATCTATATTATCAGTATCGTATGCCCCTTTTTATTAGTAGCAATCGTATCTTCCTTGTTTTTCTACCGCACTTACCAGCACGATACTTACGAATTAAATTCAGCTCTTTTGACTTCTACAGCAAATAATGTAGAAACATATCTCAAAGAGTTAAATTCCCTTACAACTGCACCTTATGCATACGAGGAGCTTATGAATTACATGATAGAAATGGGAAAAACAGAATCTGAAATCGACACATATCAAAAATATAAAATGGAGCAGCAATACATACAAGCCATCAGCAAAATTATTTACTTAAATCATGATGATATTCTATCTATCATTTACATACCTTTCACTGAAGAACATGTCAGCTCCGATAACGCTGTTGTTTTGTCAAAAGGCATAACCAATGCCACTCCTCTGGAAGAAGCAATACTGGCTAATCAAGCCTGGCAGGAAGCTGTTATGGCCAAAAACGGATCTTCTTATTTTAGTTATGCCGATGATCTTACCTACGATGAGTCACCCCTCCTTTCCAACAATTTGTTTTTCTCCGCAAGCCGTCTGCTTAGAGACGGAATCAGCAAACAACCCGTTGGAATCTTCAGGGTGGACGTGTACGATAAAAACCTACAGAAAATCTTCCAGAATCTTGACCTTGGGGACGGCGGCAATCTTGTACTGCTGGATGAAGCCAGGCACATAATTTACAGCGCCAGGGATGTTACGGATAGTATATTAGAGAAACTAAAAGATAAACCGGAAAGGCTGGTGGATGATACATATTACACTGCACAATATTACGAATTGCCAAGTGCAAACTGGACACTGGTTTCTCTTTCAAGCGAAAAAGACTTAAATCAAATTTCATCCACTATTATGCTGTTCTTTACGATCATTACCATCGTGTTCGTTATAATTTCCCTGGTAAGCTATCGTTCCAGCTCCCGCTCCATGGTAAGAACCATCAATCAAATCCTGCAGGTGTTAGAAAATGTGGAAAAAGGTGATCTTTCCACTAAAGTTACAGTAAAGGGTAATGATCAGCTCGCTATCATTGGCGATGCTATTAACCGGATGGTGGATCGGCTTGAGGAATATATTAACCGGGAGTATGTGTCTGTAATCCGCAGAAAAGAGATGGAATATCTGGCACTGCAGTCACAGATAAATCCTCATTTTTTATACAATATAATGAACAGCATTTCCATTATGAATACAATGGGAGAAAAAACAAAAGTCCAGGAAACCATCTCTAATCTCACAAAACTTATGCGCTACTCATGTATTCCAGAAAAAGATAGCCGGCTTTCCAAAGAGTGTGATTTTCTGGAACAATATCTACAGCTGCAAAGCATCCGCTTCAGTGACAGGCTGAAATATAAGATCAGTATTGGAGAAGAATGCCAGATGTGCATTATTCCCAAGTTCCTGCTTCAGCCTCTGGTAGAAAATAGCATTGTACATGGAATGGAACCTTACGATATCCAGGTAATCATCTCCATAAAAGCATATCTTTTTGAGAATATGCTGCATATTAAAGTAGCAGATAATGGCATCGGCTTTCAATTCGAAGATATTGCATGCCAGGAAAGCGTAGGTCTTGGTAATGTCAGATCCCGTCTCCTGCTTTTTGATCCGGACAGTACCTTTACCATCAAAAGCTCTGAAGAATCCGGTACCGAGGTTACCATCGTTCTTCATGCAAATTATAAATAAGAAACTCTGGAGGATAAACAATGATAATTTTAATCGCTGATGACGAAAATCTTGTACGAATTTACCTAAAAAAAATTATTAAAGATATGAATATTGAGGACTCCATCATATTAGAAGCAAAAAACGGAAAAGAGCTGGTATCCATTTGCCAGAATTATCAACCTGACCTTGCTTTTGTAGACATTAAAATGCCCGTTCTAAACGGCCTGGATGCCATACGTAATGTAAAGTCCGATTGCCCGGACACAAACTGGATTCTTCTAACCGGATTTTCTGAATTTGAATACGCCATAGATGCCATTTCACTTGGAGTAAAAGAATATCTGCTAAAGCCGGTGGAAGTGGATGCCATGGTTGAAATTATCAATCATACAAAAGAACATTTAAAACAGAAAAAACTGGACTATAACCACTACTTTGAACTGCAGGTAACTAGCTTGTTCAATGCATATGGCATGCCCTGTGAAGAAGAAAAGCTGAAATTATCCAAAGATCAGCAGTACTTTGCTTTCTTATTTACAGAAAGCCGTTTTTTCAAGAATAAAGAAAGCAGCCTGCTCTACCGCACCATACTGCCCAATCTCCACCAATGGCTTTCCACATGGAACACTTCACAGGACCAATCCGCTCTGTTCTGCAACTCCAGCGGTACTCTATGCCTCGTAATCCGTTCCACGGATACTCAGGCTGCACGTATCCGCAATTATCTTGGAAAGCTATTGCCTGATCTTGGTTCCCAGGATTCTGTAACAGTTTTTTACTGTCAGAGTACAAAAGGAATCAAATCCCTAATTGCAAAATGCGATACATTGCAGGATGATCTGCCGCTTGGCATCTGTCTGAAAAAGTGTGCAATATATCCCAGCCGGGATTTAGAAAGGATTAAAGAGATTCCTTATATATCAGAAGGTATCTCTTTGATTACAGGACTTGCGGAATCTTATTGTGATAAAGATGAAATACGCTATAACCGTTATCTTGAAAAAATGATAAACAATGAACCTTTACAATTGATATTTAATAAGTTTCAAAAACCAATCCTGGATTATACTTACCAGACATTGGGACTGTCCTCTTCCAATACGGATTCATACGCTGTTTTCTGCGAAAAGCTAAAGAACCAGGCTCATGCCATGTATCGCCAGAATCCGGTTACTTCAACAAATCTGGCTGACAGGATCAAGGAATACATACAGCTTAATTATGCCAATGATGTGAGCATTATCTCCCTTGCTGATACCTTTAATATAACGCCAACCTATTTAAGCAAAGTATTTCACGAAAAAAACGGCGTGAAACTGATCGATTATGTCAGTGATGTAAGGATACTGAACGCCAAACGTATTATGTGTGAAAATCCGGATATTCTGATCAAAGATGTTACCTTACTGGTTGGCTATTTCAGTACCAGGCACTTTACTAATGTATTTCTTAAAAATGTAGGGATTTATCCTTCTGAATTTCAAAAGAGAATCAAGAAATAAGCCGCTTCTTCATAAAAGTAATACAACCAACACCGATCGGTGTTGGTTGTAAAAACTGTTTATAAGTTATGTAGGATTTCCACTTACTAAACTATCTGCACGTATCCAGGTGCACTTATCCCTTCACCGCTCCGCCAATAGTCATCGCCCGTTCAACCTGTTCACTAAACATTATGTATAATGCTACTGTAGGCAGACTGGCTATCGTCATAGTTGCCCCCATAGCACCCCAATCAGTAGTAAACTGTCCCTGAAAGAACAAGATTCCTAAAGGTAATGTCTTTAAATCATTTGATACTATCAAAACATTAGCAAGAATAAATTCATTCCATACATTCAGGAATATATAAATAACAAGCGTTGCTGTTGCCGGTTTCACCAGAGGAATTATAACTTTCCAGAAGCATTGAAAGATATTAGCTCCATCAATACATGCCGCTTCTTCCAGTTCGGTGGGAATTCCTTTGAAGAATCCATAATACACCATACATGCTAAAGCCAGATTTACTGCCGCATATGGGATGATAATCCCCCATCGGCTCTCCATGAGATTCATTATTTTTACAGTTCTGGCTATTGGTATTAGAATTGCCTGTACTGGTATAAACATTCCTATAGAAATAAAGATATATACTACTTCTTTTCCTTTCCATCTCAATCTGGTAACTGCATAAGAAAATAAAATGGAAACTAGAATTGTAATGATCACTGTAGCTATAGAAGCGATCAAGCTATTCACGAAATATTTAGGCACATCGAACTCTTCCCAAGCTCTTACATAGTTTTCCAAACGAAACACTTTGGGAATCCCAAACGGATTACTCACGAAAATTTCCTGATTATTTTTCAAAGAATAGCACACCATCCAAAACATAGGATAGATCGAAATAAATGCATAAACCCACAAGAGAACCTGAGGCAAAAGGCTTGCCAGGCTTATTTTCTTTCTTCCTGATTTCATATCCGCCTTTTCCCTCCTTCTCTTTCTTTGAGTAAATGATTAATGATTAAAATTACTGCCAGGCACTCCAGCACAAGTATGCTCGCTGCCGTTAAACCATACCCATACTCCTGACTGCGAAAAGCAGAACTATACATCATATACGAAAGTGTATAAGTAGAAGTTCCTGGTCCTCCTCCTGTCATAATATACATCTCGGTAAATGCCTTAATGCCGCCAGTGATTGACAGTATCAGACAAAATTTATATGTTTCCCTCTGCAGTGGTATTGTAACAAAAAGGTGTGCCTTCGCTGAAGAAGCACCGTCTATTCTTGCCGCCTCATAATAGGATTCGGGAATTGTCTTTATTCCCGCCAGAATCAGAGCAAACTGGTAACCGGTCCACTGCCAGGCATTTACAGCTGCTATGGCTATGATTGCACTCTTTCTGTCTGACAACCAATTCTGTCTATATGAAATGCCTATAGCTTCTAAGAAACGGTTCAGCAAACCAGTATCCGCATTGTAGATTGACAACCATAACTGACAGACTACAGTCACCGACAAGACAACTGGTATAAAGTAGCTGACACGGAGTATCTTACGGCCTCTTATCTTGGGCGAAGACACCACAATTGCGAAGATGGTTGCCATAATTACCTGAAAAAAGGTAATTATGGCAGCAAATATCAGTGCATTTTTATTTGATACCCAAAATGTTTTATCACCAACGATTCTGATATAGTTTCCCGCTCCTATAAAAATTCCTGTATTAACACCATCCCAGGAAAACATGCTCCTGTAGAATACCTGCAGGATAGGAATAAAAATCATCACAACAAACAAGATTATTGCCGGAAGGATAAATAATAAAATAGCTGTTTTATTTCCCAGATATTTTTTCAAAGCATTTCACCCTTTCACTCTTTATTCTTGTCCCATTCTCTCCATAACACTTGTCATTTCATGTATGAATTCCTCAGCTGTATATTGATCTGTACACAGGAATTGTGTTTGATCCTCGATACCTGTCTTGAATACAGAATTTGTCAGCCCCCAGTCGAACACTTTGACTGCAATCAAAGGATTAGAGCGATACATATACTTAGCTTCACAGAACTTTTCAGAAATAAATGCTGCAACTTCTGCTGCTAACTCTGCGTGCTCTGATTTGGGATTTACTGCAAATCCACTAGGTGATCCTCCGCCTGACCAGGCAGTCTTGCAAGCTTCATAAGCAGCCTCATCTTCTGCCGGATAGTACATCCAGTCTACCTTATCACCCATGGCATCTGTAGCCATCTCAATTTCCCACTGTCCGTTCATAAACATTGCTGCCTTGCCTTCATAAAACAGGGATGCTGCCTGATCATAATTCATGCTTGTAACACCACTCGGAAGCAGTCCTTGCTGTACCAGATCATGCATTGTATTTGCCGCTTTCACATAAGCGTCATCCGTGATGCTGCCTTTTAGCTTATCCAGTTTGTCGATTCCTCCTGTGTCGTATCTGGTTGCAATAGCATCATAAAGTGCAGTGGTAATCCATTTTTCTTTTGCAAATATGGTCATGGGGATTATATCGTTCTTTTTCAAAACACTGATAACATTCTTTAATTCCTCATATGTCTTTGGAACTTCTAAATTATACTTTGAAAATATTTCTTTGTTATAGTACCATAATACTACTTCATTGCCTGCATACGGGAACGCATAAATGTTGCCATCATCATGATATAAAATATTTTTACAGGAATCATACACTTTATCCGTAAAGCCTGTCTTATCCGAGATATCATTCAGTACCATGAGATTACCCGATTTTTTAAAGGCTTCAATCTGAGCAAGTTCTACCCTGAAAATATCCGGAAGATTTCCTGTCGCCGCATAAGTCTGCAGCTTTTGTCCATCATCCTGCGCCTCAATATCCAAATCCAGTGTTACATTTGGGTAAGCAATCGCCAGTTGTTCTTTAGCATAGTCAAAAGGAACTTTGGTATCCTCATCCGCATACTGAGCATAGATTTTAAGTGTGGCCTCTTCATCGCTGATAACACCTTTCGCCTGTGCAGCCTTTTCTGTAGATGCCTCGCCTGACTCCTTTACAGCGCCGGTTTCTTCCGTTGCAGCCATGACAGTCTCACTTGACTCCTTCGCTGTATCGGGTTTATCTGTTACCGTCTCAGTTGAAGAACTTACCTTCTCTTTTGTGCCTCCGTTGCCACACCCCACGGTACCTGTAATGCCCATTGCCAAAATCATTGACAATGCTATCATTCTTTTCTTCAGGTTTGTCATAAAAAAACCTCCTCCTTTTCTTTGTTACCCTGATTATATGGCACTCCCACTTTTTAATCCATGTAATATCCAAAATGGAATGGTAATTCTCAAAATTACTTGTTTATAATTATCGAATTAGGCGACACTCCATAATACTTTTTAAAACATTTACTAAAATAACTAACATCATTGTATCCAACCATATCTGAAATACTGGAAACCTTATATATTCCCTCCTTTAACAATTCTCTTGCCCTGGTCACACGACATTCTGTAATGTACTCACTAATAGTCATATTCATCTCACTTTTGAACATTCTTCTCAGATACGTTTGATTGATCAGCAGTTCTCTTGAAATATCCTCAACTGAAAGTTCTGGATTGCCAAAGTTTTTCTCAATGTACACTTTTGCCCCGTGTGCGATCTGATAATCCTTAGATTCATTGTGACTTTTGAAATATTGTCCGACTTTCTCAAAACACTCCAATACAAATTTCCCCTTCATAACATAAGAAAGATTTTCTGTCAGTATATGATAAGACTTTAACTCCCCCCTGAAAATATCCTCTGCCTTTCTTCCTTTCTTATCAACAAATGCCAACAGCTGACTGATCAGGCTCATTGAAAGCATAGTGTTATAATTATAATCCATCCTAAATTTCTTTTCTTCAAAGGTTTCAGTAAGAATCTGGGTTATCGCATCAAATTCCTTGTTCTCCATACAGCAGTTAGTCCGCCCTATCACTTCCCAGGAATAAGACTCTTGCTCTGATAATTCATAGTCCCGGGAATCGAATATTATTTCATCCTTTTTTTCATATTGGTAACTGAGTACCTGTAAGGTCTTCTGATAAGCTTCGCGGACTCCGCCATCTATTTCACTTCCTTCGCTAATACCAATTCTTAGTGTATACCCAAGATGTTCTTTTACCAGCTTTGCAAAATCCAGTAATTCGTATTCACGGTACTCTCTCTTTTCCCGTTCATCTCTAAAATTAAGCACAACAACCAGATTTCCTTCAAAGTCACTGAATATGACACACTCCTGTTCTTCACTCAAAATGTCCCGAAACATCTGCTTTAAAATCTCTTCCCACTGGTACTCGGTTTGTTTTAGCAACCCGGTATCATCCCTTCGGATTGTAATTGTACAGACAATATAAAATGGGTACTTAAAGAGATCTTTATCGGTTTCCATATAGTTTCCATATAGTTTCCATATATCAGTTTGCGAAACTTCTCTTCCCATCTTATCGCCTCCAATGCCTCCTTTTCAGACTTTAATTCAATCACTCTGCCAATGTTATCTTTAATCTTAAGCAGGGTGATAATCAACTCTTCCTTTTCAAAAGGTTTTACAATATAATCATATACGCCCAGCTTCAATGCCTTTCTGGCATATTCAAATTCACTGTGACCGGTAATGAGCACAATTATTATTTCAGGGTCTATCTTCATAATCATTTCCGTCATCATAAATCCATCTGCATACGGCATAGAGATGTCCGCCAGAATAATCTCCGGCTCATATCGTTCATAAAGTTCCAAAGCCTGCTTTCCATCCTGAGCTTCACAGCAAATTTCAAAGCCATACTCTTCCCAGTTCACATAGCTTTTTAAATAATCCCGAAAGATTATCACATCGTCTACTAACATGATTCCTATCATACCTATCCCCCATTATTTAACTTTCCTAACTGCCTTATGTATAAGTGCCGCTTCCAGTACTTTCACTAACTATAATGGCAACGACAGAATGGCAGTTGTACCTTCTGAAACATCCGCAAAACTGAGGCCATATGATTCTCCATAAAACAATTTTATCCTGTGGTTGACACTATAGATCCCAAAATGATTATCTATTTTCTCTCCCAAACGATATGCTTCCAAAACATGCTTTGGCATCCCCACCCCATTATCTATAATCTTTATGATAATCCGATTTCCCTCTGCTTCTACAGATAAATCTATCGTTCCCTTTTCACCTTTGTATTTTAGCCCATGATATACTGCATTTTCAATCAGTGGCTGCAGAATCAGCTTAGGTACCCACCTGTTTTTCAAATCAGATTCCCTGACTTTAATGCGATATGTGAATAGATTATAATACCGCATCTGGAGTAATTCCATATAGTCTTCCACAATCATTAATTCCCGTTCCAGACGAATTACCTCCTGGCTGTCAGAAAGGGTATTTCTATAGTAGTCTGCAAGTTTCTTCGCCACCCGCTGAGATTCCCGGTACTTTTTCATTTCCGAAAGTTTAATAATCATATCCAGCGAATTATATAGGAAATGTGCCTGTTTATTCTTCTCTACCCAAGTGACCAGATGAGATAATTCCTCTGTGTTTCCCGCCACAGGTGCCGCTGATACTCCAAGTGCCGGCACAACCGCCATGATAGCTGTCATAATCAACGCCAACGCTTTTTTTCCCATCCCGTTACATAACTTAATCCTCTTCAAAGAACCATCCTCCTTTATCCATTACGTATTCTTATGTGCCCATTTTCCTGTTTCTAACCCTAATCTTCCTCCTATCTTGATTCTATCATTTCAACTAGACTGACTCCGATTATAGACGTATTGCAAACGGCTAAGCTATGATATATCTAATGCTAGTTGAAATGATCATATTGATCTGTGAGTTATATTAATTATAGGGCAAACTCTGCAAAACCCTCAATGTAATATTCGAAATACTATGGTAATATTCAAAATTCTATAACATGCCTATAGTCTAATGCTCGCAACCTATAGACAATCAGCCTCCTAAATGGAGGCGATTGTCTTTCTTTTTTCTCACCGTTTTCTAAATAGGATAATTATATTTTTAGAAAGGCATGGAATCAGGCATAGCAGCATCACTATTCAGTTAAAAAAGTAGCTAAGATATTATTTTAAAGACTATATTTGATAACTCAAAACAGCACCCGGATAACGAACACATTCCGGGTGCTGCAACAGATAATTCTTCTACACGAATATATAATTGCTTCAGTTTAATTTCTCTGCTTCTATTTTCAATTCATTAGCGTATTCCACTAAAAGGCCAACCGTCTTTTGAATATCATCTTCTGAAGTATCGGGATGAATTGCACATATTCTCAATACAGTAAGCCCATTTAACTTCGTTGTCAGAATACAAGCAAATCCGCTATCAATCATTTTTTGTGATATTTTTTCATTAATTAGATTTATTTGATTTACAGAAAAGTTATTAGGCGCATATCGGAAATTTATAATTGCAAACTGTGCTGATGTGATAATTTCCCAATCCTGATATTTTTGTAATTCCTTTTCAACCCATTCAGCCGATTGAATACCATGCTCAACCATTTCACCAATCTTTTCTGTTCCCAAAGTCTGGATCGTAAACCATAATTTCAAACTCCGTGCAGGGCGTGTCAATTCAGGTCCCCAGTCCCAGTAATTAGTTTGATCATTTTCAACAACAGCATCTTTTAAATATTCTGGATGTGTGCTGAAACATTGAAGTAAGTATTGTTCATTTTTCATCAATAGCATACTGCATCCATAAGTTTGGAAAAGCCATTTATGTGCATCCCATGTAATACTATCTGCACGAGATATTCCATCTAACATATATCTGTATTTAGAGGAAACTAAGACAGAAGCACCGTATGCACCATCTACATGTAACCACATATTATATTTTTCACATAAATCCGCAATCTCTTGAAACGGGTCTATACTCCCTGTATTTGTGGTGCCAGCCGTAGCAATCACTACAAATGGCTTTTTCCCAGCCGCTTGGTCTCTTAAAACTTCTTGTTTCAGGATAGTGATATCCATACAATAATTTTCATCCGTGGGGATATATTTGATTTGGTTTGTGCGAAGTCCCATGATACGTAGTCCTCTTGCTACACATGAATGTGTCTGTCCTGACAGGTAAGCAACTCCATTTGAATATTCATCTTCTGTTAATTTAACGTTTCTCGCTGTAATGAGCGCTGTTAAATTCGACATAGAACCTCCTGAAACGAATAAACCTCCAGCAGATTCAGGATATCCTGCCTGTTGGCAAAGCCATTTGATAACTTCTTGCTCAATGCAACTCGCACTAGAACTTTGTAACCAGCTTCCGGCATGTGGATTATAAGAATATGTCATTATATCTGCTAACCATGAAATCGGAGTAGCTGGACTCGGAACAAACGCAAAAAAACGCGGATGTTGCATGATAGCTTGATTTTTATAAACATCTGCAATCATTTCATCTATAACGCTTTTTAGTGGACGTCCCTCTTTCGGAAAATTAATAGCTCTTAACCTTTTAATAGTTTCTTTATCTGCTATGGTAACAGATCTATGTGCATTAACATTATCATATGCTGATAAGTAGGTTTCAGCAATATGCTGGACAGACTGATACAATTCATTTTTCAACGCTTCATTCATTATTTTAATCTCCCTTCTTTTTACATTGGTAGGCTGCCATACCTATCATTTACAATAGACTTAGTTATTCTTTATTGAATATAGCCATTCAATAGCTTTACTATTTATAGTGTAATTTCAATCAAATTAATAATTTAATAATACGTAAATTTATTATTCCCTAATATCATCTATGATGATTTAATAATTTAACCGCTAGTGACTCCTTCCCTCTTTACAGTTTGACTAAAATGCACTATAATAATACAAAACGTACAAAATATTGTATGTACGATATAATAATACAACCTGTGCGATATATTGTCAATAGAAGGAGGCGTTTTTTTGGATTTTATTAATTCAGTTGTTGCTATAAATATTAAGAGGCTTCGGGAAGAACATAAACTGAGCATGGAAGAACTTTCAAAATTAAGTGGCGTTAGTAAAAGTATGATTGCACAAATTGAGCGTGGAGAAGGAAACCCAACCTTATCTACCCTATGGAAGATTTCCAATGGTATGAAAGTGCCTTTTGATGCTTTAACAGTCCGCCCCAAATCCACACATGAAATTGTGAGAATTTCTGAAATACAACCACTGTTTGAGGATGATGGAAAAGTAAGAAATTTCTCTCTTTTCCCTGATAATGAAAACCGTCGATTTGCTATCTACTATTTAGAACTTGAACAAGGAAGCTATTGGAAATCTGAAGCCCATTTGAGAGGTGCCACAGAATTTATTACCATGATTTCTGGTGTAGTTGAAATACAAGTAGACGGTAAAAGCTTTCTTGTCCAAACAGGAGAAAGTATCCGGTTCAATGCAGACACTGTCCACTCCTATAAAAACATTGGAAGTGAGCTGGCAATTATGCATATGACTATTTATAATCCATCGTAATGTTTATTTGCAGCAATCTTTCAGCCAAATCAGCTCTTCATTTGAAGCAGTGCATCGTTAAAAAGCCAATACACTTTGAAAAACTCACGTGTATTGGCTTCTATCTTTATAACGAAACTAGTTAGGTACGATTCCATTTTAAAAGTTATGACTGATCGTCGATTGCTCCAACTAACATCTGGTAAAGTACCTCTGGGTCAATCGGCTTTGCCAGATGCCCGCTCATCCCCGCCGCTGACGCTTTCACTACATCCTCGTGGAATGCTTTGAGGAACGAAAAAACAACCTTGGTATGGGGCATTATGAATGCCGCAGCTACCAAGGCTGGAACTATTGCGCATATCTGTCACATCGTAAAAAGAAACTAAGTAGTTCGCTGTAGTACTTTTATTTTAACCAAATCAGAATAGAATCAATGCATATGAACCCCAGATAGGTAGAGCGTATATATCCTCCGAAAGCAGAAAGGACCTGCTTGGGAGGATATCAAAATTAAGGGTTAAGCCGGATTTTAAAACCGGTGTGATATACGCCTTCTTTATTTCACCGTAATTTTAATTTTCCTTGAATAAGGACCATATACTTTAACTGATCCGTTTTTAACATAGGCTCTTACTCTGAAAGTGTATCTTTTGCCAGGTTTTAGTTTGGACTTAATCCATGATGTCTTTCCTGTTTCTTTTACTTTTTTGTACTTTGCATTTCCAATCTTCATATAAATTTCGTAATTTGTGCAGGGGATTTTCTTATACGTTAATTTAACGCGTCTGCTGCCCTCTTTTTTGACCGCAAATTTAGTGATCTTTACGGGTTTTGTGGCCGTCTTTACTATCTTTGAGCTCTTACCTTTTCCAGCTTTATTGGATGCTATAACTTTTACCTTATATTTTGTTCCAGAAGCTAATTTTTTAATTGTAAAACTGGAAGACGAAGTTCTGCCTGCTGCTTTCCATTTCTTTTTGGCAGGATTGTAATACCATACTTCATAGGTATCCGCCTGCTTCTGTTTGTTCCAGGTCACCTTCAGAGACTTGGTGGTGTAGCTTTGGGTCTTCACACCTGTAACTTTGCCAGGTTTCACAACCGGAGCAGGAATGTTTACTGTAACGGTGCATTTCGCCGTATGATTGCCGTCTACTGTCGTTACGGTTATCTCTGCCGTTCCATTAGCCACTGCCGTCACAAGACCGCTACTGCTTACGGCTGCCACTTCCGGTCTGGAGGATGCCCACCTCACATTTTTGTTAGTGGCATTTTGAGGAGCTATCGTTTCCTTCAATTGTATTGTTCCGTGGTCTTTATTCAATACTGCAGTTTCCGGGGTTACAAAAACTCCCGTTACCGCTTCGTTTAATGTAACTGTAACGGTGCATCCCGCCATATAACTGCCGTCTTCTGTGATTGCGGTTATCACTGCCGTTCCATTGGACACTGCCGTCACAAGCCCGCTGCTGCTTACATCTGCCACTTCCGGTCTGGAGGATGTCCAGCTCACGTTTTTATTAGTGGCATTTTCCGGAACTATCGTTTCCTGCAATTGTATTGTTCTGTGGTTTTTATCCAATACAGCCGTTTCCGGGGTTACGGAGACTCCCGTTACCGCTACGGATTCCCGGGGAGTGATCTTAAATCCAACGATGGAGTGGGCCGGCATTTGATAAGTGAATATCGGTGTGCTGCTGGTGGCGGTTTCAGTCACGATATCCACATGATTCGGATCATCCAGTGAGTTCACAGCATATACATCATCACCGGAAAGGGACATCACTTCAATATTACTGCCCGTCAGATCCATTCCCTGCATATCAATGTTCACAGCAGTCTCGGAATCTCTTGCCGTATTAACGGCGATACAGTAAATATTTCCATCTTCATCTTTCGTGACCATGCCATTTATGGTATCCACGCTCTGATAAAATTTACGGTTATTTAATATCTGGCTGTCCAGTACCTGGGTTCCAGACATGGTATTGAAAATGGAAAATACTTTTAAGGATGGCGTACTCTGGAACCTGAAGCTCCCATCCGTCTGCTTATAGGCCAGAATGACCGCCTGCTTACCCGGCCCAAGCACGTCCCCAACCGGAAAGTCAATCAGGCAATGTTTGTCCGTATAGGCAACACCAAGATCTACAAACTTCATAAGATTTTCAGCGATGTACACCGCATGGGACTGAGACTGTACCACATCACCGGAATGATTAAAGATGCCGAATTCCGAAAGAGCCACATTCTTGCTGCCATCCGGCCAATACTTATTCAGTTCGTTCTGGGGACTCGTCACTTGACCAATTACATGGCTGTTGATTCTATCCAGGATCTTCTCATAAAATAAAGGATCGTCATCACTGATCGTCCCCTGGCTCATGGAGTACGGATGCACTACAATTCCGTCAAATTTCCCGCCGTCAGCTCCTGCTTTTTCAGAATTCGCAATTACTTTTGCAATGTTTTCATTCGCAAACCCGGAATAAACCCTGATCTCAGGATCTACCGCTCTCATGGCATCATAATAATCCGATATTCCGTCTTTATATACGGTGTAGGTAACGCGAATGTCCTTATCAACCTCCGGAATCTTCCCATGAACTCCATCTCCAAACAAAATTTCACCGGTTTCATAGTCTATCTGTACCGCTAGGTCACTCTCGCCTACCGTTGAAAGATCATCCACAATATTCCATTCTACATTACTGACATATACATGTACACTGTCTTCTTGAACCGCCTTGCTTTTATCGGTCTGGTCAGATACATCATTGGCGTAGCGCATATATTTTTTCTGGTTTTGGAGACCATTGCTTAAATAGGATGCCTTGGACTTATCATTCGTAGAATTCCAATTATCCGCTTCTGCTGTTTTTTCTTTTATAAAAGTCCGCTCTTCGCCTTCCGCATACATCCTTGCAAATCTTTCACCGGAACCTGACCAGGTATCCGTATTTTCCATCATCCAGTAGCCTCTGCCCTGATCTACCTCATTTCCAATTTCAAAGTTTTTCACATGATAGGCTTCCGGATGCCCGTTATCTGCCCTTACCTGAGCCCAATCAATTCCTCCGTTTGGATTTTCACCCGGTTCACAATTTAAATACTCCACCAGGTCCGCAGCATCCGCCGCCGAACCATTTCCAAAATTATACACGTAGATTATTTCGGCATTGGACTCATCCACAATAAATCTGGCCGCCTCATCCAGTCCAAAATTTGGAGTGATTGAAGGCTCATTCCAGTCCCCATGGATCGTAGTTTTACGCTCCTCTTTGGGGCCTATGGAGTTTTTCCACTTAAATAAATTCGCTACTATACCGCCGGGATACCGGATAGAACCAAACTTCGCACTGTCGCTTAATTCCCTAAACTCAGGATAAAGCTCATCGGTATCCGGGTTCCACGCTCCATAGCTGTCCATATGATAACGGTGATTGATACCGAACATATAATCCGGGATTTCTCTCACCACGTTATCAGGATTCGCCCTAATCGTGATGGATAACTTTGCCAGTTCCTCTTGATAGAGTCTCACAGCCTCTCTAAGGCTTTCAAGAGCAGATGCTATTTCCTGATAAGAAGCGGTTTCGTCAAGAGCCATGGCATTTTCAACTTCACTCCTCAAAGCTGCCATCAATTCATGATCCGGCGGGAGAAGCTGCTGATCTATCATTGCCTGCGCATCGTTCGCTTCTTTCTTGAGAGTAGAAAGCAGCGCTTTCCCCTCATGCTCCTGAAACAGCTCCTGCACCAGTTCCTCATCCGCCGGTGCATTGTAAATACGGATCTCATCCAGTAAACCGCTATAACTAAACCCTGTTTCCACATTCTTATTGCAGCCGAACTGTAAATCAGTCAGCTTGTCCACTAAATTATCTGATGAAATATTCTGGTCAATTTCCAATTCAGCGTTCAGATACACCTGAAACTGAATTGTGTTGTCCTCTTTCTTTGTTCCGGATATCACAACATGCTTCCACTCTCCATAGGTAAGCTGGGATTTCCCTAAAATATTACTGCCCCCTACATAGCTCCCAAGCGCTTTATTTCTTGCGAAAAGCACCGTCCTGCCAGTTTTTGTTTCATCCGTCTGCTGAATAATGTTAATGGCCGTTTCGCTAACAGGAGAAGAAGTATTCATTTTCATCCAGACAGAAATAGCAAAGTCCTCTGCACTGTTGATCACCTGCGGAATTTTAAAATAGCTTTCCGCCTTATCTCCGCTGTAAAGCAATGCGTCTCCTGATATACCGGCATCGCTAACCTGGATTGACGTCTGCTCCGCATTTGCCAAAGATCCAAGTTTACCGTTGTAAATTTCTCCCTTACTTGCTTCATTCGTAACCAGCAGGGTATCCTGGTTTACATTTTCTCCATCAAGTGAATAATACCCTATCAAATTACTGTTTAAATCTTTCTCCTCCGCATGTGCAGCATATGCAGGAGCAGGCAGTATCATGGATACAGACAGTAACAATGCGACTGCTAATTTTCTTTTTTTCATTTAACAAAACCCTCCTTATGAAACAAAAGCTCTAATAGTTACGTATAATTATATTAGCTGAGATACCCCCTTTCTCTTAGTTATGATAGGTAAAATCCTCCTTTCTCGTCATGTAAAATTCAATTTATGTCTTAATACTACAGCGAACTACTTAGTTTCTTTTATGATGTGACTCATATGCGCAATGATTCCTTCGTATATGGTAACATACAATTTTTTTCATGTCGGTTACTGCATATATTATGATCCCATGCATTAATTTTACCGCCATAGGCAGCGTCAATGGAAAAATGAGCAATTATTACGAACAGCATATGGCGGTTCCAGCCTTGGTAGCTGCGGCATTCATAATATCCAATCCCCAGGTTGCTTTTGAATTCCTCAAAGTAATGTTCAATCGACCATCTTAACGTTGCCACTCTGTCCAGTTCCTGTACAGGAAGGTCTGCTGCTGCATTGCTGATGAAATATTTTATTTTATCATATGCATATTTTCTGAGGTATAACAATATCTCGCCGCCAGGCACTACGTAAATTTCGACTTCCCTGTGCACGACTGGAATAGCAGCGAAGGAACTTCCGCTCTGCTGTGATTGGACCTTTTGACTCTTCCAATGAAACGTGAAGGAAGCAGCTCTCACTTAAAGAGCAAACTCCCAACCATGAAATATGTCTGTCCGAAAATGAAATGAATTTAGAATCCTGAAACGAAAAAGTCTCATCGTGAATGTTATTGCACGAATCCTGCACCGGTTCTTCCTGTGGAAAAATGATTTATGTTTATCCCGAAAGAATCTGCGTGACTATCCTGTTCTAATCAAAATTGCGAACTTGTTCCACAATTAACTAATAATTATACACATTACCCGTGAAATAGCCATATGATTTTATATGATAATTATTCGAATTTATTGTCCATGAGATCTCCGGTACTTCATAATAATCTATAAAAGCTGACATTATATATGGAACTACAGAGGTAGACCAGCCAGTGGCAGCTCATTACCGCCTAACCAGCGGTTTTATCTGTTTTTGGTACATAATTTTCCAGCATTTGATATAATATTTCAGTATTTTCGTTCCTGGGTATTTTAATCTTACTTGGGTCTGTATAAACTTTTCCATCATGTGTTGTTATAGTCACCGTCACAGCCATGTAATACACCTCCTGATGAAATCTATGTATTACTGGTTGTACATGTTGCTAAAAAATTTCATATTTTAACTGTTCATTGGAATATATATATCTATCGTTTATATTGACTATTATCGTTCTTTATTTATCACTCTGAATAATCCAGTGCTTAATATTCAAATTTTACTATAAACCAAATACCGTATTCTAAGGAGATGATTTCATGGTAAAAGGTGCCTGTTATGTCAGAGTTTCAACAGAAAACCAGCTTGAAAACTATAGTATAGAAGAACAGATCGATAGATTGAAGGGCTATTGCAAAGCAAAGGATATCACAATCGTTAAATTTTATACGGATGGCGGTTATTCTGGCGGAAATGTTAACAGACCTGCATTACAGCAAATGATAAAGGATATAGAACATGGTGATATTGACTCTGTAATTGTGTATAAATTAGATCGACTCTCCCGAAGCCAAAAAGAAACTCTCTTATTGATAGAAGACAAATTTCTTGCAAACGATGTTGATTTTATTTCCATTAATGAAAACTTCGATACGTCTACTCCATTTGGAAGAGCTACAATCGGTATTCTTTCCGTATTTGCACAGTTAGAAAAGGATCAGATAACAGAACGTTTTACAATGGGGCGAATTGGACGGGCAAAAAACGGTTATTTTCATGGTGGTGCTTATGCTCCTACAGGATATGACTATATTGACGGACAACTTATTGTAAATGAGTACGAAGCTTTACAAGTCAAAGAATTATATAGTCGATTTTTAAAAGGCTATTCTATTCATAATTGTTGGCAGCATATGCAAAAGCACTATACTACAAAATATGGTGCCTGGAAAAGTGAGGCTCTTGTTCGAAATGTTCTTCAAAACGAACTTTATATTGGAAAAGTGAAATTCAAAGGAGCATCATATCCAGGTAACCATATTCCCATTATCGATACAGAGCTGTTTTACAAGGTTCAGGATATTTTCAATACATCACGGCGAAACAAAGATGGATTTAATCGATCTCCATTCAGATCCACCTCCCTTTTATCAAGCTTCATTTATTGTGGAAAATGCAGTGCCAAATTTCATGCTGAACATGGTAATTACTCCTGTTACAGCCGGACAAAAGGAGACAAAAAATATATTATTGATCCCAGCTGTAAAAATAAAAAGTGGAAAATTAATGATCTTGATAATATAGTAATACAATATGTATCAAAACTAAACTTCCACAAATTAGAAAAAGTTTCTTCTCCTGCTAAAGTCCTCCCGGATTATTCAAATCGGATAAAAGAAATCGAAAAACAAATAGAAAAACTCATAGACCTGTATCAGATAGGCAATATTCCTATCGGTACAATAACAGAAAAAATAGATAATTTATCGAATGAAAAACACGTATTAGAAGAAAGCTCGAATATAGAAAAACCTGACACAACGATAGTAAGTCTGATCCAGGCCCGGGACAGCTTACTGAACCTATTGGAAACCGGGGACCTGCAGGAAAAAAGAGCTTGTTTAGCGGTATTAGTTGAACGGATAGAAATCAATGATGAATCTGTAAATATTGTATTAAAAAATATATAGAAAGTTATAGATTGTCATC
>OATB01000290.1_pt1 | contig 44473 bp, 51 predicted proteins | sample 1494941 | NCBI WGS metagenome assembly OATB01 (sample SAMEA2579931, study PRJEB22360) | human gut metagenome | reverse complement strand
GTATTTATGCTGCTTGGAATCTTAAAAATGAAATATTTTCTGTTGCAGTCTGTTACACAGAAGAATATGGGCTTGGCTGTTGTCTGTGATACGGTAATCTGGCGTTATTTATTTGTAAAATTGCTAGAAAAAAAGCTTTATCAGTATTAAAATACAGGACCTTAAAATAATGGAAGAATATAGTAATATTTTATGAAAATAATTATGTCTTTCTTAAATTTTTTGTGTTATAATTAATAATATTATGCGAAAATTGGTAATTTTTGTCGGTTGTGACCTGTACGACGAACGAATTTAGGTATAGGTTGAAAAAAGGGTTTTACTCTAATGGTAAAAACTATTAGCATTTACATCACATCATCAGAAACTGTGTGTTTAAACCAGATGTTATGCATGCAGCGGGGAAAAGGAGAGAAGATATGTATTTAGTGCCAATTACAAGGATGGAGCCGGTAAAATCGTTAGAAGAAATAAATAAGCCTTCGAATAATGGTAACGTCCAGGAGAAATCGGAAAAGTCATTCCAGGATATTTTTAAAGAGGCAATACAGAATACTGAGAATGAGGTTAAGAAAACCCAGGAGACAGATCTGCTGCTGGCATCGGGCAAACTGGATGACATGCATACAGCTATGATACAGGCTGAGCAGAGTGCGGCTGCGGTGGAATTCACGACACAGCTTATGAGCAAGGCAGTTGGAGCCTATAATCAGATTATGGGAATGCAGGTTTAGGCCGGGAGCCTGTGTGAAAAGTTATTTCCAATCCGGAGTGTGGAATATGAAAAGATAGGATAATGATGGAGAGCAAATGAGTGCAGTGGATAAGATAAAGGAGAAGGCGGGTAATCAGAAAGGCCTGAGCAGGCTGTTGGAAAAGGGCAGCAAGGAGAAGAAGATATTAATCGGGGTATTGGCGGGAATAGTCGTGTTGGCTATTGGTTTAACCGTGGCACTGAATATGAATAACCAGGCGTATGAAGTGTTATTTCCCGGTATGAGCAGGGAAGAGAATACAGAGGTTTTAGCAGTTTTACAAAGCCGTTCCGTGGAAACGAAGAGAAATGCGGAAGGGGAGGTTATGGTACCTTCGGAAGAATTAGGGGATATTATGCTGGATATGTCTGCACTTGGTTATCCAAAGACAACACTTCCATTTAATATATTTTCTGATAATACGGGTTTTACAACTACGGAATTTGAAAAGAAACAATACTTGCTTTTAAATCTCCAGGATCGGATGGAACGGACCTTAAATAATATGCAGGGGATTAAAAAAGCAATCGTTACATTGAATGTACCTGATGAAAGCAACTATGTCTGGGATGAAAATGAGTCCGGGAGTACGGGATCCGTATCACTGAACCTGCTTCCGGGTTTTTCTCTAACTCCGGAAAAAGTAACTTCTATCAAGAATCTGGTTGCAAACAGTGTGCCGAGGCTGACGGCAGACAAGGTAACGGTTGTAAACTCCGATACGATGGAAGAACTGGCAGCGAATGAAGGGGAAGACAGCAGTTATTATGGGTTGGACCGACTGGATTTTGAATCGAAAGTAGAGAAAAAGTTAGAAGATAAGATAAGCAATGTCATGTCTCTTGGTTATCCGGCAGATCAATTCCGGGTATCGGCTACAGTTGTCATTGATTATGATAAAATGCTTACAGAAAATTTAAAATATGTTCCATCTGAAGATAATAAAGGGGTACAGGAACATTTTGAAGAAAACAGGAATCTGACAGACAAAGAAGCAAAAGCAGCCGGATCTGTTGCAGGTGAAGAAAATAATACGGATGTTCCTACCTATACAAATGGAGATAATACCGGTGCGGATAAAACAACCGGAGACTATTCCAGAAGTGAGGATTACTTAGTAAGTTACATAAAGAAACAAATTGAAAAAGATAATGTCAAGCTTGAGAAGGCTACGGTGGCAATAACGGTTAATGACAGCAATCTGACCGATGCCAAGAGGCAGGAGTTAATCAATTCTGCATCTAAGGCTGCAAATATTGATCCGGCTGATATTGTTGTGACAAGTTTCCAGCAGGTGCAGGAGGCAAAACAGACCGAACCGGCTGCAAAACCGGAAGAACCCAAATCACTATTTGGCAATCTGGATGACCGGATTGTGATTGGCGCCGGAGTAGGCGCTGTCCTGTTGATTGTTCTGCTTTTGTGTCTGCTGGTGCGCCGCAGGAAGAAGATCTCAAAAGAAGAAGATGAAATCTTCAAAGAGGCACTTGCGGTTAGCCTGGATCCGGAAACAATTGCGGACGGCTCCGATCCGGTTGACCGTGCAGAAGAAGATGCGGTACAGAATACAATTAACCAGGAGGTTAAGCTGAACAAAGCACCTACAGAGGAAGTGCGGTCATTTGCAAAGTCCAATCCGGAGATTGTTGCTGCCATGATCAGTTCCTGGTTGAAGGAGGATGAAAAGTAAGATGGCTTTAGAGGGAAGGAGCCTGGCGGAAAAATCAGCTGCCATTATTTCCATTTTGGGAACAGATGATGCGTCAGTTGTATTCAAGTTATTAAAAGAAAGTGAAATAGAACAATTATCGGTAGAGCTTGCCAGGATGCCAAGATTAAAAGAAGATGAGCTGGATACCATCGCGAAGGAATTTACAGAATGCTGTATGGCGCGCAAAATTATTACTGAGGGCGGAATGGACTATGCAAAAAGCGTTCTGGAAAAGGCGTTTGGAGCCCAGCAGGCGAATAATCTTATGGAACGTGTGGGGAGAACCTTAAAGACTCAGGCATTTGGATTCCTGCGTAAAGTAGATTACAAAAGCCTTATGACTGTCATCCAGAACGAACACCCACAGACGCTGGCGCTGATACTGTCCTATGCTAATGCTGAGCAGGCATCTCAGATTATAGCCAGTCTTCCAAGAGAAGTCAGGGTAGACGTGGTAGAACGAATCGCCAATATGGAAAGGGCACAGCCTCATTTCATAAAGATAGTTGAGAATGTGGTGGAAGGCAAGCTGGATACAACAGGAATGGCTGATATGATGGAAGTAGGCGGTTTGAATTATATTGCTGATATTATGAACCATGTAGACCGGGGAACGGAACGGGATATCTTTGATGAGTTAACAATTAAGAATCCGGAACTGGCGGACAGTGTACGGAAGCTGATGTTTGTATTCGAAGACATTGCATACCTGGATCCAATGTCTATACAGCGGTTTATACGTGAAGTGGATTCTAAGGATCTGGCAGTGGCACTAAAGGCTGCCAACGAAGAAGTGGTGAATGCAATCTTCTCCAATATGTCTGCCAGAATGCGGGACTCAATCCGAACGGATATGGAATACCTTCGCAATATACGTATGCGTGATGTAGAGGAAGCACAGCAAAGAGTTGTGGCTGTAATCCGAAGGCTGGAAGAAGACGGTGAAGTTGTAATTTCTAAGGATGGAAAGGATGACATTCTTGTATAGGATTATTAAGTCGGAAGATACCATCCTGGAAGATGGGAAAATTGAATTATACAAAAGGGAAGAGCAGGATTTACCCGAAGAAATCACTATTGTAAATGGACAGGCGGAAGATAACCAGGCAGAACAGGAAGAAGCGCTGGAAGATATGCTGGTTGAAGCAACCAAAAGAGCCGAAAAGTCAGTGGCTAAGATTTTAGAAGATGCCTATGCAAAGAGGGATACGATTGTAAATACTGCGATTGAAGAATCAAAAAGATTAAAAAAGCAGGCTGTTGAAGAAGGAAAAGAAGAAGGGGTCCGCCGGATGGAAGAAAAGGTGGGGGATTCACTGAAGGCAATAAATAAAGCACTTGAGGCGTTACAAAAGCAGGTGATTGAAAATAACAGCAGTCTGCAAAAAAGCATTGTGGAAATGTCTCTGGAAATCGCATCCAGGATTATGAGTAAACGCATCCAGGAAGACGAAACACAAATGACGGAACTGGTTAAAACTGCCGTTTTGGCTGAAAAAGATAAGAGGCAGATTAACATCATTTTATCAGAAGAAATGACGAAACTGATTGACAAACTGGAGTGGGAGCTGGATCCTCTCAGGGAACGTATTCCCGGAAATATAAGAATAAAGACCAGCGTCATGGAAAAAGACGGCTGCCGGATTGAGACAGAAGAAGGGATTATGGATGTATCGGTATCCGTTCAGCTTGACAACCTCAGAAGACAGCTTCAAAAACTTGAGAGTGACTAATATGTCAGGTGAAATATGCGGAACACTGAAAAAGTAATGAATGTGATAAAAACAGCAAATCTCTATACACAGATGGGGAAAATAGACAAAATTGTGGGAATGACGGTGGAATCCATCGGACCTGTCTGTAATATCGGGGATGTCTGTACAATTGAAATCCCAAACCGTACTGCTCCTGCATATGCGGAGGTGGTTGGATTCCGTGAAAATAAGGTACTCTTAATGCCTTATGACGAAATTCAGGGAATCGGTTATGGCAGTGCGGTGAGCAATACAGGAGATAAACTCAGAATACCGGTTACCAATGATTTAATTGGAAGGACGGTAGATGCGCTTGGACAGCCTATCGATGGAAAGGGACCAATCAGAGGAGAAAGGTTTTACTCTATTACCGGAAAAGAATCCAATCCCATGCTGCGTCCCAGAATTGATACGACAATTCAGATGGGGGTAAAGGCAATAGACGGACTGCTGACCATCGGAAAAGGGCAGAGAATGGGCATCTTTGCAGGCAGCGGCGTAGGCAAAAGTACGCTTATGGGGATGATTGCAAAAAATGTGAAGGCAGATGTAAATGTCATTGCCCTGGTTGGGGAACGAAGCCGTGAGGTAGTAGAGTTCATCCAGCGTGATCTGGGAGAGGAAGGTGCCCGCCGGTCAGTTCTGGTGGTAGCCACATCCAACCAGTCCGCCATGATGCGTTCAAAGTGTACCATGACAGCAACTACTATTGCAGAATATTTTAAAGATCAGGGATTGGATGTGCTGTTAATGATGGATTCCCTCACCCGTTTTGCCATGGCACAGAGGGAAATTGGGCTCAGTATAGGAGAACCGCCGGTAGCAAGGGGATATACGCCGTCGATCTACTCTGATCTGCCAAAACTCCTGGAGAGGTCAGGTAATTTTGAGGAAGGTTCCATTACCGGTATTTATACCGTACTGGTTGAGGGAGATGATACCAATGAGCCTATATCGGATACGGTAAGAGGCATTATAGACGGACATATCATGCTGTCCAGAAAAGTGGCGGCGAGAAACCGTTATCCGGCAATTGATATTCTCTCCAGTGTCAGCCGTTTAATGAATGATATTGCTTTACCAGAGCACAAAGCCGCCGCCGCAAGGTTTCGAAAAATACTTTCGGTCTATGAGGCGAATATTGATTTGATATCTATAGGTGCATATAAAAAGGGAAGCAATAAAGAACTGGATGAGGCAATGCTGCATATTGATAAGGTTTATGATTTCTTACAGCAAAAAACAAATGAGGCTTTTACATTAGAAGAAACTGTAATCCGATTAATTAATCTGGTGGAATAAGAGGGCGTTTATGAAGAAGTTCGAATTTACTTTGAAAAAAATGCAGAGTTATCAGGAACAGGTCTTGCAGAAAGAAAAAAATACAATGGGACAGCTGCAGGCCCGGAAAAATGAATTGGCGGCATGTGAGGAAAAAATTAAGATTCAGCTCCAGGACATTCATTTGGAGATGGACAGTGAAATCAGAAAGGGCACAACGGTTTACCGGATAAAGACATTTACCATGATGATAAAGAACGGAAAAACCCACCTGGAAGATATAAAACGGCAGATTAGAGTACTAGAGACAGAAATCGAAGAGCAGCGGCAGATTGTAGTAGAGGCATCAAAAGAAGTATCCAAGCTGACAAAGCTGGAGGAAAAGCAAAGAGAGGAATACCGCCAGGCAGTTGCAAAGGAAGAACAGGAAAATGTGTTAGAGTACATTTCCGGAAAATTTGTAAAGCAGGGTGTTTCCTAAATAGATAAGATGGTGCAGGAGGTGAAAAGCAGTGGTATTTAAAGTGAATATGGCTGATTTTGCTGCGGAAGGCCGAACGAAAAAAAACCAGCCAAAGCCGGTGGAAACCTTTATGGATGTATTTAAAAAAGCATCCGGGGCTCAAAAACCAGAGGTAAAGAATGAGAAACCCAGGGAACCGGAAAAGAAGAAGACAGACGAAGTGAAGAAGGCAAAAGAGCAGAAGAAAGAAAAAGCAGAAGCTTCCAGAGATGCAAATCAGGAGCAGCCGGCAGAACCAGTGCAGTCAGAGATCAAGAATCCGGATGCTGTATGTCCACCCGATTCCGGGGACAAGGTAAAGCCTGAAAACGGTACAGGTAAAAAAGAGGAGTATCAGGAAGCTGCTGTAAATATTGTGCAAGGCGGGAAGCTAAACGTGACAGATGTTCTGATACCCGCAAATGAAAAAAAACAGTTACAGCAGGATGTGCAAATTCAGCCGGAGCAGATTAAAACGGATGCGGGAAGTATGACAGAGGCAGCCCGGATTCAGCAAAATACGCAGATCAACCAGACTGTGTATGAACAGTCGGGAGAAAATCAGGTGTCTGTGATATCCCGGAGTACGAATACAGCCGCCGAAGCGGGAGACAGGCTGGGACAGAAGAGCCAGGACATAAGCATAAGCGGTGAAGACATCCGAAGTGGGGAAGCAGGAAGACCTGCCGGGGAAGTTATGTCTGTGGTATACAAAGAAGGAGAAGCGGCAGCTCCAAAAGAGCAGGATGCACAGAACTTCAGCGGTCTTGGTAAAAAGTCTGAAGAGAATGCAGAGTCTGATAAGCCGGTGAGGGCAGAAGAGAAGCCCGGATTCCAGGAATTGCAGAAAAGAGTGGATTCTGGTATGTACCTGGATCAAAACAGGGTAATCAGTAAAAATCTCTATGGAAATACCGGTATACAGAAGACACTGGGGGAACAGCAGGGAGCATCACTGTTGAATCAGGTAAAAAGCGGGATTGAGCAGGGAATTCAAAAGGAACTGCAGCACTTTACGATTAAACTGAAACCCGAAGGCCTGGGTGAAATCATTGTAAATATGGTTTCTTCAGGAGGAAAAATTTCCATGAGTATCGGCGTGACCAATGCAGAGGCACAGAAGCTGCTGAGCAGTGAACTGGCAAATTTAAAAGAAGCGCTGCAGCCATATAATGCACAGGTACAGGAAATCTACCACAATGATACCGGAAGTATGGCATTTACCAATTACCAGCAGAGCTTTTACCAGCAGCAAAACCAGATGTCGGGAAGAAGCCATTATGTCAGACAGGATGGGTCAGAGGAAGAAGACATTTATGAAGTTGGTTCTGATATGGGTCTGACTCCCACGTATTCCGGTGATACGGAAATGTTAAATACATATATCTGATCACATAAGACAGGAAATAAAACATAAATAAGTTTAGAAAACAAAAATAAATAAGAAATAAAACAGAAAATAAACAGTAAATAAAACAGAAAGGACAGAATATGCCAGTAAACATTGATGGTTCCAATTATACAAATCCCTATGGGGCAGCAAGTGGTGCAGGCAAGACGAATGCACAAGGAAATGTAATTGATGCGGTATTTGCAGATAGTTCAGACCAGAATGTGTCAGTAGATGACTTTCTGCAGCTGATGATAGCCCAGCTTAAAAATCAGGATTTTATGAATCCGGTAGATGATACACAGTATATCACACAGCTGGCGCAGTTTACCACCATGCAGCAGATGCAGGAAATGGCCTACAATTCCAAGACTACGTTTCTCACATCACTGGTAGGTAAGACGGTAGTAGCTGCAAAGATAGCAGTGGGAGGTTCGGTCAAACGGACAGAAGGAGTAGTTGACAAGATCTCATTTGTAAATAATGAATTTAAATTTTCTGTCGGGGACCAGACATTTGACCTGAGCCAGATCATGGAAGTAAAGCCTGAGCCCAAACGGGTTACAGAATAATCGAATCATTTCCCAAGGAAATCTAAGGTGAGGAGAGATACATGGATCAATTTTTATATAATAAGATGTTGAATAACACAATATATACTGGATCACCCTGGGAGGTTCAACAAAAAAGAGCTGCCGGTCATATCAATGCAGAAGAAGACGGACAGTCGTTCAAGGAAATATTAAAAGGCAGGATAGAAAAAGACAGCCAGCTGGTTTTTACAAAACATGCAATGGATAGAGTCATATCCAGGAATGTAAATGTATCCGGACCTAATATGGAGCGCTTGAATGAAGGGTTAAAGCTGGCGGTGGAGAAGGGTCTGAGCGATCCGTTGATACTGGTTGGTTCCACAGCTTTTGTGGTAAATGTAAAGAATAACAAAGTGATTACAGTTGTGAATCAGGAGAACCTGAAAGGAACCGTATTTACAAATATTGATGGAACCGTTTTAGTTTAGCCGGACCTTATGGAGGCTACATCTGTCCGGAACGATGGAAGGACAGAGCGGTGAGAAAAGGAGATTAGAAGTATGTTAAGGTCATTATATTCAGCGGTATCAGGTATGAAATCCCATCAGACAAAGATGGATGTAATTGGTAATAATATAGCGAATGTCAATACTTACGGATTTAAAGCCAGCCGTACCAGCTTCAAGGATGTATTTTATCAGACTGTAAACAATGCTACAGGCGGAACTGCCGTTTCGGGCGGAACCAATGCAAGCCAGGTTGGTTTTGGTACTCAGATTGGTGGAATTGATTTAAATATGAACCGTTCAACCTTCCAGGCGACTGACAGGGGACTGGACGTTGCTATTGCAGGCGAAGGCTTTTTTCAGGTACAGGATGCGGACGGGAATATCTATTATACCAGAGCGGGTGCACTGAGTATAGACAGTGCAGGAAATCTGACTGATTCAAATGGAAATATTATCTTAGGCGTTGCAGGCAATCCTTTGGGTAAAGCAGCAGGATCAGAAAAGCTGCAGCTTTATGTTCCTTCTGTGCAGCCTACAAGGGCGGATACCACAGAGACAATCAATGATGTATCTTTTCAGATTTCTTCAGAAAAGGCAACTACAGATGCCAATGTTGCTTTTAACTTTATTCTGGATCCGGAACTGCCGGATGGTTCGGATGTAGTTGTAAAATCTGGAGATTTAACGAATGCAACAATTACCGTGCGTGTGAATGAAGCGGCTATTTTTACAAGTATGGATGATTTTACTGAGAAAATGAACAGGGCGATTGCCCAGGCGAACAACGGAGAGACTCATCCAGGCGGTAATTTTAATATTATGGCAGTTCCAAGTGACAGCCTGTTTCCCACAGGCGGGCTTACCGGAGAAGAAATTGTAGGGCAGAACTTTGCCGTGAAAGAAGGAAATGTAACTCTTCCTCTGAATTTAAAATCAAGCGGTATTTTTGGCGGCATGTTACCCAAGTCGGTGAGCAGTAATCCAATGTTTGACGGGACGGGGGATGTGAATTTCAGCGCGAAATACACGCCGGCTGATGAAGAGGCGGGAACACTTGCAGAATGGACCATCACTGCGGTACTGGGCGATGGCAGACAATTTGTAGGCAAGGTAAATTCCAAGAGTACAACGGCTAAATCGGTGCTGTTAAAAGAAGTAGATGAAAATGGAGCTGAAAGCACAGGACAGTATATTGAAATGTCCCACCGTGGATTTGGTGCTATCACAAGTGCATGGAAGAGTGAAAATAAAGACCAGGATTTAGGGGCTGACTCCCAGTTCAGGGCAATAGCCGGTGCCACCGCGAGCCCATCCACTGTATCAAGGGATATCGGATTTGGCGGAAGAACATTTAAACTTACAAAAGGAACATCGGGAGGCCCGCAGACTACAAAGGACTGTACCAGTGTATCCATATTATCAAACGGTGTAATTGAAGCCATTCATCCTAACCTTGGAAGGCTCCAGCTGGGAAGAATAGATGTGGTTACTTTTGAAAATCCGGGCGGACTGCAGGAGATTGGTAATTCCTATTTTGCACAGTCTGATAACTCGGGAAGGGCTTCCCGCACGCAGCCGGGAATCAATGGTTCCGGGGGAATACAGGCAGCGGCACTGGAAATGTCAAATGTGGATATTTCGTCTGAGTTCTCAGATATGATTATTACCCAGAGAGGGTTCCAGGCAAACTCAAGAATTATTACGGTATCGGATGAGATACTGAATGAACTGGTTAATCTGAAGAGATAGAGGTATTAGAACGGCAGACAGACTGCTGTTGGAAGGGAGTATTCTGTGATTGAGCTGACAAAACTTCGCGGAGAAAAGTTTATGCTTAACTGTGATTTGATTGAGATGGTTGAGGAGAATCCCGATACAACAATACTGCTGACCAACGGCAGATATCTGATCGTGCAGGAAAGCATGCGGGAAATTACCGATATGGTAATTAGATTTCGCAGGAAGATATATGCACGTTCCGATGGAAATAAAGAATTTCAGTAAATGGCAGAGGATGGAAAAAGGTTATGGATATAATGTCAATCGTCGGAATTGTACTGGCGGTTCTATGTACCTTACTTGGAATGGTATTTGACCAGGAAACCATGAAGGTAATGTGGTCAAATATGACAGCATTTTTTGATGTGTCCAGTATTTTTATTACCGTTGGAGGAACCATCGGTGTAATGATGATTTCGTTTCCGGGCAAGAACTTTTTAAAAGTAGGCAAACATCTGAAGATACTGGTGAAACCTCGTAAATATGATCCGAAACAGTATATAGACAAAATAGTAGAACTTGCGTTGGAGGCTCGTATGAAGGGACTTCTGTCTCTTGAGGACAAGCTCCATGAAATTGAAGATCCCTTTTTACATAGCAGTCTGATGCTGGTAGTAGACTCCGTGGATGTGGAAAAAGTACGGGCTTTAATGGTATCAGAACTGGAGCAGCTGGACGAAAGGCACGCTCTGGACAGGGAATTTTATGAAAAAGGGGCTTCCTATGCACCGGCATTTGGTATGATTGGTACCCTGGTAGGGTTGATTCTGATGTTAGGCAACATGTCAGATGTAGATACGCTGGCATCTGGAATGTCCACAGCGCTGATCACTACATTATACGGATCTATATTGGCAAACATTATATTTTTGCCAATTTCAACAAAGTTAAAAGCAAGGCATGATGAAGAATTTTTATGTAAGAACTTAATCATGGAAGGAATTATTGCAATACAGGAAGGGGATAATCCCAAATTTATCGAAGAAAAGTTATATAAATTACTTCCTGCAGGCAAAAAGGCAAGAGAAGAGAGTCAGGAAAACGGGGAGCCAAAAGAAAAAAAGAGCAGAAGCAAGAAAGCAAAGAAGGAGTAAGCAGATATGTCCAATGAACCGGAGCGTATTCAACTGGCAGATAAAAAGGATTTTCCTAAACTGGTGAAAATCTATATGGAGTCTGCATCGCAGGCGATATCGTCAATACTAAAATCGAAAATTGAAATATATGAACCCAAAGTGGAAGAGGTTTCGTTGAATCAGGTGCAGTATACTCTGCTGGAGCCGGTAGTTTTTGTGAAAAGCTGCCTGACCTCCAATGCGGCCGGTACGACAATGCTGGTTTTCAGGCAGAGGGATGTTCAGATATTCTTGAATGAACTCATGGGGATAGATGAACTTCCGGAACCGGATTTTGAATTTGATGAGGTAGCACTGAGCGCTACAAATGAAGTGATGAATCAGATGATGAAAACTTCAGTGGCAGCCCTCGCGGAGTATCTGAACTGTACAATGGAGTCCGCAGATGTGAAATCCATAATCGGAAAGGAAGATCAGGAGCTTTCCCAGATCTTTGGCGAAGAAGAGGATTGTAAGGTTCTTTCCATTACATATAAAATAATGCTTCAGAATATGATTGAGAGCGAATTTATTCACATTCTGTCAATGGACGCAGCCCAGAGTATCTGCGAAAAAGTAGAGGCAAAGGAAGAAAAAGAGCGGTTGGAATCAAAAGAGGAATCACAGCTGTCCGCAAGCGGGAAAGCTGATATCCTGGTGGGTACCAATAAACAATCCGGTATCATCGGACAGGCAGGGGGAGCCCGGGGTGCCAGACATATGGGAGATGCACCGGAGATGCCCTATCAGAGCAATATAAATTTAATCATGGATGTACCCCTTAATGTATCTGTAGAAGTCGGAAAAACAAAACGTAAACTAAAGGATATCCTTGGTTTTAACAATGGTACGGTAGTAGAGCTGGAGAAACAGGCAGATGCACCGGCAGATATTATTGTAAACGGACAGCTGATAGCCAGAGGCGAAGTGCTGGTTATAGATGACAACTTTGGGGTCAGAATCACAGAGATTATTAACACAAAAAACATTATTGGAAATGGTGAAATGATTTGAAACGTTTTAACTATATCATAACAGCCGGTATCATTGGAATTATATTTTTGATTATAATCCCGCTGCCGACTTTTGTGCTGGATTTTATGTTTATTGTGAATATAGCCATATCCTTTCTGATATTATGCATGACCATGTATATCAGGGAGCCGCTGGAATTTTCAATCTTTCCATCCTTGCTTTTGATTACTACTTTGTTTCGGCTGGGACTGAATATTTCGTCCACCAGAAAAATTCTGTTTGACAATGGTTATGCGGGACAGGTAGTAAAAACCTTTGGAGAATTTGTAATACGAGGAAATGCCGTAATTGGTTTCATTATATTTCTGATTATTGTTCTCGTACAATTTATCGTAATTACCAAGGGTTCTGAGCGTGTTGCAGAGGTTGCAGCCAGATTTACCCTGGATGCAATGCCTGGTAAACAGATGGCGATTGATGCGGACCTGAATACGGGGATCATTGATGATCAGGAAGCAAGAGAGCGAAGATATAAAATTCAAAGAGAGTCAGATTTCTTTGGGTCTATGGATGGTGCAACAAAATTTGTGAAAGGTGATGCGATTATCTCCATTATCATTACCATGATCAACTTTGTAGGCGGCTTGATTATTGGCTTTATGAATAATCAGGGTACTTTTCAGGAAATTATGCAGATTTATACGACGTCCACCATTGGAGACGGGCTGGTATCCCAGATACCTGCATTGCTGATTTCTGTTTCCACCGGTATGGTGGTAACCAGGTCGGCTTCGGAAAGTAATCTGAGTGAAGAGGTAAGCAGGCAGTTTCTGGCACAGCCAAGGGTTCTGATTATGGCTGGGTGTGCCGTTTCCTGTCTGTGTCTGATTCCAGGTTTTCCGGTATTCCAGATTCTTATTATAGCAGCTGTCTTAATCGGCGGCGGCATTTATCTGGGACAGCGGCAGAAGCAGACGGAAGAGGTGCCCGAACAGGGAATTATAGAAACAGAAGTTACCAGTGAAGCCTCATTTTATAAAAACATCGAAAATGTCTATGGACTGCTTAATGTGGAACCCATAGAGATGGAATTTGGCTACAGCCTGATTCCGCTGGTGGATGAGGCAAGCGGTGGAAGCTTTATAGACCGTGTAGTAATGTTCCGAAAGCAGATGGCTTTAGAGGTTGGATTTGTAATTCCTTCCGTAAGATTAAAGGACAGCGGGCAGTTGAATCCCAATCAGTACAGTATCTGTCTGAAAGGGGAAGAGGTTGCAAGCGGAGATATCCTGACGGACCACTATCTGGCGCTGTCACCGGGAGATATGGCAGAGGAAATCAGCGGTATTGATACTATTGATCCTGCGTTCCATATACCGGCTAAATGGATCAGTGAAGATAAAAAAGTGCAGGCGGAGCTTGCGGGTTATACATTAATTGATCCTACTTCGGTTATTATTACACATTTATCTGAGGTTATTAAGGAGCATCTGCACGAATTGCTGACCAGACAGGAAGTCAATAATTTACTGGAAAACCTCAAAAAAAGCAATGCCAATATTATAGAAGATACCATACCTGCAGTGATTACAGTGGGTAACCTCCAGAAAGTTCTGGTGAATCTTCTGAGAGAAGATGTTCCGATCAGAGATATGGAAACTATTCTGGAGACATTAAGTGACTACGGGAACCAGATTAAAGATACGGACATGCTGACTGAGTATGTGAGACAGGCATTAAAACGTACCATATCCCATCGTTTCTCAGAAGCAGGGCAGATGAAAGTCATCAGTCTGGATGAAAAAATAGAGACTATGATTATGTCATCGGTTAAAAAAGTAGATACCGGATCATATCTGGCATTGGATCCCAACACGATCCAGGGAATTGTATCTGTTGTAACAGATGAGATCAATAAGATCAAAGATCTTGTTCAGGTTCCTATTATTCTGACATCCCCGGTTGTCAGGATATATTTTAAAAAGCTGATAGACCAATTCTATCCCAATGTGGCGGTAGTATCCTTTAGTGAGATAGATAATAATATACAGATTCAGGCACTGGGCAGTATTGCACTGAATTAAAAGAGGTGAAAATGAGAGGATGGAACAGGCATATATAGAAGATTCTATGGAAGAGCTGCTGGAATATCAAAAAAATGGTGATCTGGAGGTTAGGAACCGGCTTGTGCTGTCCTATCTTTACATTGTCCGCTCAGCTGCAGTGCAGTTAAGAGGAGCCGCCGCCAATTCCGGGCAGGAAGAGGACCTTCTGAATCAGGGTGTTCTGGCACTGATGGAGTGCATGGAACGGTTTGATGCTTCAAAAGGTGCGAAATTCGAGACGTATGCTTACATTCGTGTGAGAGGTGCAATGATTGACTATATCAGAAAACAGGATTTCATTCCTCACAGAACCAGGAATATGGGAAAAAAGATAAATGAGGCATACATGCAGCTGGCAAATGAAACTATGAGGGAACCCACCCTGGAGGAGCTGTCCGAATATCTGAAGCTGGATGCGGGCAAGCTGAATCAATATATGAAGGATATCAATAACAGTGCCGTTTTATCATTTGAGGGAATGTTAAATGAAGTTACAGGTATGGCTGTAAAACAGGAGCTTCCAATGACGGATATGGATTTAAAGCCGGAAGAGAGCTTCATGAAACAGGAAATACAGACCATACTTGCAGATGGGATAGACAGTTTGTCGGATAAAGAAAAGGCAGTAATATCACTTTATTATTATGATGAAATAAAGTATGCAGGGATTGCAAAGATAATGGGAATCGGTGAATCCCGTGTATGCCAGATACATACCAAGGCAATATTGAAACTGAAAACAATCATGGAAGAATATATGAGAGGGTAAAAGATGTATTCAGGATTTTATACCGCAGCATCCGGAATGTTGATGAACCGTCGTTCCCTGGATGTAAGTGCGAACAATATGGCTAACCAGAATACCCCTGGATTTAGGGCAAAAAGAGTAGTGGGGACAGCATTCGAGACACAGCTTCAGAGGGTGCAGGGGATGCAGAAAACAGAGATTGGCACAGGCTCTCCAATATCAGTAGTATCAGAAGTGATGACAAACTTTGATGAAACGAATATTAAGGAGACCGGTAGGCCCTTTGATATTGCAATCGAAGGAGAGGGATTTTTCACCATACAGGGAGAAAATGGACAGTATCTCACCAGAAATGGGAACTTTGATATTGATGAGGAAGGTTATCTGGTGCTTCCGGGGGCTGGGCGCGTACTGGGAGACAGAGGACCGGTCCAGGTTAGAAACAGTGAATTTGTTATAGGCAAAACCGGCAATATTTATGGATCCTATGGCAATCTGCTTGACCAGCTGCAAATTGTACAGCCGGAAGGGGAAGCTAATCTGACACCGCTGGAAAACGGCTTATATGCCGGGGGACAGGCTCAGATGGTGCGTGTATATCCGGATACGGTACAAGGTGCCATCGAGGGATCTAATGTGGACTTAAATGATGAGATGACACATATTATGGAAATACAAAGGGCATTCCAGTCCTGTAGCAAGGCATTGACGATTATTGACCAGATGAATCAGAAGACGGCTTCTGAAATTGGAAAATTATAGACGGGGGACAAAAGATGAATATAGCATTTTATTCTGCAGTGACCGGAATGAAAGCTTTTCAGCAGGAACTTGATATTACGGCAAATAATATGGCAAATGTAAACACAGTAGGGTATAAGCCGCTTGCACCGTCATTCAATGACCTGCTATATACGAATATGAATACCAAAGAAGAGCATAAGACAGGACACGGTACCAGAATTACAGATACAGATTATATGTTTGGACAGGGGCTGTTGAAAAATACCGGAAGAAATCTGGATTTTGCCATTGCAGGTGATAGTTATTTTGCGCTGGACAATGGAGGAAACAACCCGGTATTTACCAGGGACGGCACCTTCCGGGTGGGCAAAGGAAATGATGATAAATATTATCTGATGAGCCAGGACGGAAGTTATGTATTAAGCGCTACCCAGAAACGCATTGAGATTACCATGTACAATGGCACCAATACGCCTAACCTGGTAGGGATCACCAGGCGGATCGGAATGTATAAGTTCAAGAATCCGTACGGACTCAGGCCCCTGGGCGACAACCAGGTTGCAGAAACTGAGAATTCCGGTGGATGGAACATTGTTCCAAACAGTGCTGTAAACAGAATACTGAGCGGGTGTCTGGAATCATCTAAGGTGGAAATCAGTTCAGAGATGATCGATATGATACAGGCTCAGAGGGCATTTCAAATGAACAGCAGGATTGTACAGACTGCTGACCAGGTAGAAGAGATGATAAATAATTTAAGGTAGAATAGCCGGCAAGCACGCTCCGGGGCACAGTTAATATTCGTTCTTGTGAGCATTGAGGAGTAGGAGAGATGGAAAAAGAATATATACATGAGGAAGTGCATGAGGAAGATAACCTTATTGAGACGGTTGAGGACTGGAATGATAAAGACCAGGAACGGATACGAAGCATTCTCAATGAGGAGGAGACCCCGGACTTACAGGAAGAGGACATGATGCCAAAGCCGGCAGCTGTGGAAGTTGTAATCGAAAATGGGGATATGCGGGCAACCTTGTATGTACATCCTCCCCAGAGTGGGGGGCCGGATGTGGAACAGCAGGACATTGAAGATGAACTTCAGAGGCAGGGAATTGTGTTTGGCATAAACCGGGAGAAAATTGCAGAAATAGCAGAACAGAAGCAATACCGCCAGTTGTTTGAAATTGCAGCCGGAAAACCGGCGATAGACGGAAGTAATGGAAAAATCAAGGATTTTTTTCCAAGGGAACATAAGTTAAAATTTTCATCCAAATCCAATGGCGGAATTGATTTTAAAAATCTGAACCTGATTCATAATGTGCAAAAAGGCACGGTTGTATGCGAAATAACCCGTCCTACGGAACCTGAGGACGGCATGGATATTTTGGGGAGGCCGGTTCATGGACAGCGTGGCAAAATGCCGGAAATTCCCCAGGGAAGAAACATTGTATTTTCAGAGGACAGGTTAAAGTTAATTGCATCCTGTGAAGGAAATCTTACATTTCGGTCAGGACGTTTCCAGGTAGAGAATGTCTACTCGGTAGATGGCAACGTTGATAACTCCGTAGGCAACATAGATTTTTCTGGAAGTGTCTATATTAAAGGAGATGTATTCGAGGGATACACGGTAAAAGCAAGAGGGGATATCACGGTAGTAGGTATCGTGGAAGGGGCACATTTAGAGTCCGGAGGCGATATTATACTTCACAAAGGAATGCGTGGAATGAAAAAGGGCATTCTGGAGGCAAAGGGAAATATAACCGGAAAGTTTCTGGAGGACAGTACCATAAGGGCACAGGGAAGCATTCAGGCAGAATATATTATAAATTCCAAGGTGTCCTGCAATAAAGATTTGACGCTCATGGGCAGACGCGGAGCTTTGATTGGAGGAAGCTGCGCGGTTTTTAACAGGCTGAGGGTAAAGAATCTGGGATCAGCAAGCCAGACCAGTACGGCAGTGGCTCTGGGCATCACTCCTGAGCTGTTAGAAGAGACGGCAAAAGTTCAAAAAGAACTGAAAAATATACAGAGAAGCTATGAAGACTGCATGAAAAATGTAGAGTATCTTACGAACCGGGAAGAAACCGGAAGACTGACGGAAGCACAGAAACTGCAGTTAAGTGAGTTTAAAATACAGATTCCCGTAAACAGGCTGAAAATAACACAGTTAAAGAAAAGGCAGCAAGAACTGGAGCAGCTGGTCATGCAGGTGGGTAAGAGCAGGCTGGAAGCAGATCTGGTTTATCCGGGAACAGTTATTACCATGGGTGAATCGAAGCTGATTATTAAAAGGGTAGAATCCATGTGTATGTTTTATTATATGGATGGTGAAATAAAAAGGGGGACTTTCTAACCTGCAGAAGGCGCTTATTTACATGAGGTATGTTAGAAAACGAGTCAGAAGAGATAAGGATATATGGAGGAGTAGAGGATTATGGCAGATATATTAAAGGTAACTGCCCCGGCAGTCGGCAAAAATGTAATATCGCCAAATAAAGCGGCACAGGATCCGTCTATTCCGTTTGACCTGCAGGAAATTAACCATGTCGTAAAAAATCCGGGAAGCAGCGGCCTGCTTGGACATCACAATATTCTGAAAAATGAAACGGGTGCAGCAACCCTTATGGATCTGTTGAAAGATCCTGCGGTAACCGTGAATTATCTTAAGAATATTTATATGCTGGAAGAAATTATTAACCTTCTTCCCGTCAATAACAATACAGTGACCCAGGAGATCAGACAGCTTTTTCAGGAACTGTTAATAAATCCGGATCAGATTGTAGAGGAGCTTTTGAAGCAGGAATATTCTTCCACGTTGTTTAAAGGAGCTTTGTTTGAGTTCCTGCGAAGTATGTTAAGAGAGTCTCCGGGACTGAAAATGGAAATTGCATCATTGTTAAAAGCAGTAAACGGAACAATCGCAAAACAGGATGTAATGGATTCTGTTGCTAACAGTCTGGAATACCTGGCGGGTCAGATGCGTGGAAGCAGCCTGTTGTCTGCAAGGCTGGAAGATTATGCAGCAATGCTTCGCAGACCTGAGAATATGGAGCATTTTCAGGATCTGAAACAGGAAATTATGGGAATTATCAGGGAGGTAGAAGGAAGCATACTTTATACGCCCCAGTCCGCAAAAGTGGTACCAATTATTATCTATAATCTGTCCCGTTTTCAGGATAACCCGGTATATCTGAACGAGGCTCTGCTTAATGTACTGGTGCATGTGAAGGGCAGAGAAAATAAAGAAAATTTAAAGGAGCTCATTCGGGAATACATCGATTCTTTCGCCGGAGGGGCCAGAAATGAGAACCGGTCCAGAATTATGAATATCCTTGCGGATATTATCGGAAAGCAGGATCAGGAAACCGAAATGAACAGTCTGAATGGTGATAAGATTGAAAAGATTATTACCAGCCTGTTGTCTTCTCCATGTAATTATACCCCTCTTCTACATTATGTGATTCCGGTAGTTTATCATGGGATGAATATTTTTTCAGAGTTGTGGATAGATCCTAATGATGGTCGGGAAGGTTCTGCCGGAAGTGGCGATGAAGACCGGAGTATTCACATCTTAATTTCATTTGATATTAATGGAATCGGGCAGTTTGAAGCAGAATTGTGGGCAAAAGGAAAAGGGCTTCGGATCAATCTGCTGTGTCCTTCAGAATATTTGAATGTATTTCAGAAATTAACCGGTGACTTTACGGGCATTGCAAAGGAACATGGATACCAGATGGAAGAAATCAATATTAGTAAAATGGAGAAGGTACGTTCTTTGATGGATGTATTTAAGGATCTTCCCTATAAAAGGACGGGTGTAGATGTCAAAATATAAGAGAAATAAAGCGGTAGCGCTGAAATATAATGCAGGTGAGGATACTGCGCCTGTGGTAATTGCTTCCGGATATGGAAATGTAGCAGAGAAAATTATAGATATTGCTGAGAAAAAAGGAATCCCGGTCTATAAGGATGACAGTACAGCATCCATGCTGTGTATGCTGGAGGTGGGGTGTGACATCCCGGTAGAATTGTACGAGGTGGTAGCTGCAATTTACGGCAAGCTGATCGAAGTGTCCGAATCCATAAAAGGCAAAGAAGTGCAGTATTACAGCCGTGAAGAAAAGGGCATTCTAAAAGCGAACGAAAGCCCCGGCATAAAACAGAGGCTGGAACAAGAGCATGAAGAAGGACAGGAACAAGAACCAGTAAGGCAATCCGTCAGATCCAGACTGATTTCATCGAAACATCGGTCGGGTGCACCGGATGAAACGAATAAAACAGAGGAGACAGGCAGATGATCTTAATACCAGAAGGATATGTAGATTCCTCTTGCGTAATTAAAACCAAAAAAAATGATTTGCTTACTATGGGTTCCTTGCGTAAGATCAGAGACAGCTACATAGATATAAGTGACAGCAGAAACGAGTTTCCGGAAATCAATTATAATAAGCTGGTAAAAATAGAAATCTATAATTCCAGACTTGGTTTTCGCGTTCTCATTGGAAATATTTATATCTCCACAAAAAATCTGCTGCGTATCATTAATCTGAATGAGGCAACAAATCAGGAGCATAGAGAGTATTTCCGCATCACGGTGATCGATGAAGCATTTATTTACAGCACAGACCCAAAGGAGGTCTATGTGCCTTCCCAGGCAGAGGACGGTAATCAGCAGGAGGGGTTGTGTGTATCACTGGTGGATATCAGTCTGGGAGGGATCTTGGTGAAGGTTCCGGAAGAAATGCCCATCGGAGAAGAATTCTGTATCAAGATTCCAGCAATTGGAGCGGATGTTCTATACAGATGTATTGTAAGAAGAAAAGTAGGATTTGGAAACGATGATATTGGCATGGGATGTGAATTTCAGGATATGTCAGTTCTGCAGGAGGACTTACTCTATCGTTTTATTCTGAAAAGACAAAATGCGCAGTTAAAGCGGGTAAGATAAAGAGGCAGTAAAATGAAAAAAGACCAGCAGGATAGAAAAATGATAAGGTATAGAAGGCTACTGATCTATACCTTTCTTCTCGTTATGGTGTTTATGTATATCTCCACAAAAATTAGCATGCAAAAAGAAAAGGATGCCCTTTTGGAAGTGCGGGAAACAACCGCCGGAACAGAAGATCATATATCCTTGAAGAAGGATAATGGTCCTAAGGAATCAGGGGATGGCGGGGAGGAAGCCGGATTAAACACAGGGACAAAAGCAGAGACAAAAACAGAGGCAAAAACAGGGACAAAAGCAGAAACAAAAGCAGAAACAAAAGCAGAGGCAAAAGCAGAGACAAAAGCAGAGACAAAAGCAGAGACAAGCACAAAAGCAAATACAGAAACTGCGGAATATCAAATTGATAAGGATGATCTATGGAGCCTGGTACTTACCAATGATAAATATCCAGTACCGGAAGGATATGAGTTTAATGAGGTTCCCATACCGGATACAGACCAGACAATTGACAGCCGTGTTCTGAAACCTCTAACGAAAATGCTGGACGGAGCAAAAAAAGAAGGACTGAATCTGATTGTCTGTTCAGGAGCCAGATCTTTTGAAAAGCAGGAGCAGTTGTTTGAGCAGAAGCTGCAATATTATATGGACAGCGGGAAGACAAAAGAGGAAGCTTATGAACTGGCTAAGCGGGTGATTTCTGTTCCGGGATCAGGTGAGCATGTGATGGGACTGGCAGCAGATATCTATTCCCAGGATTACAAAGCGCTGGATGAAGGCTTTGCGGATACACCGGAAGGAAAATGGCTTAGAAAGAATTGCTATAAATACGGTTTTATACTGCGGTACGATAAAGGAAAAGAAGCGGTTACAGGGATTGATTATGAGCCCTGGCATTTTCGCTATGTGGGGAAAAAGACAGCAAAGTATTTAAAAAAGCATAATTTGTCGTTGGAGGAGTTCTACATACAGGAAGGTTTATATGGGTAATTGTGCTTCTATTAAGTTACACATTATTGTAAATGATTACCAAAAAAATATTAAAATTATTGTGCAATATTATGGTAAAGAAATGTGAAGAAAGTTCGATAATTAGGATAGAGTGGTAAGGATAGAGATTCCTGTTACTCAGCGCGGATAGGGCCCATCCGTCAGAAAGAATAAAAATAAAGAGGGAAATGGAATTCCCGGAAAATTACATGGAGGTAATATTATGATTATTCAGCACAATATTATGGCTTTAAATTCACACAGACAGTTAAAAGGAAACAATGGCGCAACCAGTAAATCCCTTGAGAAATTATCATCCGGTTTTAAAATTAACCGTGCAGGTGATGATGCAGCCGGTCTTGCAGTATCTGAGAAAATGAGAGCACAGATCAAAGGTCTGGAAGCAGCTTCAGCAAATGCTCAGGATGCTATCTCACTTGTGCAGACAGCAGAAGGTGGATTGCAGGAAGTGCACTCTATCTTAAATCGTATGACAGAGCTGGCAACAAAAGCATCTAACGGTACTTACGACAATAAGGTTGACCGTAAAGCGAGCCAGGATGAAATGGACGCATTGTTGAAAGAAATCGATAGAATTTCCAGCAGTACAAACTTTAATGGGATTAACTTGCTGGATGGTAAATTAGGACAGGCTACAGCTGATCTTGCAGGTTATGATAAGGCATCTTTAAATACAGCATTTGGTACAACTGCTAAAATTGCAGTAACAGATGTTGAAGGGATTACTCTGACTAATATTGGCGGTAATGTAAAAATGGCTGCAAATGCTACCAGCGGCAATCTGGATGTAACAGTCACAGATGCAGATGGCAATGCTACTACTACATCCTTAAACTTGGCTGATTATGTGAAGAATAAAGATGGAAGTGCTTTTACACCAGGTGTAAAGGGAGTAGAAGGCTATGTTGATTTAACATCTGTTGGTTTAGGCAAAATTAGTTTTATTACAACAGATACTGCAGGTACAGTAGCAAATATTCAGACTGACCTTGTAGCAAAATTTGGTACAGCAGCAAATGTAACGGCAGCAGCAGGTGGTGGAGCCGGAACAGGATTAAAACTGCAGATTGGTGAAACATCAGCTAATTACAACCAGTTAGAAGTTTCCATCAAAAGTATGGATACAGCTAGCCTTCAGATCCAGAACCTCAAAATTGACACACCGGAGCTTGCAAAAGCAGCAATTGATAAAATCAAAGATGCTATTAATCAGGTATCCGATACCCGTGGCCAGTTAGGTGCTGTTCAGAACCGTCTGGAGCACACCATCAACAACCTTGGTGTAACAACAGAAAATATCACAGCCGCTGAGTCCCGTATTCGCGACGTAGATATGGCAAAAGAAATGATGGAGTTCACGAAGAACAACGTTCTTATGCAGTCTGCTCAGGCAATGCTTGCTCAGGCAAATCAGCAGCCTCAGTCTGTATTACAGTTATTAAGATAATCATATTTAAGCATCAGGTACATAAAAATAGAAGCTGTGCTTTTGCGGTTTTCATGCCGCAGAAGTACAGCTTCTATTTTTATGTATTTGTCTGTTGGAATTAGGGCGTTTATCAGAAAGGCTCTTATTCCTCAATGCCGGGGCTCTTTTTTAACTGCTAAAATAGCCTGTACCAGTGCGCCAGTCACATCTGATGCATATTTATCCTCTGCCTCTTTCCTTTTGGCAGTATCATTTTCATCAATTACAATATATTTTGCCGGTAGGCGGTTTAAAGCGATAGCTGCAATATCTTTTTTGCATTTATTGCATTTGCAGCAGTTAAAACGCATTAATGTAGTGTCAAGCTTTGAAACTACCAGTTCCTCCATTACATTTACAAGAACCATATTCTGAGATTCCCTCAACCGGACACCCGATGTATTTTTTTTGATCAAGGGCTGGGTAAATGCAGTCATGGCAGACGATGCCTCCGAAGAAGATTTTTTTTGATCGGGATCGGGGATGGCGGCTGAGAATGTGCCATCAACCTGAGTGGCTGAGCCCGGTACAGCTGACTGCATGAGTCTTACGGATGTAGGCATTATTTTCCGGTACATCATTTCTTTATCAATTTCATTTTTATTCTTTGGCATAATTACAGTCCTTTCCCTAAGATTTCATCAGTCAGATTTTTATAATCAATCACAGCATTACACTTTGGTGCATAATCCAAAATGGAATGCTGCAGGGACTGGGCTTCCCGTAAAGCCACACTTTCTCTGATAAATGTCTCAAATACCGGAATCTGATAACTGTCGGATATCATATCTACAGTACCTTTGACTTCCACACTGAAGCGTGTCCTGGGATTATGCTTTGTCAACAGGATACCCAGCATGGAGATATTTGGATTACAGAACGTTTTTACGCGGTCGATGGTCTCGAAGAGCTGTGTAATTCCCTGGAGACTGAAAATATCGGAAAGCATTGGTACAATAACATAATCGGATGTAGTAAAAGCGTTTACGGTCAGAATACCCAGTGCAGGAGGCGAATCAATCAATATGTAATCATACATGGATTCCAATGGATGAAGGGCATTTTTTAACAGATACTCCCTTTCGTTCCCAGTAAATTCTAATTCTACACTGCTTAACAGTATATTGGATGGAATAATGTCTGCCAGGGTTGTCCGCTGAATTGCAAACTGGGTTTTTAATTCCCCTTTCAAGACATCGTAGATCGTAGCACTGTTCTCTGTATCTGCACCCATACTGAAACTAAGATTACCCTGCGGATCCAGATCCACCGCAAGGACACGGAATCCTCTTGCCTTCAGATTGACCGCCAGGGCGTTTGTCGTAGTTGTCTTGCCAACCCCACCCTTCTGGTTGGAAACAACAATTGTTTTTGCCATTATGAAACCTCCTCGTCAAATATCTACATAACTTGACAATCATTATAGCAAGCTTAAAATTAATTTACAATAGAGAGTAAATAAAAAAGAAAATAAGGAAAAAGTTTCAATTAGATATAAACTTTTACAGAAAAGGTTCGATAAATAATATAGGATAATCATAGTTCAGAAAGGATGTTGGAAATGGAAATGAAAATCAGCAGAAATTATTCAGTTTATCAAAAAGCTTTAAATACAGCAAAAGAAACAGAAAAGTTCCGGCAGGTATCCAGAACATCCGGTTCTGGATCGCGAAATGATGAGATATTAATTAGCGGAGAAGGATTGAAAAGGCAGGAAGCATCCATGTATGCCTCAAGACTTAGCACAGAAATGGAAAAGGCGGGATGTGCTGACAAAGTAGAGCGTATCAGACAGCAATTTCAGAGTGGCACCTATCAGATCAATGTACAGGATATAGCAAGACGTTTGCTAAGCGGAATATAAGAAAGGATGGGAATGAAATTTGCAGGAACTGATTGAGTTTATGGAAGTATATACCTGCTTTTTTGAACAGGTAGAAAGTAAACAGGAAGAAAAGCTGGAAGCACTTTTATCCGGTGATCTTAAAAAAGTAGAAGGAGCCATCGTGATGCAGCAGGCTCTGGATAAACAGATTACAAATATGGAGCAGCAGAGAATAGAAACTTTTATGCGCCTTGGCATTCCGGAGAAGACATTCCGGGAACTTGTAGAAGAAAACCAGGGAGAAAATAAAAAAGCCCTTGGGAACCTCTTTGAGAGGCTTGACAGGTCAATCGGCAATATTCGGTTCTTGAATAAGAAAGCAATAAAACTGGCACAGGATGCTCTGTCAAAAACAGACAGCAGGGATTTTGCCAGAGGCGGTGCCGGTAAAGCGGGAAATAAATATGCACAGTCCTCAGCGGGTAAAGGCTCTGTGTGGAATACCACAATATAAATGTGAAAGCTTCATTAGCCAGAAGTTCATTTGAAGTAGATAGTTAAATTTTAATATAGGCAGGAAGCAACAGAAAGACAAGAAGTAACAGAAAGATAGGAACCAACAGAAAGATAGGAAGTAACAGAAAGATTAAGAAGTAACAGAATAACGAGAAGAAGCAGAAAAACAGGAAAGAACAGAGGTGAATAAAGTGAGACCTACATTTATGGGGCTGGAGACAACAAAAAGAGGAATCATGGTAAACCAGAAGGGTCTGGATGTAACGGCGCATAATATGAGCAATATTAAAACCCGGGGCTATACGAGACAGCGGCTGGATACTTCTACAATGAGCAGTACGGGAACTTCCAGATATCCAACCGGTTCCTGGGCAATGGCAGGACAGGGTGTCCAGGCACAGGGAGTAGCGCAGATACGGAATACATTTTTGGATACCAGGTTCCGGGAAGAATACGGAGACGTTGGATACTATGATCAGAAGGCGTCTATTTTAAGTGAAGTCGAGGCAGCCATCAGTGATCCGGAAGTGGAAGGAACAGGTATACAGGATGCTCTGAAGACACTGTTTAACGCGCTGACGGATTTTAGCGCCAACGCTGACAATGCCACACATGCCAACATTGTTATGACGGCATTTAAAGGCGTGGCACACACCCTGAACCAGTATGACCAGAAGTTAAAATCAATTGCCCAGCAGGAAAAAGAGAATCTGGCAATTGCGGTTAAAGATATTAATGCCAAGATTGAACAGATCACTCAGTTGAATAAAAGTATTACGGAAGAAGTATTTGTAAACCCGGATTATGATGGTATCAATTATGGTCCCAATGAACTGATGGATCAGAGAAATGTACTGCTGGATGACCTTTCCCGGTATGGAAATGTAAAAGTACAGCCCAGAGAAGATGGCGGTGTCCAGGTAACATTTAACGGCAAGGTCATCATTGATGCGGTAGGGGGGACTTATACCAGTAATGGGATCCGCCTTGGCGATGATGGAATATCCATGAGCTGGATCAGCGATTCCTCGGGAATTGGATTGGATACCGGCGCACTAAGAGGCTTTACAGAAATGCTCACCGGTGACAATTCACTCAGCAAGGGCATTCCCTATTACCAGAAAAAGCTGAATAATCTGGCAAATGCATTAGCACAGGCATTTAACCAGGTTGTACCGGATGACGGGGCAAAAGAAGGGGATAATCAATATAAGACATTACTGGAAGGTGAAAATGGTACAGTTACAGCTGGAAATATTACAGTAAGTGACGCATGGGCAAAAGACCCTTCCTTTATCTTAAGACCGGAAAACCCGGATGGCGGTACGGATAATGAATTTATTCTCGCAATGAAAGCTCTTCTGGATCAGGATATTCAGGTGGATGATGAATTTACAGGAACATTTAAAGAATACGTTACCTTTATTACGACTTCTTTGGGAAGTGACATTACTCTGAATAACGGAAGGCTGGATTCCTCTCTGTCAGTAGCTCAGAGCGTGGATGATAACAGAATGTCCGTATCCGGCGTATCCTTAAACGAAGAGGGTATCAACATGATGACCTATGATAAAGCATTTAAAGCCCTGAGCCGTTTGATGACGGTTATGGATGAGGAACTGGAAATGCTGATTAACAAGACCGGTATTGTAGGCAGATAGAGCCGAAATGCCGAAATGGAAAGAAAATACAGTAGATGGAAAGGAAAGCCACGCTTGTGGCGGTATTGCAGCAAAGTATGCAATAAGCAATGGGTGTAAATATGAGAATAACAGAAAATGGATTAACAAATTCCTATATGGCAAACTTAAACCGCAATATATCCAATTACGCTTCTTCAAATTTAAAGCTGTCATCCAGGCGTAATTTTAATCATGTTTCCGAAGATACGGCAACAGCTTCAAAAGCATTTGTTGTAAGGGATCAGCTGGCTAAAAATGATTCCTATATCCGTACCATCGAAAGTGCCAGAAGTGAACTGTCATCGGCTGAAAGCAGTATCAATACAGTAAGTTCCATGCTGCAGACCATATATGAGCGTGTGACAAAGGGAATGAGTGACAATGTTCCGGTGGTAGATAAGGAGTTAATAGCGAAAGAAATTGATGGACTGAAAGATTCCATCATGCAGACGATGAATGCCCAGTTTGGGGATAAATTTTTATTTTCAGGATCGGGAAATAAAAATGTGCCATTTACAGTGGGGGAAAACGGTAAACTGATGTTTAACGGAATCTCGGTAGATGAGGCAACGGCTGCAACTGATTTCGGGGAAAATAAAGAGATTTATCTGGATATTGGATTTGGCATGCAGGTATCCGGAGGCATCCTGGATCCCAAGTCAGCAATCAAGGTGTCTACCTCAGGGGCTGATGTACTGGGATACGGAAAGTCCAAAGATAAAGATGGAACGGAAATGTCCAATAATATATATAATTTAATTGATGATATCACAAAACAGCTGCGTGCCGGGGATACGGAAGGACTGGGCAAGACAGTAACCCAGCTAAAGAAACGGCAGAATTCCCTGTTGGGAACAATTGCAGAAATTGGAACCAGAGACAGCCTGCTGGAACGCACACAGGACAGGCTGGAGGCAGATCAGATCAACCTGAAAAAGCATCAGAATGAGCTGGAATCTGTAAATCTGGAAGAAGAATCCATTAATAATAAAAGCTATGAAATGGCATGGATGGTCACACTGCAGCTGGGGAATAAAATAATTCCGGCATCTATATTTGATTTTATGAGGTAATTTCAGGAGAGAGGTGTTGAAATATGAATGTATTGAAAATTACGACAACCCCGATTAAACTTTCTATGACATCACAAAAGGCCAGACTGGAATCAGAGATTCCGGCTCCGGAAGTGGAGATGGTTACGACCCATGGACATTTTAATATGAGGTCTAAAAATATAAAGGTAAACATTGATACTTTTAATACCAGGGAAAGCGCCGGTTTCCGCACTGCCAGAGGTTTAATGCAGGATTCCTATGATGCGGGCAGACAGGATGCCCTGGATGCTATTGCCCAGTATGCTGAGATTGGCAACCAAATGGCACAGATTCATAAGGGCGCAAATCTCCCGGACATTTTGTACCAGCAGAGAATGGTAAAAAGCGTGGCTACAGAACAGCGTTTTATTCCATCGGCAGGACCGGATATATCCTGGGAGCCAAATAGCCTGGAGCTGGAATATGTAATGGGGCAGGTTGAGTTTAAGCCTGAGGTAGCCATGTCTAGCAGAACATATATACCGGGGGATCTGACCATTGACGTGGAACAGTATCCGAAGGTGGAAATAGAATACGTGGCGGATCCCATCTACGTTCCGCCCAGCGCAAACCCTAATTACCAGGAAATCTAGAATATGATACAGCAGGACAGGGGAGGAACAGCTACATGCAGATAGAGACCAGAGATTTTGGTATTGTAAATATCAAAGAAACAAATATTATAACTTTTAAACAGCCTATTTTCGGATTTGAGGAATATACCCAGTTTGTAATGGTTTCAGACGGGAATATGGGTAACGGTATCTGCTGGCTGCAGTCAATAGAACAGAAATCAATATGCTTTATTTTAATAAACCCACTGGAGGTTTGTAAAGATTATGCCCCTGTTGTAATGCAGGACGTATTGTTTACCCTGCAGGCAGCTCCGGAGGATGAATTAGACTGCTGGGCAATCCTGGTAGTAGGGTCAGATTTTCGAAAGTCAACAGTAAATCTGAAAAGCCCGATTTTAATCAACCACAAAATGAAGTCTGCCATGCAGATCATTTTGGATCAGGATTATCCAATCAGAAAGACTATATTTGACGGGGGGAGCGAGAAAGAATAGATGCTTATTTTATCAAGAAAAGTAGGAGAGTCCCTGAAAATTGGAGATGATATTGAAATATTTGTCACAGAAATAAAGGGTGATAAAGTAAGACTTGGAATCTCGGCACCCTCTGAATTAAAAATAAACCGCACCGAACTGTATCTGACTGTGGAAAATAACAAAGAAGCAGCAGATAAAGTAGATCTGCTAAAAGTATTTCAGTTGTCCAGAAGTCTGCATAATAACGGGAATGAAACCGGAGATGAGGAATAAATGGAAGAAATAGAGAAACTAGTAACTTTAATGGAACAGAAGAAACAGTATTTTACATATTTCCTGAATGAAAGCAGTATGGCGGTGAACCTGACGCTTCCTGAAATCAGCAGGTATGAGAAAGCATTGGAAAAAAGGGGACAGCTGATACTGAAAATAGATGAATTGGATGGAAATATCCAAAGCATAACAGAAAATATGGTAAATGGAGCGGAGGCGTTAGCCGCAATGAAAAATACATGCAGTTATGGAAGCCTTACGCCTTCTTTACAGAGGTTGTTTGAAAGCGGTCAGGAGATCTTCCAAATAATTAATATGATACAGGAAACGGACCGCCAGGCGGCTGCTAATCTGAATCGGTTAATGGGAGAGGTACAAGATAAAATTAAAGAGAACAATAAGAACACAAAACTGGCAGGATATTACAGCCACCTGGATTACGGTGTGAAAAAAGGATTCCTGTATAACGAAAAAAGATAGGGGGAAGTTACATGTCGATAGAAACAGTAACAGGCGCTAAGAGCCGTAATATGATGCCTGGTCTGGTTTCGGGAATGGATACGGCGAGCATGGTGGACAGTATGCTGTCGGGTACACAGTCAAAGCTGGATAAGCAGAATGCAACAAAGCAGCAGATTCTGTGGAAACAGGAAATCTACCGGGATATTATTTCAAAAGCCAATGCATTTGAGACAAATTATCTGACATACAGCAGTTCAAAAAATATAAATTTCCTGTCAAACAGCTTTTATAATACCATGACAACTTCCAGTAGTTCATCAGCCATAAAAGTACTGTCTACGGGATCCAATGCACCGGGGAACATGTCTATTAAGGTCAATCACCTGGCTACCGCATATAAAGCCAAATCAACTACGCCTGTCTCAAAGAATCTGGAAGGGTCCATTGATGTGACAAAGCTGTTGGACGGTAAAACTTATTCGATTGATGTGACACTGGACGGAATCCGTAAGACAATTGAATTTCAGGGTATCAATGACCCGGGACAGACAGCAGATAAGAATATCCAGGATACCATCAATAATTTGAACCAGAATCTGAAATATGTATTTGGAAGTACGGTTCAGGCTGTAAAAAACGGAGGAAGCATCCAAATTGGGGCGAGCAGCGCAACCAATACCGTTACGGTAAATAAAACAGCTGTGAATGCCCAGGATGCAGATAAACCGGAAGATGCACTGGCATTGTTTGGACTGGCAGAAGGTGCTTCCAATAAAATCAATCTGAACCAGGAACTGGGCAAGGCATCTTTTCTGCAGGAGCTGACAGGAGATAAGTTTGAATTTTCCATTAACGGAAAAAAGATCAGTGTAGATAAAAACCAAAGCCTTGCGGAGGTAATTGGAGCTATTAATGGAAGCGGAGCCAATGTACGGGTTACATATTCCTCAAGCGAAGACCGGTTCATGATAGAATCCACTCTGATGGGAGATATCTCCGGTATTAAAATGGAGCAGACTTCCGGTAACCTGCTTTCCGTATTATTTGGTAAAGGAAGTGGAAGCGGAGTAACGGGAAGCAAGGTCACTGCAAATGAATTAAAGGCAAATAGCAGTATCGACAGTACGATTTTTGGAGCAATTTTGGACACTACGGATAAATCAAATGCGTCCATGACACTGAATGTAAACGGAATGCAGATCGGTGTAACCATTCCGGCAAACCCTGCCGATGTGCCCTACACGGAAACTGAATTTGTTCAGGCACTCAATAAGGCATTAGAAAGCAGATTCGGAAAAGATACAGACGGAAATGCAAATATTTCCCTTGAGATCAGCGGTGGACAGGCAGTCATACATTCCAATGATGGCTACAGTGTTCAAATAGACCGCACAGCAGATTTTAATATGATGGAAGCTCTGGGATTCGGGGAAGGACAGAAACAGGATGCAAATGAGGACACTTTATTAAGTGATCTTGGGCTAGGGGGTACAATTAACGTAAACGGAACCTCGCTCACGGTAAATCCTTCCTGGAGCCTGAAAGATTTTGCACGGGAATTGGAGAACGCCGGAGCCGGCACGGTTACTTTTGACAATGATTCCGGAACCTTATCCATCCAGGGAATATCGGGGAGCGGATTTACCCTGTCCGGGAGTGATGCAAACGGCAATGCACTTTTGAAAAAGCTCATTGGTAACAGCAGCATTACATTTAATACAGCGGATGCATCATTGGCGGAAACTGCGGGCAGTAATGCGGAGTTAGAGGTGAATGGAGTAGTCATAGAACGTAACAGCAACCAGTTCCTTTTGGATGGAATTACCATCCAGTTAATGGAAACAACCACGTCGGCTATTAGCTTGACAAGCGAACGCAATACAGATAAAATTGTAGAAGGAATCAAGGATTTTGTAAAAGATTACAATGAATTTATTGACGGAGTCAATAGCCTTCTTCATGAAAAAGCCATGTTTCAGCAGTACCCTCCGCTGACAGCTGCGCAGAAGAAAGAAATGTCAGAATCAGAGATTAAAATCTGGGAGGAAAATGCAAAAAAAGGACTTGTACGAAGTGATGATGACATCTCAGCCTTTTTAAGCAATATGCGTACGGCATTCTATACAAAACTGGATGAAGCTGGAATGGGCATTTATGATATAGGTATTGAAACTTCCTCTAATTATAAAGATTATGGAAAACTGGTCGTAAATGATGAGAAGCTTAAAGAAGCCGTAGCCAATAACATAGAAGGAGTCCAGAAGCTGTTCATGGCGGATAAAAAGGTCGTGAATGGGGAAGAACAGCAGGGCATCATGCGGCTGCTGGATGACTACATAAAAAAAGCTGTGAACTTAAGTTCCGGTTCTCCGGGTACCTTGGTTAGGACGGCAGGTGTTGCCGGAATGACCACAGAGACCATGAACTACATGTATGACCAGCTTAAAGGAATAGACCAGAAAATTGCACAGCTTAAAAACCAGTACACCACTGAATATAACCGGTACTGGAAGCAGTTTACCCAGATGGAAAAAATGATCCAGAACATGAATTCACAAGGCTCCTGGCTCACCCAGCAATTTTCATAAATAAAATGCAGTATCGCAGATTTGTCTGCGATATGCAGGAGGTATAAAATGCAAAATCCATATGAAAAATATAAACAGCAGTCTGTTATGACAATGACCCAGGGCGATATGGTAAAGTTATTGTTTGAAGAGGCTGTTAAACAATTAGAAAGAGGAACGGGCTGTATAAAGAATAAGGATATTCCGGGAAGCAATGATGCATTGCAGCGTGCCCAGAAAATATTTAACCACCTGCTCTCCACGCTGGACCAGCAGTATGAGATTGCCGGAAGTCTGGCTTCTTTATATGAGTTTTTTAACTATAAAATTATTCAGGCCAATATTAAAAAAGACCCCCGGGAGCTGGAGGACATCCTGCCTATGATTATAGAATTAAAGGATACTTTTGCCCAGGCGGACAAGCAGGCCAGGATACAGCAGAACGGATAAGGAGAACGTAAGAGATGTCATTGTTTGAAAATAATGCAGCGCAGGCACTCCGTAAAGGACTGGACGCTGCCTGGATCAGACAGCAGGTCAGCAGTCATAATATTGCCAACAGCGAGACTCCCGGATTCAAGGCCAAAACGGTGCGCTTTGAAGAAGTAATGCAGAAAGCAAAGGAAGGTACCGGGGATACAGGGGCACAATATAAAGCAGTTGTCAGTGAGGATCAGACCACGGCGGCAAGACCGGATGGGAATAATGTCAGCACAGAAAAAGAAGAGATGGATTTATGGGAAGCGTATTACCAATACTCTGCGATGACTAAGAGAATGTCTGCCAACTTGTCAAGCCTCAGATATGTGATTAATAACACAGGTAAATAAAAAGGATGTAAGCCAGAATACAAAATACGCAGGAGAAAGGGTGGGCAAAAGATGTCATTTTTAAATTCATTACATATTACCGGTTCGGCGTTAACTGCTGAACGGTTCCGGACAGATGTCATTTTGCAGAATATTGCAAATCAGAATACGACCCGTACAGAGAATGGGGATCCTTACCGCAGAAAACAGGTCGTGCTAAAGGAGCAGGAGCTGAATTTCAAGTCACAGCTGAATAAGGCACTGACAGGAGCGGATAAAGGGGGCGTTATAGCTTCAGAGGTAGTGGAAAGCCAGGAAGATTTTGTACCGGTATATAATCCCAGCCATCCCGATGCAAATAAAGAAGGGTATGTTATGATGCCCAATGTCAACAGTGCGGAAGAGATGGTAGACCTTATGGCTGCTACCCGGGCATATGAGGCTAATATTACTGCACTGAATATTGGCAAGGCAATGGCCATGAAAGCACTGGAGATTGGCAAATAAAAACAGGGGCGGTGTTCTGCTTGAGGAAAAAGAATAGAAATCAGGGAGGAGGACAGGAGTGGCTCAATACCTATGCGGATATGATCACTCTTGTACTTACTTTTTTTGTACTGCTGTACAGTATTTCCAATGTAAATATATCCAAGCTTGAGAAGGTTGCGGAGGCCATGCAGAAGAAGCTGGGAATCGAAGCAACGATAGATATTTCAGAGGTGGATCCGAATCTAAAGGTGCCTGCTATTTCAGAAGACAAGTCTAAGAATCCGGACCAGGTTACTGCGGAGACAGAGAGTCTGACTTCCCGGACGATGGAACAGCTTACAAATGAAATAAAGGCCACCATTACAGATAATAATGTTGATGCTTCGGTAGTAAAAGAAGATGATGTAGTTTATATCAGGTTCAAAAATGACCTTTTGTTTGATCCTGACAGTGCCGTGCTGCGGGAATCCAGTATTAATCTGATTGCACAACTTGGCAACAGTTTTAAAAAGGCGGAAAATGAGATTTTAGCAATTTATATAAACGGACATACTGCAGAGGCAGTATCCCCGGTAAATGACCGGCTGCTGTCATCCCAGAGAGCGGATAATGTGGCGATCTATCTGGAAGAACAAATGGGGATTGCCCCCAAAAAGCTGATTTCCAGGGGATATGGCAAAAATTATCCCATAGCTGATAATGCCACAAAGGAAGGCAGAGATGCCAACAGGCGTGTAGATATGATAGTACTTGGAAAGGATTTCAGCGTTTCTGATATGGATAAAGAAGGGGGAACAGAATTTGATCCCTTGTCACCGGTTGAGGTGCCGGATGCACTTAACAATCCATCGGAATAAATGCTAAAAATGTGGCATTGCTGGAAAGTGATAAGAAGTGATAAAGACATATGATTTTAAGTCTCCTAAGAAATTTACAAAAGAGCGGATGGGAATGGTGGAAAATCTGTATGAAGGTTTTTCCAGATCCCTGGCAACGTATCTCACCGGCCTTTTGCAGGTATTCTGCGAGATTGACGTTATAAAGATTGAGGAGCGGAGGTATGGAGAGTTCAGCGGGGCACTCAGTGATGAATCCCTGTTTGGGCTTATTAACCTGATTCCGGGGATTAAAGATTATAATGAATCTCCCATGGTATTACAGCTGGACCCCGCAATGGGATTTTTCATGATTGAACGTGTTCTTGGGGGTTCCGGAACAGGATATCATCTTTCCAGGTCTTTTACAGACATTGAAAAGGCAATACTGGAATACCTGATGAAGAAGATAACGTTTTTTATTCAGGATGCATGGTGCGGCTATATGGATATTAAGGCCGATCTGTCCGGTATTGAGACGAATGCCCATCTGCTGCAGATGAGTGCTCCCGAAGATGTGGTTGTGGTGGTGGAGGAGGAAGTACATATTCAGGATTTTACCGCCAGGCTGCAATTAGTAATGCCCGCTGCAAATGTGGAGGAGCTGACATCAAAATTCGGATTCCGCTATGCCCAGCAGATGCGTAAGCAGGATGAGGAAAAAGGACAGATCCGAAAAGGGTATATTACCCAGCACCTGCTTGAATCCGAGGTGGAGCTTCGTGCTATTATCCAGGAATTCCAGCTTAGTACCCAGGAGATACTGGGACTTCAGGTGGGGGATGTAGTTCCTCTGAATAAAAATATAAACAGTAATATAGACATCGTCATTGATGATATGGAATGCTTTAAGGCTAAGATTGGCCGAACGAAATTAAGGAAGGCAGTTCAGATCACAAAGGTTTTGTAATCTGGAGGGAATAGAGATGATAAAGATGGATATGGATGCGGTTGCAGAACTTGTATCAATGGCAATGACATCAATAAGCAGTACCCTGACGGTGCTTCTGGGTAAAAAGGTTCACATATTCAAACCAAAAGCAGAACAGATACTGGAAACGGATCTGGAGCAGTTATTTCCAAGCCCTTTTTTAGCGGTAGGTGTATCCTTGCAAAGAGGAGATATAAAGAGCAGACAATTCTTTATGTTTCATAAAGAAACTTCGCAAATGATTGCCAATATGGTCATGGGTGCGGAACAGAATATATATGGCGGCAAAATTGATGATATTTCACTTAGCATACTTAGGGAGGTTGCCAGCCAGTGCCTTCGGTCATCGGAAGAAGCTTTTGGTGAGTTTTTGGGAAAGAAAGTTGAACAGGAGCTTCTGGACATTTCGGTCATAGAGACATCCGGGGATCTGAATGCCCAGCCTCCTTTATTTAAAGGAGAGCAGTGCATCGGAATCAGTGCCAGGATGAAAGTAGACGGAATCATAGATACTGATTTCTATGGCGTTGTATCTGACAGAATGCTGGAATGCCTTGGAATTGATGTGGGCAGACGAGAAGATGAAAAAATGCCTGGATCTGAGAAAAATCTGAAGGCAATTGCAGTAAAAAATATCAGGTTTCCGGAATTTAAAGTGACAGAAGAAGAGTACAGCGTAAAAGAAATCGATCAAAGCAGAGATAAAATTCGCGATATTTCATTGGATGTATCTGTGCAGATAGGAAAAGCAGTCTGTACAGTGCGGGATATTCTGAATCTGGAAAAAGGGCAGATTATCGTACTGGATAAACAGGCAGGTTCCCCTGCTGATGTAGTGGTAAATGGAGTCCATATAGGAAAAGGTGATATGATCGTTTTAGAAGATCAGTTTGCTGCACGGATTACGGAAATTATTGATAAGAGGGAATAGTAATGCTGAAGATGCTGTTTTATTGCCTGGTGCTGATCGGTGTATTGGCACTGGCATATTATACTACAAAACTCATAGGAAAAACTACAGGTGTGAAGCAGACCCAGGGAAACATGAAGGTTCTGGACAGAATGCCCCTGACCCGTGACAGCTATCTGCTTGTGGTTGAGGTTGAAAACAAAATTTTGCTTTTGGGGGTTTCCCAGGCAGGAATTACAAAGCTGGAAGACCTGGAGGCGTATACGAAAGACAGTCCCATAGAAACGATGGATTTTAAAGCTGCATTCTTAAAACAGCTGAAAGAAAATACCAGTCGTTTTGGCGGGCACAGGAAGAACGGTGAGGAGAAATAATGCAAACCCAAATATTGCCAAATAAGAGATTGATTAAATATGGTGCCATAACAGTTTTTTCCTTACTTGTGGTTGTGGTACTCTTTTTTTGCTGTAAAAATAATGTTCAGGCTTCGGGAATTTCAGTTAATGTTACGGATGGAACCGGGAAAACAAATGGAATGGACACGATGGATGTGCTGTTCCTTTTTCTGTTTCTGGCAGTAGTGCCTTCCATGGTCCTGATGATGACCAGTTTTACCAGGATTATAATATCTCTGTCATTTTTAAGAAGTGCATTGGGAACGCAGCAGTCACCGCCGAACCAGGTTTTAATAGGACTTGCCGTGATTCTGTCACTTTTCATAATGGCGCCGGTCATTGATGAAGTAAATGAGAGGGCTTACCAGCCATATCAGGAAGGAAACATTACCAGGGAACAGGCAATGGATGTGGCGCAGGAACCGATTAAGAAATTTATGTTAAAGCAGACGGAGAAAAAGAGCCTGGATTTATTTATGGAGATATCTAAGACAAAGCTGCCTGAAATAAAGGAAGGGGAAGGGCCTGAGCGTTATATGCCCCTGAAACTGACCGTGATTGTACCTTCTTTTATTCTAAGTGAATTAAACAGGGCTTTTACGATAGGCTTTCTTATATTTATTCCATTTCTGATTATAGACATGGTAGTGGCGAGTACCCTGATGTCAATGGGAATGGTTATGCTGCCGCCCACAATGATAGCGCTGCCCTTTAAAATCCTTTTATTTGTATTGGTAGACGGCTGGGGCATGATGATTAAGACGCTTGTCCAGGGATTTCGTTAGGAGGTAAGTATGAGTACAGGTGATGCACTTGGAATATTAAAAGAAGCTCTTTTGGTGGCATTTGAGCTGGCAGGTCCCATGTTGATATTAAGTATTGTGGTGGGGCTGATTATCGCTATCTTTCAGGCAGCCACACAGATACATGAACAAACGCTGACATTTGTTCCCAAACTGATTGTAATCGCTTTGGTTTTGCTGTTTTTGGGATCCTGGATGTTTAATGTGTTTGATGAGTTTTTTCAAAAGGTTTTTACTCTAATGGCGTCTGTCTGAACAAGTCAAAAACCCGCCGAAAGGAAATGTAGAGGAGAACATGATGGACGAGGTATTAGGGTATTTTAATGTCTTTCTTCTTGTCTTTGCAAGAATGGGGGGAATGATTTTGGCAAATCCCATTTTTGCCAGAAGAAATGTACCGGCGCGCGTCAAAATAGGGCTTGTATTAGCGGTCAGCCTGCTGCTTGCACCGAATCTGGATGGAACGGCAGTTGCTTCACTGAATGATTTTGAGATGATTACCATAATGGTTAAAGAGGTTATGTTTGGATTTGGGCTGGGTTTCGTGTTTTATTTCTTCTTTTATATGCTCTATGTAGCAGGAGATTTGATGGATACCGTATTTGGTCTTGCTATGTCAAAGATATTTGATCCCATGTCGGGAGTGCAGATGTCATCAATCGGCAATTTCCTGACCATTTTATTTATTCTTTACTTTTTTGCAACAGGAAGCCATCTGATCATGATTAAAATATTTACCTATTCTTATGAACTGGTGCCTTTGGGCAACTTTTCTTTTAATCTGACGGTAATAAGCAACTTTTTTATTGATATATTTTCGTCTGCGTTTTTACTATGCATTAAACTGACGCTGCCATTTGTGGCAGCGGAGCTGATTGTAGAAGTAGCTATGGGCATCCTTATGAAGCTGGTGCCCCAGATACATGTATTTGTGATTAATATGCAGTTTAAGATTTTGACAGCAATTCTCCTGATGTTCTTTTTTGCACAGCCCATGGGAGATTTCATTGATCGTTATATCGGAACAATAATTACGGAAATGCAGAAGTTTATGCAGTTAATATAGAAGTAACAGCGCAGCAAAAGGGGGGAGCATAGTTGGCGGCAGATGAAAAAACAGAGAAAGCCACTCCTAAGCGGCGTCAGGATGAGAGGAAAAAAGGCAATGTTTTTCAAAGCCATGATGTAGTCACAGTACTGACTATGCTGGTAAGCTTTAATGCTCTTAAATTGCTGTCACCGCAGATGTATGAAAATATAACCAGATGCATGGAATCTTTTTTTGGCTATGCATCCGATGTTAGTGTGATAAATCCCGATAATATCGGAGAGATGCTTACAAATGGCCTGATTCTGTTCTTTTTAACAGCGATTCCCATACTTATGGTGGGAATTGTAGGGTCGGTCGTTGCCACCGGGATTCAGACTCGTATGCTGTTCTCGGCAGATGCATTTAAGTTCAAAGGGAACAGGATTAATCCCTTGCAGGGTTTTAAAAGGCTTTTTTCCGTCAGATCTATCGTAGAAGTGCTCAAAGCCCTTATTAAGATATCTGTGCTTGGTATTATGCTGTATCAGCAGATTGAGGACAGAATCAGGGAATTTCCACGGCTGATGGATGGGTCTGCAATTGGGGCTGTAACTTTTATCGGTGATACCATTGTTTCACTGGTAAATACAGTAGGGATCATCTTCCTCTTCCTGGCATTGTTCGACTACCTTTACCAATGGTGGGATTACGAGAAGAATCTCCGCATGAGTAAACAGGAAATAAAAGAAGAATACAAGCAGACAGAGGGTGATCCTCAGATAAAGGGAAAGATTAAGGAAAAGCAGCAGCGGATGGCTAACATGCGAATGATGCAGAAAGTCCCTGAGGCAGATGTGATTATCCGTAATCCAACCCACTACGCAGTAGCACTGGCTTATGACCCGGAAAATAATATGGCACCCATGGTAGTCGCAAAAGGTGCAGATAAAATAGCTCTGAAAATTGTAGAGATCGGAGAGGAAAACGGGCTGTATATAGTGGAGAACAAGCCTCTGGCAAGAGGCTTATATGATTCTGTGGAAGTTGATATGGAGATCCCGTCTAAGTATTATGAGGTAATTGCAGGCATATTGGCATTTGCATACGAACTGAAGAATAAAAAGCTTTAAAACATGAGGGCAGAAGTGTAAAGGCGTTTTCATTACATAGGAGGCAGTATGATATTACTGGATAAGGTTACAAAAGTATATCCCAACGGCTACAAAGCAATTGATAATCTGAGCCTTAAAATAGAGGCCGGGGAGTTTGTGTTTTTAGCGGGGAACAGCGGGGCCGGGAAAACGACGCTGTTAGATTTAATGTTAAAGGATACAGAACCCACATCAGGAAGGATTAGCATAAATGGAATACAATTATCCAGGCTGAAGAAACGGCAGATATACCGTTACCGAAGATTTATTGGGACAGTATTTCAGGATTTCAGATTGTTTGAGGACTTTAATGTCTACGAAAATGTAGCATTTGCCCAGAGGGTAGTGGAAGCCGAACCTGCCCGGATTCGGGAAAGGGTTCTTGAGGTACTGGAGCTGGTGGGCATGAAATATAAGAAGGATTATTTACCGGTACAGCTATCCGGGGGAGAACGGCAGAAAGTGGCTATCGCCCGGGCGATTGTGAATCAGCCTGTTTTACTGCTGGCAGATGAACCAACCAGAAATCTGGATAGAAAGAGTGCAATTGAGATCATGGATTTAATTGAACGGGTAAACCAGAAGGGGACGACTGTAGTAGTGGTTTCACACAACAGTGAGATCATAAAAGCTATGGATAAGCGTGTAATTACATTTTCCTATGGCAGGATAATCAGCGACAGTAAATGGGGAGGGTATTTATATGGAATTTAGTACACTTTCTTATTTAATAAAAATGGGGCTGAAGAATATCCGCAGGAATAAGGTATACATGATAGGATCTGTTGTGACTATGTCCATTTGCATATTTTTATTTGGTATTTTTTTTATTTCTATGTCAAATGTGGAAAGCATATTAAAAACGGCAGAAGATGAGATGTCTATTTTAGTATTTTTCCAGGAGGGAATAGAAAAAAATAAAATTGAAGAGATTGGTAAACAGATCAGGCAGCAGGCAAACGTAATTGAGACAAATTATGTATCGGCTGATGCAGCATGGGAAGAATTTCAGAAAAAAATATTTGAAGATGATGAAACCGTAGCTGATGATTATAAGGATACAAATCCATTGGCTCAGTCTGACCACTATATGGTACGAATCAGTGGAATCGAAAACCAGACGGGATTTGTAACCTATGTAAAGGGGCTGGAGGGAGTGCGTAAAGTCACGCATTCAGAGACTACCGTGAGATTGCTCAGCACGGCTAACCGCGTTTTGGCTATGCTTACGGCGGGATGTATGCTGCTTCTGGTTCTGATATCCCTGTTTCTTGTAAACAACACACTTGCCGTAGGTATGGAATCCAGAAAAGATAAAATCAAAGTAATGCAGCTTATGGGGGCAAAACCTTCGTTTATAAAGGTTCCGTTTATCGTAGAAGGACTATTCATAGGCATATTTGGGACAGGAATTCCATTATTTGTTCTGTTCATCGTCTATGAGTGGGTGATGGAAAATGTAAATCTGACTTTAGGAATATTTCAGAAGGGGATTCCGTTTCTTTCTGCATCATCCATTTTCCCGGTATTAACGGTAATCGCAGGTATTCTGGGAATAGGGACCGGGCTGTTTGGCAGTCTGTTCACGATAAAAAGGCACTTAAAGGTTTAGGTGCCGTTTCACATTACAACAGATATATGGGCTACTGATAAATACGAAAGGGCGGGGATAAGCTTGCGGAAAGTATATAGTAAATTTTTACCGGCAGTGGTTCTAATGTTATTAGCCATACCGCCGGTATGTGTTGGAGCAGTTCCGGAAAGTAAAGAGACGGCAGCAGCGGCAGATCAGACAGAGACGGCGAGTAAGAGTGCTGGGGTTCAGACAGAGACGGCGAGTAAGAGTGCTGGGGTTCAGGCGGAGGCAGCGGGTAAGAATGCTGGGGTTCAGGCGGAGGCATTGAAAGAAGAACTGCAGTCCGAATTTAAAAAACTGGATAAGCGCCTGCAGGATTTGAACGGTGAATTTAACAGCCTGGAACAGCGTACAGATGAAAAACAGGCCCAGACTAAGGAAATTAAGAAACAGATTACTGATGCAAAAAAGGCGGAAAAGAAAAAAAGAAAAAATATGATGAAACGCATACAGATGATATACGAATCAGGAGGTATCACCTATGCGGATGTATACGCTGCGTCCTCGGGGATTGGAGATTTTTTTAATTCGGTAGAACTGGTAAAGGATATGGGAGAGTATGACAAGAAAGTATTACAGGAATATCGGGAAAGCCGGACTGTCTTAAAACAAAAAAAGGAAGAATTAAAAAAAGAACAAAAAGAACTGGAATCGCTGAAAAATGACGTGGATGGAACCAGGGGAGAGATTTCAAGATTGTTAAAAACAGCTTCTCAAAAATTAGAGAGGTGTGAAGCTGAACTAAAATCTTTACAAAAAGACGATGATGCAGAGAGTGATAACATCACTGCTAAAAATATTGCAGACGAATTAATTATTAAAGCCCAGAAGAAAAGCGGAGAGCAGCTGGATAAGGAAAAGGCAGAAAAGAATGCGGTACAAAAGCTGGCAGACGAAGAAAAGGCGCTGGCAAGGAAGGTAATACCTGACAGCAGTATGTATCAGCCATCAGGGAATGCCGGGCAGTCTGAGGTCCTCTATAATAGTATGGCACCCAATATGGATGTATCTGCAGATGATCAGACACTTCTTGCATGCATTATTGAATGTGAAGCCGGTAATCAGAGTATGGAGGGAAAAGTGGCGGTAGGAGATGTTGTACTCAACAGAGTGAGAAGTGATCAGTTTCCAAATACAATTTACGGCGTTATATATCAGGAGGGCCAGTTTGTACCGGTGGCGGAAGGAATTATGGCTGCAGCACTGGCAAGAGGCCCAAATGCATCCTGCGTAGAGGCAGCAAGACAGGCCTTAAGCGGAGTCAATTATGTTGGAAATGCTTTGTTCTTCAGGACGAATAACGGAAGGCCTGGTCAGGTAATCGGTGCTCATGTATTTTATTAAACTATTTTACCAAACCTGCGCCACGCCACTTACATCTCTGAAAGCGCCCACATACAAAAATAGTATAGATTTCTGCCCCGATTTATTATAAGATAAATCTGTGGGAGGGGGCAGAAAGATGAAAGTAGTTATTAAGAGAATCCCAGAGGATAAAACGGAATATGCAGCGCTGCATGTACATGAGGTAACACCTCAGACCGAACTGATTACATCTTATATAGAACATGAGGAATATAATGCAGTTATTGTTCCCTGTACTGCAGACGGAAAGATTTACAGGATCCCAAGTGAAAGTATATATTTGATTGAATCGGTTGGAAATGTTCAATATGTACATACAAAAGAGAAGGTGTTTGAATCTTCAAAAAAGCTATATGAGCTTGAAAAAATGCTGCCCGTAAAATTTGTCAGAATTAACAAATCCGTTATACTGCATTTAAATAAGGTAATGGTATACAGTCCACTTGCCAACGGGCTTATGAAGGCGGAGCTGGATAACGGGAAATCAGCCTATATTTCAAGAAAATATTTAAAGGAGCTGAGGAATTTAATTCGGGAGGGATTAAGATGAGTGTGGATAATTTGAAGGAATGTGGATTAAAGGGCAGTTTTTTGGGATTAGTGTTGATGATAAGTTCAATATTGACAATGAGCTTTATAAACGACATAAAAGGTATGGTAATGATTTTTCCGTATTTTCCTATTGTTGTAATTGTATATTTATTGATAGGAAACCTCTTATGGTATCTTCATATAGGTCCTTCGGGAGGGCATAGCAGCTGGTTATCAGGTGCTGCAGTTAATTATTTAATTCTACCTTTTGCTATGTTGGTTTCGTTGCTGCCAAAAGAATTGCGGTATATTATACTCGTAAATATTGCAGTATTGATCTTCCTGTGGTTTGTGGATTATCTGTCGCTGAAAAAAATTGCGGATGAGTTAAATCATGGTATGCCTGTAAGAAAAGTCTCCCTGGTCGTAGACCTAAATGAAAATCCTGCAACAATGGAAGCATATTTCAATGAAATTGAAAAGTATTGTGCCTCCAATAAATGGGAATTAGAATTTGTTAAGAAAGAGAAGCCTGCTTTGGTCAGGATAGACGGAAAAAGCTATCGGGTTAAGTTGGGATTATATTATACGCCTATTGGAACACCGGTATATACAATGACTTTTTCCAGCGTAAACGAATAATACACCAAGGGAGGAATACCAGAACTGAACAACTGGTATTCCTCCCTTTTTTATGAATAATCTCTCGGAATCTCTAAGCCAGTAAATTCAAGGCTCTCAGATTCCTTTTTT
>OATB01000289.1_pt1 | contig 44541 bp, 31 predicted proteins | sample 1494941 | NCBI WGS metagenome assembly OATB01 (sample SAMEA2579931, study PRJEB22360) | human gut metagenome | reverse complement strand
AAATATATTTTTATTCGAATTAAATAAATACCGCCATCCCCATAACCGGGAATAGCGGAATTAACATTTTATAATTCAATTTTATTAAAAATAACGGTCTTTTCTTTCAAAGAAATTTTTCCAGCCTGATATCCATATTCCGTTAATTCTTTTTTATAATTCAAAAAAGAATGATCTATCTCAATTCCTGCAATCGTTTTAATTTCTTCAAATGTCAGTTTAAGTGAGGGACTGCCGTTTTCTTTCACATATTCCCAAAGAGGATTATATTTGCTCATGACATATAACTCCTTTCCATATTTCCATTTATCTGTGAGTCATATTTTACCACAAACATATATGAAAGTCATCTTTTAACTATTTCAGTCGTCAAAATCATCGTAATCATCAAAATCATCGTGATCGTCATCTATAAATTCATATTTATCTTCCAGATAATTTTCTATGCTGTCTTTATAATCTTCCAATTTGTCCAGCTTCCTGTCCAGAGACTTCCTCTGGCGATAGGATAATTTCCCGTCATGATAAGCATCTTCTATCTGGTCATCCAAACGATCCGCCTTTCGGTCAATTGCATCCAGTTCCCGTTCAAACTTCAGATATTGCTGTTTAGCAGAAGCAGCATCCGTTCCCACTTTAGTACTCTTGATATTACTGTAAACTTTATCATACTGCTTCTTGTAACCTTCAATTTTCTTTTCCTGCTTTTTTACAGACATCCCTTTTTTCTTATTCTGAACTGTAATCTGGAAGTCTGCTTTTATTTTTGTATTCTTAATCCTTACTGAGATGACTGCGTTGCCTGTTTTCAAAGCTTTTACTTTCGTATCATCATCTCTTTTATCCAACACCTTTACCACTTTGGAATCACTGCTGCTCCATATAATATTACGGTCTTTTACTTTTGCACCCTCCGGTCTGATTTCGCTGTCCAGATCCATGGTCTTACCCACCTGCATGGTGTTTGTGTCCGCTTCAATTACAATCTGCTCTGCTTTCGGTGCCGCTAAAGCGGTTGCTCCCATCACAAGAAATGTGCAACCCATTAAAAACATTGTTTTTACCATCTTATTCTTCATCATAATTACTTTCCTCCTTCATCAATCGTCATCATCCAGTTCCCCGTCATCGTCTGAATCATCGGCATCATCGATATCATCATCCCAGTCATCCTCGTCATCCTTATCTTCATCCAAGTCTTCCCGATTCTCGGCTTCAATCTTATCATCCAAGTCTTCCCGGTTCTCGGCTTCATTCTTATCTTCATCGATATCATCATCCGAATCATTGACATCATTGTGATCGTCATCAAAATCATCTGAATCCTCCGGGGCCTCACCCTGATTCCTGCGTTTCTCCCGACCTGTTGACGGCTTCTGCTGCTTATTCAGGGAATTATCCGACTCTTCGCTTTCTTCAATAATATCTTCCACATTTTCCAGGATCGATTCATCAGACTCATAGCCTTTCATATCTGAAATGTCAATTCCTCTCATTTTGATTAACCGGGCTAATTCCTGCATAGTCATTTTTGCTGCCTCTTCCAGCTTCAGTTCCGGGTCTTTCTCACTTAACTTTAACAAAAAAGCAGCCTTTCCATGGGAAATATTATATTGTCTGGCAAGCCTTGAGATTTCTTCATTGCTTGTAATTTCCTGGTTATAAATAACCCCTTTTATATTCTTCTGATCCAGTACCTGACGGATATCCCCTACTATGGACTGACAGATTTCATCTGCCTTCTTTGTATCTTTGTTCTCCACGGATACCAGTATTGAATTATTTACCTCGGTAATATAGCCCTTTCTTACCATAGACCCTATGAGTGCATTTACAGCCGTGTTCAGTTCTACATTTTTCAGATTCATATCTGATAAAATAATTTCACCATCTTTATTAAGTGCTTTCACATCCATAACCTGGTTCCTTCGGTTTGTCTGAATCTCCACACTTGGATTGACATCAATATCAATGGTTGAATCGATCTGATTATTCCAAAATACACGGATACCCAATACCAGAATCAGGCAGGCTGCTAACGCTGCTGCTCCCCGGAAAATTGTATGTATTTTTTTCCAGGATTTTGCCTCATCCATCAGCCAGTCTTCTTTTTGCAGCTTTTCATTTGATGACGCTGCCACTTTTTCAAATACGTCAGGAGTAATGTCTTCTATTGCCTGTTTCAATCCTTGCCCGATCTTTTGCATTTTTAAGACATCCTCCCTTCTATGTAATTGCGTAGTTTCTTCATTCCGCGGTTATATTTAGACAGTACTGTAGAAAGGGGGAGTTTTACTAAAGCTGCAATTTCCCGGTGCTTCATACCGGTATTGGCATGCAGAATAATGATCTGTCGTTCCTCATCCCCTAAAATGGAAAATGCTGCTTCCAGCAACAATTTATTTTCCTTATCTTCTACTGCTGAAAAATCCAGCATATTCTCTAGCTCTTCATAAGGTGATGTCTGAGTATTTTTATCTTTTCGAATCTTCATGTAAGAGAGATTTCTTGCTATGGTAAATATCCAGGCGAGAGGCTTTCCCTGCGGTTTATACAAATGTGCCCCCGTTTTGATCTTAATATATGTCTCCTGCAGAATATCCTCCGCATCATACTGATTCTTCAATATGGATAAAATAAATCCATAGACTGCCTGGTATGTCTGGTAGTACAGCGTCTCTAATGCCTGTACATCTCCCTCTGCAATCTGAATAAATAACTCTTCTTTCACAATCTGACCCAGCCGTTTAATTTCATTTTGCTCTTCCGGAATTAAACAAAATAGAATCATTCGTATTTCACCTGTATAAGATTGTCTCTTTCCCTTTCTGATTAGTTAATGCGTGATGCAGCCGTTTTATTGCATGAAAATAAAAATTATTTGAAATATTTTCCAATATGCTGTAGTTAAGATTATTCTACCATATCAGGCGGGCATCAACAATCACATAAAAAGGGCCTATGCCCAACATCCTTCCATCAGATATTGAGCATAAGCCCTGCTTTCTATTCTATTACTTGAACTCTATTTACTCTGTCCGTAATAAGCACCCTCGCCATGTTTCCGGTAATAATGTTTATCCTGCAGTTCCTGTGGTGCAGGCATAACCTGACTGTTAATGCGTTCGCAGCGTGCAGCCATTTTTGCCACTTCCTCTAAAACAACAGCATTATGTACCGCTTCATGTCCGTCTTTACCCCAGGTAAACGGCCCATGGTTTTTGCATAGTACTGCCGGCATAGCCTTGTAATCATTTTTCTTGAAATAATCAGCGATCAGAAGTCCCGTATTTTTTTCATAAGCATCATCGATCTCATCCTTATTCAGGCATCTCAAGCATGGTACCTCACCATAGAAGTAATCTGCATGTGTCGTTCCATAGCATGGAATGCTTCTTCCGGACTGTGCCCAGCTGGTAGCCCAGGAAGAATGGGTGTGCACAATTCCGCCTATTTCCGGAAATGCCTTATATAATTCTACATGGGTAGGCGTATCGGAAGAAGGATTGTATTTTCCCTCTACTTTATTGCCCTCAAGATCCATAACTACCATATCTTCCGGTTTTAATTCATCATAGGGAACACCGCTTGGCTTGATTACAAATAACCCTTTTTCTCTGTCTATTCCACTGACATTTCCCCAGGTAAACGTAACCAGACCGTATTTCGGCAATTCCATATTGGCAAGGTAAATCTCTTTTTTCAATTCAGCTAACATATTAATTCTCCTTACGTGCTTCCGCTTTGATGGTTTTCAGGCGCTTCATCACATCATTTGCACCGCGTCCAAAGTAGTCATGCAAAATCTTGAATTCTGCATAAAGTTTCTTATATGCTTCAACATTTTCCGGGATCGGCTTATAGGTCTTCTCTTCTACTTTTCCCATTACCTTTGCAGCATCAAAGATAGAGTCATATCCGCCGTTTGCAGAACCTGCTGCCACCGCGCCAAACATCGCTGCGCCAAGTGCAGGAGACTGATCGGATGCACCGATAAAGATCTCTTTTCCGGTTACGTCCGCATAAATCTGCATCATCATAGGATTTTTCTTGGAGATACCGCCGCATGCGTACAGTTCGTCAACCGGAACACCGGACTCTTCAAATGTTGTAATAATCATATTTTTGCCATACGCAGTTGCTTCTATTAATGCACGGTACATTTCTTCCGGTTTGGTTGTCAGAGTCATTCCCATCATTAAGCCGGTCAGATCCACGTCTACAAGGCAGGAACGGTTTCCATTCCACCAGTCAAGTGCAAGAAGCCCGCTTTCACCGATTTTTAATTTGCTGGCTTTTTCCGTGAGCAGCTGGTGGATTCCCATGCCCTTAGCTTCTGCCTCATCATAGTAAGCCTTTGGTACGCAGTTTTTAACAAACCATTCAAAATGGTCACCTACACAGGACTGGCCTGCTTCATAGCCATAGAATCCCGGAAGCACGCCATCTTCTACAACTCCGCACATACCCGGTACTACTTTTTCCACTTCACTAACCATAATATCACAGGTAGAGGTTCCAATTATCATCAGCATTTTATTTGGCTCCGTGATACCAACCGCCGGTACTGCAACATGAGCATCTACGTTGCCTACCGCAACGGCTGTTCCGGCTTTTAAACCAATCTTGCATGCCATCTCTTCTGTTAATTCCCCTGCTTTCGCTCCCTGAGGATAAATATCCGTACTGAGCTTATCTTCCACCAGATTTTCAATTCTCGGATCCAGTGCTTTATAAAATTCCTTATCAGGATAACCTTTTTGTTTATGCCACAGCGCTTTATAACCTGCAGTACAGCTGTTTCTTGCTTCTTTTCCGGTTAACTGCATGGTTACCCAGTCAGCTGCCTCCATAATTCTGGCTGCTTTATCATAAATATGTGGCGCTTCATCCAGAATCTGCATAACTTTTGGTACTAACCATTCGGAAGAAATCTTGCCGCCATATCTTGCAAGGAAATCTTCGCCTCTTTCTTCTGCAATCTGGTTCAATTTATTTGCCTGACCCTGAGCCGCATGATGTTTCCATAACTTCAGCCATGCATGAGGTTCTTTTTTCAGATCTTCATGGAAACAAAGAGGTGTGCCCTTTTCATCCACCGGCAGAATTGTACATGCCGTAAAATCAATGGACATACCGATGACATCAGCCGGATTTACCTTTGATTCCTTCAATACAGCTGGAATGGTAAGTTCCAGTACTTCCAGATAGTCAGCCGGATGCTCCAGTGCCCAATCCGGACCCAGTTTTGTTCCGTCTGGAAGAAACTCATCCATAACACCATGTGTATATTCTTTTACAGCCTGTGCCAGAATTTCCCCATTTGAGACGTCAACCAATACTGCACGTCCTGATTGTGTTCCATAATCCACACCAATTGAATATTTTTTCTCCATTGTCCACATTTCTCCTTTAACTTTATTCATTTTATACCCATCGCGTATTCCAGGCATTATAATATTTTTTCAGCCTTATCCACATATCTCAAAATTCGGTTCTATCTGTAATAAACCTCTCCTAAACGCAAATCACTTCTGAAGTTACGGATACTCGTATCCTTGTCAATATAAACCGCTTCAATACCCATTGCTGCTGCCCAGTCGCCCATCTGCTCTGCATCCAGGTCATAGGAGAATGCTGTATGATGTGCTCCGCCTGCATAGATCCAAGCTTCTGCCCCTGTTGCAAGATTTGGTTCCGGTGTCCAGAATGCAGTAGCTACCGGAAGTTTCGGCATTGGTTTTTCTACCTTTTTGCAGTTTACATCATTGATAATCAGGCGGAAACGGTTCCCCAGATCTACCAGTGAAGTTGCCACTCCTTTTCCTTCCTTAGAAGTAAATACAAGGCGTGCCGGATCTTCTCTGTCACCCATAGACAGAGGATTTACTTTTATGCCGATAGGACCCTCTGCAATTGTTGGGCAAACTTCCAGCATATGAGCCTGTAAGATTCCTTCTTTACCCGGTACCAGATTGTAGGTATAATCCTCTAAGAAAGAAGTACCCTTAGCGTCTTTCACGCCATCCGCCATAATCTTCATAAGGCGTACCATTGCTGCGGTTTTCCAGTCACCTTCACCGCCGAATCCATAACCTTTTTCCATCAGCCTCTGGATAGCGAGTCCGGGAAGCTGCTGCAGTGAGCCCAGATCACCAAAATGTGTTACGATTGCCTGGTAGTTCTTCTCTTCCAGGAAACGTTCAAAACCGATTTCAATACCTGCCTGAACCGCAACGTGTCTGCGGAATTCCAAGGGATCTCTGCCCTCTAAAATCATTTCATATTTATCATAATACTCTTCCACTAATACGTCAATGTCACCAGCACTTACATTCTGGACATATTCTGCGATTTCATTTACCGGGTAAGCATCGATTTCCCAACCAAATTTAATCTGTGCTTCCACCTTATCGCCTTCGGTAACTGCTACATTTCTCATATTGTCAGCAACACGGCATACGCGGATATGGCTGCTTTCCATGATACCCACAGCCGTTCTCATCCACTGTGCAATTCTTTTTTGTACCGCTTCGTCATCCCAGTATCCCACGACTACTTTTCTTTCAATTCCCATGCGTGTTACAATGTGCCCGTATTCCCTGTCTCCATGAGCGGACTGGTTTTCATTCATAAAGTCCATGTCAATGGTATCATAAGGAATTTCCTGATTAAACTGTGTATGTAAATGAAGCAGAGGCTTTCTGTATTCCTGCAGTCCTAAAATCCAGGATTTTGCAGGAGAAAAAGTATGCATCCAGGTAATCACGCCGGCACACTCTTCGTCTGCGTTAGCTTCATTGAAGGTTTTACGGATTAATTCATTGGTAATCAGTGTTGGCTTCCAAACCACCTCAAAAGGAAGCAGGCCAGAGACATTTAATCTCTCTACGATAATCTTAGAGTGCTCAGCTACCTTTCTCAAACATTCATCACCATATAAATCCTGTGATCCTGTGGCAAACCAAAACTTGTAATTTTTTGCTGCTTTCATTTTAATAATCCTCCTTAAGATTTTATATTTTTTGTTTTGTTGACTCTCTGATAATTAATTCCGGTTTAATCAGGCGTTCCACCCGGCTTTCCTCAGGGGGAATTTTACGAATCTGCTCTAACAGCAGTTCGGCTGCCATCTCACCCAATTTTTCCTGGGGATGTGCTATCGTTGTAAGCGGTACAAGACCATTTTCGGATATAATCGAATTATCATATCCGGTAACGGATACATCATCCGGAACTTGTACGTTCCTTTTTCGCAGTGTCTTGATAACTTCCAGTGCAATCTGGTCATTATAGGAAACCACTGCATCCAGGGGAATCTTTTGCGTTATCATTCGTTCCACCATCAGTACCGGTTTACTTTTCCGGTCTTCGGTATGAAACCAGATTACCATATCCGGGTCATAGGGTATCCCAGCCTCATTCAGAGCCTTTACATAACCCTTATGCCGTTCTTTTCCCTGGCTGTCATCCGCTTTAAACACACCAGCGATATGTACGTGTCCCGTATCCAGCAGATACTTTGTCAGTAAATACCCGCCCATACAGTCATCCATCAATATATGCGGCTTTTCTTCCATCTGGGGATAGAGCCCCTGGATAAACACATATGGAATCTCATACTCATCCAGCATTCCATACAAGTTCATGTGCCTGCACAGAATCTGGCTTTTACTGGGTTCAATAATTAATCCGTCAATATCCTTTGTCAGGATATCTTCCAGTACTTTTGCCTCATTTCCCCGGCTGTTTCCTGTATTTTTCAACATAATGCTGTAGCCGTTTGCCGTCAGCACCTTGTCTATACCCTGGATCAGCCTTGGAAAGATATAATCCGAAATATAGGTGGTAATCACTGCAATATTCCTGGACTTTTTCTGATGCCCCATCCGTTCCGAGCAAAAAGTCCCGCGTCCATGCTGTGCTGTAACATACCCCTCATTCGTTAAAATGGAGAGTGCCTTACGCACCGTATGCCTGCTGACTTGAAAGGTTTCTGACAGTTCATTTTCTGACATCAGCTTCTCTCCGGGTTTAATCCTTCCGGTTAAAATATCATTTTTTAACTGCTCCATTAACGAAAAATATTTGGTTTTTCCATTCTCACCTGTCATAGGCACCTCCTTGTTTTTATTATATAACTTGTACGCTCATACCTACAAGTTGTTGTTTTCACAAAAATCAAAAAATTAGTATCTGGAGACATGTGTATTGAAATCAAGATCTGATATACAAAAAGGGCGCCCTGGTAAAGCATGTTTAAATTGCTTTTCCAGCAGCACCATTTTCTCTGATTTCCTTTTGTTTAAATATTTTGATCCGGCCCTTAAGCTTTTAATCTACCGGCACCTTCCATGCATCATCTGCAAGTGCCCGAAAGCACATCTCCACCTGCTCTCTGTTGTTTTTCTCTTCTGCAAGCAAGGGCAGCTCATCCAGGCCAAAGTATCCGCTTTCCACTGTTTCTATATTTTCCCGGAAGGCACCGCCGACAGCTTCGCACAGCATAAATATTTTACAGATTCCATATGCGTACAACGGCAGATTATGCTGGTTCCGATCCTGGACTGCAATAAGCTTCACCGCAACCACATCCAGACCTGCTTCTTCTTTTACTTCTTTTATGGTATTTGTTTTAACAGACTGGTTCACATCCACCCATCCGCCAGGCAGAGACCAGGTTCCATTTTTCTCTTTTACCAAAAGTATTTTCCCATCTTTAAATACCGCAGCCCTGGTATCCAGTTTCGGCGTTTGAAATCCCGTCTCATTACAAAATAAATCCTTTACCTTTTCCATGGATAATCCGCTTTTCTGGCTCACCATTTCAGCTGCAATTTCCCGTATTCTTTCAAACCTTTCCAAATCAAAATGATCCTTCGAATACGTCAGCCCTGCCTGTGCAATGAACTGAAGTTCTACCGCTATATCCAGCCATTTAGTATCTGCACTGATTTCGCCATCGTTCTGTCCCATATCATCCTCCGGTTATGTAAGTTTTCTTTTACTCAAATAATTCCTTTGTTTTCTCTGCTATTCTGGTTCCAAACACCTCAAATACAGCCTTGCTCTCTTCAAATTTTTCTTTTAAAGCGACAGCTCCCAAATGAATAAATGGCTGTCCCTGGGTGGATCCTCCAGAATACAACAGCATCCCATCTACCATCAGGTGCATCAAAATCGTAGAAATAGCAAGATCCGCCCCACCCTGAGGATAATCAGCAGTAGCAAATGCCGCCCCGATTTTCCCTTTCAGATAGGTATTGCTTGTCTCATCCAGCCACTTCTTAATCTGCCAGCAGGGATTTGCATGATAAGTTGGCGTCCCCACCACGACTGCCCTGCTCTCCCTGATAAATTTCATATCTACATGGTCAATATCAAAAACCCCTGTTTCAACCTGGGATACTTTTTTCATGCCCTTTGCAATCATATCCGCCATTTCCTTCGTTCTGCCCGTTTTACTGTAATATATAACAGACATTTTCATTTAATTGTTCCTCCTTTGTCCAATGATCCGCAATTATATACACCTTAAATTCATAGCAATTGATTTTAATTAATTGTCTTTTTGGATTATAGTTTTTAGGTTCGCGTTTTGTAGTTATAGTTTATTCTATAACGGATTCTTTCTCTTTGCAATTAAATATTATAGAAAGGATAATATGAGCGATAGACAATTATGTAAGGTTGAAAATGATATGCCGGAATGGTTCCGTAAAGGAATGCAAGCAGCAGCACTTGCGCCGACAGCCCAGAATAAGCGCACGATCTAACATTTAAACAGGTTATCATCACTTTTTATCATTGCAAATTTCCAAAACTTAATTATAATAATTTATGGCATAATTACAAATTGCTATAAAAGGAGTTTAAAAAAATAATGGAAAACAAAAAGAAGAGAATAACCATGACCATTGCCGGAGTCATACTGGTGGGCTTTAGCATTGGTTTGTTTAAAATGGCTGTATGGGGGACAGATCCCTTTACCGTATTCTGTAATGGTTTGGCAAACTTATTTCATTCTACTTACGGTATGGTATTCCCCGTTGTGAGTATCGTGCTTTTTACAATAATCTGGCTGTTGAACAGGCATCTGTTTGGATTTGCAACGATATTCACTATGTTTGGAATGGGTATTGTAGTTGACTTTTTTTCCAATCAACTTCAGCACATATTTCAGAACCCGGGAATTCCCGGACGTGTTATTTTTCTGGCAGGGGGAATCCTGATCATGTGTTTTGCATCTTCCCTCTATTTTACGGCAGATATGGGGGTATCTACATACGACTCTATAGCCCTGACACTTTGTGAAAAGACCCGGTTCCCATTTAAAATATGCCGGATCACAACGGATCTGATCTGTGTCCTGATCGGCTTTGCATTAGGCGCCCCCATCGGTATCGGCACGCTGGTTACCGCATTTTTCATGGGCCCTCTTATTCAATTCTTTAACAGAATGTTTTCGGAACCATTCCTGTATGGTCATCCTCTGGGTATAGCGGAGCGTTTGAAGCTTCGGTAACAAATAAGAAGAAGCGGGTTTTTACACCCGCTCCTTCTTACTTCTATAGGAACAACTACCTCTATTCTGTTTCGTCCTCTGCAGCTTCTTCTGCTGCCTTTTCAAGCTCTACTTCCGATACCTGACTTGTTTCATCCCAGTCTACTTCATCCATAATTGCTTTCGCCTGATCAAAGTATGTTTTTCCAACCATAATATCCGTTCCATAAATTGAGGAACCGGCATAAATTCTAAGATATCCGCCTACCCCTCTGTCCTGAACCAGAAATGGTATATGATGGTCTTCCAGCAATCCTTCAATCAATCCTAATTCATAGTTATTACTTGCTGTACGGAGTACAATGAGATCACTGTCCTGCTTATTATCTGAATCTTTCTTCCCAAACATATAGATCCCTCCCTTTCATTTGCCTATCTCCTTATGAACTGTTACAGTTATTATAACATTTCTGATAATAGAATACAATCACACTTTACATGTGCGCGATTGTGTAAATTTATCTTCGGAAATAATGGTGTAGAGTGACATCTCTGTTTAGTTCTTTGGTGTGCGTGGGCCTCCCATATAGGTAATGGTCACAGCAACATTTGCTATTCTAATGTATCCATTCTCATTTGGACTTCCTGTAGATCCAAATTCCAAATTGCTGGGTGTACCTACCAGTCTCAGATAACCACTCACAGCCGGTGCCGGTGCCGACTCTGTGGGTACTTTGGATAGTAATAATGTCGTAGCCGGTGTACTTTGAACTGCATTTTCCCGGTTGAGCAATATATCAACCCCAGGTAACTCATAGGGCAGCGCCATTATATCTACCATAACATCCGCATTGGAATGATTGAAGACCGTAACTCTGTTATTACTGCCATCAAATCCGTGGGGCAGCCAGTCATATACGAAGCTGGAATAGCGGTGCTCATCCGGATCCCACATCTTCCCAATAGAGTATTCAAATTCCATACCTCCCCATGTAATATCAACTTTATAAACAGCACCGTCACCGCCTTCCAGTACTCTGGTCTGTACATCTAACTCAGCGCTTCCTCCCGATGTCAGCTGCGTGGTCTGATCTGGTAATATCTTGCTGTTCCCCACGACGGCATAAGTTGACAGACGTCTCGTATGTATGGTAAGAATGGTTTCCCCGCTTTGACTGTCCTTTGTATATTCAAAATATTCTGTCTGGTCAGTAGGATCAGCCACCGGCCCGTCTGGAATTATCTCGGCTACTCCGTTGTGATAGCGATATACTCTATATCCGCTCCTTAGTCCAATATCTTGAGAAAGTGTTATCTGTACCTGCACGGTATTTGGTATCTGATTCAGTCCAGTTACAATGGCTTTACTGTCCGACCGTTTTTTAACTGATTTCGTAACACTGAAATCATAAAACTTAATCACTTCCCCCTGAGCCAATTGAATGATGTCAGAAGCCCCCTCATCCAATTCTCCGGCATCCCGGGCTGACATGGTTAGGATAATTTCATCGCTATCCATATCATCTGCCGTAACACCACTTTTTTCATCCTCCACCTGCTGTTCATAGATTCTTCTCAAATCATTACTGTCCATTACAACCGTTTCAGTTGCATTATCCACAACCGTAACCTGTTTGGATCGGTTCCACGTGGCTGACAAAACGAGATCGGTATCGTATGATGCAGAACCAATAACCAGACCTTTTGATGCCGTCAGACTGTTGTTTATTCTCCATCCAAAAAACTCGTAACCTTCTCTGGAAGGATCTGATACTGCTGTGGTTTTCCCATAAGTATGTGTAACAGGATTGTCTGTTCCAAAGCTTGCCAGTTCCATATTTTCATATCTTATCTCATATGTTCTGATCTGCCACGCTGCATAGACAGAAGACGTCTCTAAAAAATCGCAGGAAATAAGAGCCACACCTGAATCATCATAATATTTCTTCCCCTGACCATTCGCCTTTTCATAATATCCCTGAAACGAATATCCTCGTCTGACCGGGATTTCTATTTGGGGCATACTCTCTCCAATTGGTACATAGATTTCTGATGTACCGGCTCCACCACCCATAGGTCTTAGATAAATGTGCACACGATTCTCAGCTGCTGCCAATACAGTAACAGAGGTAATAAAACATCCTGCTAAAATCAAAGCCAACGCCAGCCGCCTAAAACAGACTTTCATAGGATTCTCCTTTCGGATTATTCATTAAAATTTAAATAAAGATGAAAATTCTGCCATCTATCCGGCAACCTGACATTTAAACTATATTGCAGTTTACCAAGGCTGTAGTATATTACTCAGTGAAATAACTCCCTTACTATAATAAGTTTCTGGTTCATAAGCATATACTTTTACATCCACTGCAATGGCTTCATTTTTAATTTTCTTTAGAGGGTTCAGCCGTTCTAAATAATAACCTGGCTGAATCAGACCGCTTTTATAAAGCACCTCACCATTTTTATCTACGATTTCACATAGCAGATTAACCTCGCTGTCTTCAGGATTGGTCAGATACTGCAGTACCGATCCATCCTCCTGTTGAAACATTGTTCCTGCTATAAAAAATTTGAATGCCTGTGGCGCTTCGATTCCTCCGTAACTCATGTTTTCCGGAGGCGCCGGCATCCCTGACTGAGCCGCCGGTTCAAAATCAGGCGGTAAAAACATGGGCTTATAATTTCGGTTATATACAACCACCCCTATGCATAAAAACACCAGCACAATAATACTGATTTTTATTATTTTATTTTGAATATGTCTTGTTTTTGGTCGTAAAGCCTGTTCACGCATTATCATCCTCCTGTGAAGTTTTCAAGTGCCTCATCTTTCTTTAACATAACCACTTTAATCTATTCGCTTTTATAAAAGCACTGCTGCCGCAGTCAATGCTCTTATAAAAACGGGCCCCGACTATGCCGGGGCCAAGCCCTTATTGCAGCTAATATCCCTATACTTTATCACGCCTTCCCTGTCACAGGCAGCGTATGCCGCTTTCGTTCTCACGCCGTCCAATCCGCAAGAGGGAAAGCAGTGCTAAAGCACGTTTAAAATATGATCATTTTAAAGGCTATCGTTGTTTTACTAATACTATATCTTTTGTTTACGGAGCCTGTACTGTAGGAGCAATGGTAACCGTGATCACACCAACCTTCTTGAAATTATCAAGTTCTGCACCCTTGCCCTCATCTGGTGTTCCACTGAATGCAAAATATGCTTCACCCTTAGTCTCAGTACCCGCTGCATCTGATCCACTGTTGTCAGCAGTTAAAAGTTGAACCTTATTAATACTATTTGTTACTGGAGAAGGTGCTCCTGCATTATGAGTACCAGTCAGTGTTTTAGAAGCGGTAACTGCATTTGCATTTGTAGCAAAGAAATTACCTACAACTGCATTGTCGCTTGTAGTAGTAGCATTAAATGATGTTCCTGCAAATGAAAAAGCAAGTCCTGCATCAATACCTCCATTAGAGTGATTGGTAATATCCAGTTTATTATTTGTACCATCAAGATATCCCGTTTCAATCCACTCAGCCTGGCCTGCTCCCCCGTTATATGTATGAGTGCCTGGATCCCAAACTCCGCTTCCGCTGGTGTACTCAAACTTCATAGCACCCCAAGCCAAATCAACTTTATAAACTATGGTTCCCTTATCCGTTACTTTAGCCCATACATTGATATCAGTATTGTCAGCTGCTGTACCGTCAAAACCATCATTAGTTATAAAGTCAGCAGCACCTGGATCTTTAGATATTGTGCCTGCTCCTGTACTTGCCCCTGCCAGGCCAGAACCTGCCGGCGAGGTGGCCTCTCCTCCTGTAGCTGCAAATGCAGTAATACTCATAGAAGCTGATAAACATGTAATGGTTGCTAATTTTGCTAATTTTTTTAACATAATGATTCCTCCTAAATAAATTTAATTTTAGTGGACGGATATGACAACTGGAAGCTGCGATTCCAGCATTGCCCGTTCGTTAGTTTCGATGTCATAAAACACCAGATACACTATCGCGTTATATTCTCCTGGCGGGATAGCTGCGCCGTTTGGTTGTTCTACAAGCCTGAGATTTTCAAGCTGATACCCGATCTGGATCGCACCCGATTCTGCAATATTCATGCGGTTAACTGTCGGGTCATAGTCAGGATTATCATCTAATTTCTTTTGGTCTTCCTCAGTTCTGCCGGTACTGCCCATAATACGAATCGCCTGCTCATCTGTAAACTGCAGTTGGATCACAATATTGTGATTAGAGTTACCCGGATTCTTGAATCCGAATTTACATAACCCCGTAGCAAGGTCTACATCTATCTGCTCTTCAAATTGGAAAGAAGCAAAATTTCCATCCGCATTAGGCTCAATGATTTCTCCCGGTATCGGATCCTGGTCTGGATCATATGGTACAGGGGCAAAGCTTGGTAAAATATTTGTATTCTGATTGGGGTATAACAGGAAAAGCAGAAGCAGTAAAACAGGTAATCCAAAAATCCATGGAATCACGAGAAAGGTAATCTTTCCCGCTGCATAGCTATGGAAAATCCTGCCGCTGTTTCTTCCTGCAAGACCCCCATAGTTTCCCTTTTTGCCGCTAATATTTATGATTGCGGCACAACAGCCGATAACAGCATCAGTCTCACATATTGCGGCGATACCGCCTGCCACATTCCCCCCCTTGATATTACAGTCCACTGTAAGGTTATACACCTCTCCATGTAGAAATCCGAAAAATCCTTTGTTTTCTATCTTTTTGCTTTTTATTACAAAGTTTTTCACGGTATAACCTGCACCGTCGAACAGCCCATAAAATGGTAATGTCCTTTCTCTGCCTATGGGTGTCCACTCCCTGCCCCCCAGGTCAATATCGTTGGCCAGTTGGATATGGGCAGATGCCAGCGTTCTATCACCATCGTTGATTTTTTTTGCCAAATCTAAAAGATCTTCCGGCGTGGAAATTCTCACAATATCTGCAACCGCCTTTGTTATCGGAGTTACATCATAGAGCCAATGCTCTGCCTGGAAGCGAAGAAGCGGTTCCGCTCCCGTATACTCCCATACAACTTCGGTATCTAAGCCAAGCTCCTGTGCTTCTTTTTCACTTTGTACGGTTTTCAACCGCTGACCGAGGTGCGGATCACATAGCTTTTGCAGCTTTTTGCTCCCCTCTTTTTCACTGTGTAAAAAATAGCAGAAATCCTCAGCATTATTGTTGCCAGTAAAGCCTCCTGTCATGGTTTTATTAATTTTACACATAGACAGGCTTTTTCGAATCACGCCTGCATTTTCCCCTGCAAAACCTGCACTCATCTGTTTTTTGGTATTGAGTTTTATATAACTGTAAGAATTTTCTATATTCCCGTTGTTAAACGCAACAAACCCACCAACGTAACCGGTGTTTTTTTGCATTTTTTCACCTCTCCCTCATATTATAGTAAACCCCTTTAGCTCTTGGGAGTCAAACCGCCGCTTTCATCCGGCGTAACTGTCATAGTGATTACACCCACTTTAGTAATCGTTGTTTCCTGTCCCGTTGCCGGTGTTCCTCCCGGAAGATTCTGTGGCGTACCGGACAGCCAGAGATATGTGTCCACACTGGATGGTTCTGCATTTTCCGCTGCAACCTTGGGAATAAAATACGGGTTTACTGCTTCACTGGTGTCAGCATTAACCGCTTTAAACTTTACATCCACTCCCTCCAGCTGACCTGTCTCCTTCAACAGGCTGAAGTTTGCAAAAACATCTGCGTTAGAGTGATTTGTGGTGGTAATTTTGTTGTTTCCATTCTGAAAACTCTCATCGGACCATTTATATGAGGCTCCGGTATACATATGGTTATAAGGATCCCACTCTTTTGCTATGGTAAAATCAAACACCATGCTTCCCCACGAAATATCCATTTTGTAGACTGCCGCCAACCCCTTTTGAGAGATACGCCCCTGTACATCAATATCTGAAGTGGCATCTGTCATAGTACCGTTGTAGGAAAGAGACGGTGTTATAACCTTTTCTCCTGCAGCAATAGCAAAGGTGGAAAACATCCTGGTATAAACAATCAAGTTCCCATTTTCTATGGTATAGTATTCACTGTCTCTTGAATCACTGCTGATCTGATGAATCTCTTCAATTGGATTATTTTTATCCATGTAAGTGTGATAACGGAAAACTGAATAGCTCGCCTTATCTGCCAAATCCCCGGTAAGTGGAATTGAAACTGCAATCCGTACCGGTATTTCTTTTAAGGTTGTTGTGGTAGGTGTTCCACTCAGAGATGTAATGGTCTTTTCCACTTTTGCATCGAAAAACTTAACGATCTCTCCTTGCGCAGCCTCTTTGATTTGTTCCTCTCCTGCAGGACTGCCTTCGGTATTTGTTACCTTGAGGGTTAATTTAACGGATGCATTATTTGACATTTCATCTGAAGTCACCCCAGCAGCAGCATCGGATACAGGATTTTCAAAGACTTTGTTTAGGTCTGCTTTATTTTCCTGGGTATTGGCTTGTAAATCCGATGTATCCTCAATCGATACATCTGTTTGTTTTTTCCAGTTTGCTGTCAGTAAAATATCATTTGTATAAGAAGTCGCACCCAACACCAGATTTCTGCTCAGATTATTTTGTCCATTAACGGACCAGCCCATAAAAGTATGCTCCGCTTTAGTTGGATCTGAAACAGTAGATGCCTGTCCATAGGTATGTGTGGCAGGCTGACTGGAACCATAAGCTGCTCCGCTCATCCCCTCGTAAGAAATAACGAACTGTTTTGGTTCCCAGCGGGCATATAGGGTAAGATTTCCTGACATGGTTGCAACTGTGTTACGTGCACCTGCACTGGTATAATACTGACTGCCCCCTGATGACGCAGTGTAATACCCAGTAAAGTTATAACCGTCTCTTTTAGGCGGAGTAACTGAACTAGGAAGGGAAGCTTCGCTGGTTACCGTTGCCGTAGTATTTGCAACTCCCTGGTTGTTATATGTAAGTGTATACACATTTTGCTGCCACTGGGCATACATGGTTCCATTGTAATTACCGCTTCGGATGTAGCCGTTGCTGTCAACCAAACGGGTTCCTCCCGATGTTTGATTATAATATCCAGTAAAAGTGTAACCGGACCTGGTGGGTGGGGTAATGTAATTAGTGGCTGATGAGGAATTCGTAAACAGCCAGTATGTACCGTTATTGTAATAGTAGTTCGATCCTCCTGACCCTCCATTTTTATTTAATGTTACCGTATTATAACTAGGACCATCAATAAGAAAATTGAACGTAGTTTGAACAGAACTGTATTTCGTAGCAAAGCAATAGTAGGTCTGACCTGCATAACATAAATATGACAGACTAAAATCCCTTCCACCGCCACCATCATCATTATATATGAGGCTGTTATCCCTGGCGGTATCATTCCTGTACCCTGTACTCGAAAGGGAATTATAAACAGCATTGTAACCGCTTGAATTCGTCAGATATAAATATGGATCACCTTCCGTATTGCTGTAGGAGAAAAAACGATAATATCCTGTCACACTTGGGGTAAAGGTAAACACATCCCCCGCCCAGTGAGAAGGAAAACTACAGACCTTTGCACTTCCAGCACTGATGGAATAAGAGGATATTCCCGCAGCACGTGCTGTTAATGGGAAAATTAAGACCATCATAGTAAATGCCATCAGGCAAGCAATACTCCTTTTTATATTTTTTTTGTTCATTTCACCATCTCCTTCTTGTATTTTACAATCATCATTCGAATAGCAAATATATTTTTTTCCAATCTGATTGCACCTCATTTTTTATATCGTTCAATTGGGCGATTTTAAAATGCTGATTGTTAGATGTATTATATAACTGCTTCCGCAAGCAAACCGCAAGCAAAACCCCCGAATAATGATCCATTCGGGGGTTTTGCTTCAAATTAACTGATATAAAATTTAGCAATATTTTACATTTTCATTTCTATTCGTTTCTCCAGATATCCAAGGGTTATTTCAGCCCATGAATACTGAGTCATATATTGTCCCATATACTGACTAAATGCTGCTTCATTATGGTTAAGCAAATGATAAAAATCACAATCAATTTTCTCAGTATCCACAGCAAAACTATTTCTGGTCTTTATAATGATATCCTCGGATTGGATATTACTCAGAGTCTTCATAAGATCTGATATCAGGTTTCGGAGCTGGCTGCGCATAGCAGGTGTATCCTCTCTATCTTCCCACAATATGCCACAAAGTTCACCTGTATTTGCACTGGCACCTTTACGATCAATCAAATAAGCAAAAAGTTCCTTTGTTTTGGTATAGCGGAATTTTAGCGGTTTTTCTCCGACAAAAACCTCGAAACTACCAAATGTCTGCACCCGTATCAGGGGCTCTGTTTTAATTGAGACAGGATGCCGCAGATTATTCAGTTCTACCCGCAATTCTTCTGCACGAACAGGTTTCATCAAATAACCGCTGGCGTGAAGTCTAAGAGCCTCCATCGTGTAATTGGAATAGCCGGTCACAAAAATAATATTAACTTGCGGGCAGAGGGATTTACATTTTTCTGCCAGAACTAATCCACTGTAACCATTCAATTCAATGTCCAAAAAAGCAACATCTACTTTATTATCTGCAAGAAACGCAAAGGCCGCATCTGCTTCTGTAAACGGTGTTACATCTGCATCTGGCTCTGTCTCACGAAGCACCTTGATAAAGCTATTTAATGCCCGGCGTTCATCATCAACAGCAATCATTCTCATATGTATCTGTCTCCCTCTGTGGTAAAATAATTTTCGCTTTGGTGCCTGCTCCACGCTCACTTTCAATCAAAAGTGAGCCTTCACACTGCATGGCCAGGCGATCCCGTACATTATCAATGCCGATATGTGTTCGTCCGTCCGACTTTGTTTTATACACATCAAATCCCACTCCGTCATCTTTAATATCAATAACCACATCATTTCCTATTTTGCGGCTTTGTATCACCAAGGTGCCTCCTCCTTTCTTTTTGGTAATGCCATAACGCACAGCGTTTTCAACAATCGGCTGCAAAGTCAGAGGCGGAAGTCGGAAATCCATATATTCCAATGACCATTCTACATTTAGTTTTTCTTCAAAACGAACTTTTTCCAAATATAAATAATCCTTCACATGTTCTATTTCTTTTCTAAAAGGAATTAGTCTGGTGTCTGCAAGCGAGTCCAGATTTCCCCGTAAAAAAAATGCGAAATGCTCCAACGCAATGGATGCCATCTCGGGATCCGTATCACACAAATCTTTAATTCCGGTCAATGAATTATATAAAAAATGTGGCTGTATTTGGGAAAGCATAATAGATATGCGGCTCTTTTGCAATTCCAGTTCTTTTTCCATAATGGTAGTGTGAATTCTTTCAATCTCCAGTTCCTTTTCGTTAAGCTGATTGGCCTGCTCGGCCTGAATCAAGATATAAATACAAACCACAACCAGAGTGTTAACCACGTGCAGGGATACTGCACCGTAAATAAAAATATGGCTGACAGCAGCTGCCATTGGCAAAACATAATATGCTGAAAAAGCGATTTTTTCCTTAATGCTCAGGATATGCCTAAACTTTATCACCATCCAAACGCCGGGCAGCATAGCCGCCATTCCTATTGCATTGGAAAGCCAATAGAAATCACCCCGTTGATAAACGTTATTCCCATCTATAAAGTAATACAGTGGTACAAACTGGGATATGAGCAAAAAAATAATTCCAATGCAAATAATCATCCAGCATATCCGGAGTTCTTTGATTACCACTCCATCTCGTTCCCTGATATATTCCGCAAAATAATTTATAAACGTACCAATCAGCATAAAAGAAAGTAAAAACATAAACAGATTTGAAGAACGAACCAGCAGTCCCCCCCATATCCCCTGCCATCCATCAAACAGCCAGGAGGATATATTAGCAATCTGCAGAAAGATGTTACACTGCAACATATCTATGTACAATTTGTCCAGCCGGCTTTGCTTTTCACGATAGACAACCAGACAAAGTATTATGATTAAAGAAACCAGACCTCCAAAAGTCTGCAACGCAGTATTCACAACAACTTGTATGTTCATAGAAATACTCCTCTGCTATATAACTCTCCAATATGACATTTTTTTCTCAAAAAATTAATGAAGTTATTTTAGCATACGTTATCAAAAATGTAAAGAAATTGCTATGTATGAGTTATACACAGATTTATCAGCCTGTAGATTTGACTTCCAGTGCAATCATTTTTTTCATTTGTAATTATTTCCTTTATAACCAACTATAAACTATTGCGATATTATTACGAAAATGTTACAATTCTATTGTACTTAGCTAATACAAATAAAGGCAAAGGAGGATAATAATTATGTGTTTTACAAATTGCGAAGACTTATTAGCCTTTATCCGTAATTGTTTCGGATGTTAATATCATGGCTCTGACATTTTTGTCAGAGCCATTTTTGTTTATTTCTTATTATTGATTGCTGATGGGTACCTCTAATCCCTTTACGTATTTACGTTCCATCAGATGCCGCGCTTTCCGGTTCTCTACGGTATCAAATATAATGGAAAAATCATAATCTTCCGGATACATGTCTTCTGCTTTCGTCTTGACCTGCAGGCGTTTATGGTTCACCAGAACTTTTTCCTTCTGTATCTGCACGCCTACATTTCCCTTTTCATCAGCAGGCTGATACACAATTCCAATCTTTTTCTGCGGATATACCATTACACTGTCTCCCATATGAAACCGTTCTGAACGTTTTTGTGTCTGGTTATTATCAGTGTCTGTTGATGTCGTTTTCTTCACGGCTGCCTTCAGGATTTTACCGGAACCTAAACTCTTCTGCCGTTTTGATTCTGTTTCCAGATTATTCTGGAAGATAGTATTTCCTCTGTAAGTTGCCTCATACGCTCTTTTCAGCATACTGGATGGCATTCCCAGGCGCTTTGCAATATAGAATGCACAGCTTTCCCCGGCTTCCCCTATCTCCAGTCGGTATAGCGGCTTCAGGCTTTCCTTGTCAAACGCCATTCTGGCATTTTGTATGCCGTCTGTCTTATCTGCATATTCTTTCACTTCGGGATAATGAGTTGTAGCTATAAAACTGCATTCCCTGTTTTTCAGTTCTTCCAATATGGAAATTGCTATTCCCATTCCTTCTGCCGGGTCGGTTCCTGATCCCACCTCATCCATCAATACCAGGGTTTCCTTATCTACCAGTGACAAAATATCGATGACATTTTTAATATGGGCAGAAAATGTAGAGAGGTTTTCCAGTATGCTCTGGTTATCTCCTATATCACACAGCACCTGCGTATTCATGGATATGTCTGCTTCCTCACAGGGAATATGCAGCCCGCATTGCGCCATAACAGAGAACAGCCCCACTGTTTTTAAAGCTACTGTCTTGCCTCCAGTATTCGGACCGGTAATGATTATTCCCCGGTTATGCTCTCCCAGTTCCAGATTCAGCGGAACACAGTTTTCCCGTGCAATCAGGGGATGTCTGCCATTTACGATCCGTATTCTTCTGGAAGTATTTATCTTTGGTTCCACCCCCTGCATGGACGCACTTAATTTTGCCTTGGCAAATATATAATCCAGTTCCTCTATATACTCCAGATTCAGAAGTATCTCTGACCTGTACTCTCCTACACAGGAGGACAGGGTGTAAAGTATTCTGCGTTCTTCATTGCTCAGGGCGATATCCAGTTCACCCAGTTCTGCCTTCAGTTTTGATACACTGGAAGGCTCGATAAAATATGTTGCTCCGGATGAGGATACATCGATTACACTGCCGCTGATCTGCAGCTTATGTTCTCTTTTTACAGGCAGGGTATAGTGTCCGTTTCGGTTGGATATAAAGCTCTCCGAAAAACATTCTTTTTTACTTTTCAGCATATTGTCCAGCTTCATCCGTATATTATTCAGAATGCGGTCTTTCTTTTTCCTGATTTCCCTCAGTTCTTTTGATGCATAATCATCTATCTGTCCGCTTCGAATACATCGTTCTATCTCTTCTTTTAATATTTCCAGGTCCGCCATCCCCCGTCCGTACTCTGATATCTTAAGCCCCATTTCTTCACTTTTCTTCAGATAACGGGTTAAACGTATCCCCAGTACTGCAAAGCGGCTGACCTGTTCCAGTTCTTCTATGCTCAGCATTTCCCCCTTATATGCACCCTCTGCAATCAATTCCATCTGATCTGCAGCGGACAGAGGAGGGGTTCCATCCCTGTCTAGCAGAATCCTGGCTTCTGTTGTCTCCTGCTGCCTTTTCCACAATTCTGCTTCATCCATCGACGGCGTCAATTCATCAAATTTTTCTTTTGCTTTTTGTGTTACTGTGTATTCTTTGAGTTGATCTATCATTTTATCAAATTCTAACATGTTGATATATTTATTCATTTTATTATTTACCTTTTTCCTTTCAAATCGTGTCAGCAATTATCCTAACTACTGGCACTGTTATAATGTCTTAATCCTAATTTCCAAAACCGGAGCATCAATACAGTGAACACCGCTGCAATTCCCACTCCGAATACAATTCCCCAGAACGACAGCGAATTAGTCAATACCTGTGTGGGCAGTGTTGCGATCACCCCATAAGGCAAAATAGCATAGAAGAAGATTTTAAATCCTCTCTTAAATACTATCCCCGGTATTTTCATACACAGATCCAGTCCGGCCTCTTCCAGTTTTAATATCCCCGTAGTGGAGATGATAAAAAATGAAGTCGTCCGCAGCATTATTTCCAGATCATAGAACAGCAATGTCATAATTGCTATAAACAGAATATACCCGATTACCTGGATGATACCTATCTGAAACCCGCCAACCGATACCCCATATGTGATCACCCCGATACTAAATAGTATCTGCGGCAGATTACCCGGGTTGACTTTTTCAAATGTGATACGAAGCAGCGGGCTTACCGGTTTTGTGAGATACAGATCCATCTCACCGGTTCTCACTTTATCAGGTATGGTCAGCAGTCCGAAAAAACAAACTGTCATGCTAAGGGCATCCACCAGGGAAAACGTCCCTATGAAAATAATCATTTCCCCCTGCCCCCAGCTTCCGATCCTGTCTACATTTGAAAATATAGCCTGAAATACCAGTAACTGTATAAAGAAAAGGCTGACATCCACAAACAGTGGTCCAAAAAATCCCAACCGGAATGCCATCAGATGTGACATCCTTAGTTTTAGCAGCTCTTTTATAAATCTATAATTATTTTTCATATTCCTACTCCATCATATTTAATGCGGTATCTCCCAAAGAATACCCTGTTTAATAAGGCAAAGAGCAAACTCCATGCCGCCAATACCACAATCCCGGTATAGACTTCATCCTGGCATCTGCCAATTAAAGCCATAGAAGGCAGATAGGTTACATAGTAAAAAGGGAAGAATTTCATAACCACAATGATACTTTCCGGAAGCAATACCAGTGGCACCAGGGTACCGGTAATCAATGCGATCAGATTATCTTTTATCATCAGGAAGGTACTGATTTCCTGAAAGCGAAATGTCAGTATTCCCAGAAAATAATTCAGCTGTACCATAAATAACATTCCAATCCCAATCAGTACCAACACCGCCAATATTATCTGCCAGTTTCCTGTGAGTACAAACCCCACTGGGAATAACACCATCCACAGAATCAAGGCACTCAGTATACATGCGCCGTAGAACACCGTGGTACCTAACTGTCTTGCGATGTAAAACCGCAATGTTCCCATGGGAAGAATCATGTAACTGGAGAACGTTCCATTTCTTATCCTGCCGCTGATATCCTGGCCGATTTCCCCGGAAGTATCGATTATGGACAAAAAGGAACTTATAATGTAATAGGACAGCATGGCAGAAAAGGTAAATCCCGCAACTTCCTGTTCTTTACCAAAAATAGCTCCCCACAACAGGTATGCAAATAATATCTTTGTAACCAGAATGGTCAATTGGAATACCGTATCTGCTCTCCAGATCAACTGCTGCTTTAAATAAATCTTTGCAACTTCCAAATATTTTCTCAATTTTCAACCTCCCCGCTTTGATAAATACGCTCTACCACATTCCCCACTTCTTCTTCCTCTACGGTTATATCGCTTGGATTATAAGACTTCATTAAGAACTCCAGCAGATTACCGGCAAGACTTTTTTCTACCTGCATTACCACTTTATACGGTGTAGCTTCCAGAATCTTACATGCAACTGTTTCGTTTGCTTCTACTGATGATACTGGATGGTCAAAGACTGCCGTGATCTTCTTGAATTTCTGGTATTGTTCAAATAACAGCTGGGTCTCCCCATCATATATTTTCTTTCCACCATTTATTACCACAGAACGATGGCACAGCAATTTTATATCTTCCATGTAGTGGGATGTGAGCAAAATAGTCGTTCCTTTTTCTTCATTTACCTGCTTTAAGAATTTCCGGATCTGTTTTCCTGCAACGGCATCCAGCCCTATGGTAGGTTCATCCAGAAATAGTATTTTTGGATTATGCAATAGTGCCGTCATTAATTCAAGTTTCATCCGTTCTCCAAGTGAAAGGGTTCGGACCTGTACATTCATCAAATCCTCTACTCCAAACAACCGCACAAAGTACTCCTTGCTTTTTTGAAATTCCCCTTCCGGTATCCCATATATTTCTTTATAGAGTCGAAGCGTGTCTTCCGCTGTCAGCTCGAAGAACAACTGGCTCTTCTGCCCCATTACAATTGCATATTTCCGCTTGAACTCATTTTCCAGCTTATTCGGTTCAAATCCCAGAACCCGAATTCTTCCGCTTGTGGGTGCAATAATACCAGTCAGCATTTTCACCAGGGTAGTCTTTCCTGCGCCGTTTGCTCCAATCAACCCTACAAACTCCCCATTCTGAACCTCCAGGTCAAATTGATCGACTGCTTTTTTCACTTCGTATTCCCGCTTAAACAGCCCCTTAATACTCCCGGAGATGCCCTCCTTTTTCTGATAACGCTTATATTGTTTATTCAATCCTTTTACTTCGATTACATTCATATTTATTCCCTTTCTTTTTTGCACAATAAAAGCCCACCGAAGGCTCTGCCGTAACTGTCAGCATAAGATACCGCCTCCTGGTGCTTTTAGCAATGCTGTACCAGAAAGTGGTTAAAATGCTGTACTAGACGTACTGCTTCGGTGGGCTTATCATGTTCAGGGAATAGCATATTCCTTGTTTTTAGACACAAAAATAAAGCCAGTGACAAAACGGCCTGATATGCACGCCCTTTGTCATGAAAGTAGAAAGCAGTCTGTAAGGCAGAGTGAAACAGGCATTTCTTTATCAAATGCCGGTCTCCGGGTTCACTTATAGCGTGAAATCACGCATAGTTTTAACCCTGGTAACTATTTTGTTACCGCACTCTCATTTACAGACACACTTAACATACAATCTTCCTCGCTTTAAATTTCTAATTTAATATTTTATTAATGAGTTTATTATAACGGATTCAAAGAAATTGTCAAGATAATTTTTAATCCTTCCATTATCTTCCCTTTGTTCGTATTTAAATTGCTTACTGACAGCCGCTATACCATTGGTTATCATATGGACAACTGTTTATGCACAAACACTGCTGCGCTTCCCAAAAGCAGTACTACCACAGCCAGGCTGAATACGAGATACATCCATCCCGTTTCCACATTGCCGGTAACAATCCCTACACTGTCCAGCCACCCAAAGGGCGTAATCTTCTGGAGCCATTTTGTTTTGTCTCCGCCCGCACCGCCTATCATACTTATAAAAAGCAATGCAATGGGTACTCCTACTGAAATTCCGGTACCAAACTTTGTACTGCAGAATACTGCAGACAGGAAATAAGATAACATGGCAATGGCTGTGCAAAGTAAAAACGTCACACCAACCAGATTTAAGTAGGCACTAAAATCAAAATCCCCATAGGTGTTTAACATCACCGCACCGCTCACCAGTATCCCCAGGAATAGTACTGCCATGGAAAATATGAGATATATGCCCCGCGTGATGATCAGCGTGCTCCTTTTAATTGGGCACGCCAGCGTACAGGCAATGGATGTATCATCCACCTGCTTTATTAACAGTCCATTTACCTGAATGACGTAGAATACCATGGTAAACGCCATAACCAGAATACTGAAAAATGTAGATGCTGTATAATTCAATGGCGTCGTCATATCTGCAATACTAATGGAGAAAACCCCCATATAATCTTTCATCGAACCAAATAGTTCCTTGACTTTATCCATATCATCCGGATCAATCAGGCTTATAATCAGCATCTGGTAAAAGCAAAGAACTACGAAGAAAATGAACAGCAGCTTCCAGCTTCGTTTAAACGTATTCTTAAAGATAGTCTTATTCATATTATTTAGCCTCCATACCATAATAATTTAAAAAGATGTCTTCCAGAGACTGTGCTTTTATTTCCAGTCCTGTCACCGTTAACGTCCCAAGCTTTTTGATAAACGCATCCAGTTCCTCGCCCTTTACATATACTTCGCAGCCTGTATCAGTGATCTTCCCCATTTTGAATCCCAAAGACTTCAGCTTATTCATATCCGGAGTCTGTACAATAAAGCCTTTTCGTTTGGTTGATTTCAGTTCCTTTACATCCGACTGTGCTACAAGGCGTCCATCCTTAATAATCAGAACATCATCACAAGTTCTCTCCACTTCTTCAAACATGTGGCTGGACATTAATATGGTCTTTCCCTTTTTCTTTTCTTCCAGTATCAGGGATATAAATTCATTCTGCATCAAGGGGTCCAGACCACTGGTGGGTTCATCCAAAATCAGCACATCCGGGTCGTGCATAAATGCCGTTATTATGCCTACTTTCTGCTTCATGCCTTTCGAAAACCGCTTAATAGTCCCTTTCGTATCCAATTCAAACCGCTCTGTCAGTGCATCCATATATCCGTGGTTTTTCAGTCCGCGCAGCTCACACTGGTATTTCAGGTATTCACCGCAGCTCATCCCACCCGGAAAAGCAATCTCTCCTGGTATATATCCCAGTGTCTTTTTTACTGCTGATGCGTTTTTATAACAATCCATGCCATTAATAGTGCAGGAACCTTTAGCCGGCTTCATAAATCCCATTAATGTCCGGATCGTTGTTGTCTTCCCGGCGCCATTTGGTCCCAGATATCCGGTTACAGTTCCTTTTTTTACTTCAAAATTAATATCAAAGATTCCTTTTCCTCCCGGATATTGCAGTGTGACATTTTTTGCTGAGATCATAGATATTCCTCCTTATAGAAATTGTTTTTGATCATAATAAGACACTCTGTAAATTCTTCCATTATAGAATCAATGTCTATTTCCACACCCGGCACCATCACCATGGCACCTGCTACCCCTTCTGAATATTTCGTGAGCAGATTCAGTACCAGCTCCGGACGCACCGTGTCCTTAAACTTTTTCACGTCTATGTCCGACAATGCCAGATTAACCCTAAACTCCTCTCCTTTCTTCTTCAACTCCTGTAACTCCGTACGGACACTGGAATCCGTTTCGAAATAGATGGATGTGATAAATGTCATGAGAGAAGGATGCTTTTTTAATGCCGCTATTTTACACCTCACAGCTGCCATTACACGATCAAAAAAATCTGTAATACAGGGTGTAAACTCATGTTCAAATACACTTATCATTTCTGTATAAGCTACATTACCCAGATACAGGTACATTGCCTTTTTACTGCCAAAATAATGAAAAATCATCCCCTTGGATATTCCGGCTGCAGATGCAATATCACTGGCTGATGCCTTCTTATACCCCATTTTTCCAAAACATAAGAAACCGGCTTCAATAATATTATTTTGTTTTTCTTTAGGCAAAGCCAGAAACTTTTCCATACCATTACCTCCTTATAACTTTTGTATCCTTAATTTATCTAAATTACGATTATATAGATATTATATTGCGATAATACAGGATTTTTACAGTAGTTGTATTGCATTTTAATTATACTTATAATATTAAGTTCTGTATTAACTCTAAATCACCATCTAAATCATAATCTACATTATACATCTGTATCACCTATCTGCATCATCCATCTACATCATCTATCTACATCATCTATCTACATAATTTATCTACATCACCTATCTGCATCATCTATCTACATCACCTATCTGCATAAACTATCTACATCACCTATCTACATCATCCATCCAGATAAACCGATTCGGTTTATACATCAATTATATATCAATAAACCGAATCGGTCAACACAAATTCAAAAAAAGGGCTGAGTACCTTAATTATGGAGGTTCTCAACCCTTTTCTATCTCTATCATATCTATCTTTTCATATCTATCTGTACATAAGCTTTTTCATTGTACCCTTAAAATCCAGACACAACTACGTCACGCCGTCTGTACAATATTAGATTCTTGCTACACCAGTTTCTCTTGCTACTTTTGCAACAGCTTCAGCTACTGCCTGTGCAACAGACTTGTCCAGTGCGCTTGGAATAATATATTCAGCACATAATTTGTCATCTGTAACGAAAGATGCAATTGCTTTAGCAGCTGCGATCTTCATTTCGTCATTGATTTCGCTTGCACGTACATCCAATGCTCCGCGGAAGATTCCAGGGAATGCAAGTACGTTGTTGATCTGGTTCGGGAAGTCACTTCTTCCGGTTCCAACTACTGCTGCACCTGCTTCTCTTGCAAGGTCAGGCATAATCTCTGGTGTAGGATTAGCCATCGGGAAGAGAATTGGATTTGCATTCATTTTCTTAACCATTTCCGGTGTTACACATCCAGGTGCAGAAACGCCGATAAATACATCAGCACCTGTTAACATTTCTTCTAAGGTACCTTTGCGGCAGTCTAAGTTTGTGATCTTAGCCATTTCTTCTTTTTCCTGGTTCATGTTATCGCGTCCCTGGTAGATTGCGCCCTGTCTGTCACAGAGAACTACATTCTTTAATCCCATAGCGATTAATAATTTGATGATAGCGATTCCGGCAGCACCAGCTCCGCTTGTAACTACTTTAATTTCATCAATTTTTTTACCAGTCAGTTTTAATGCATTTAAAAGTGCTGCAAGTGTAACTACAGCTGTACCATGCTGGTCATCATGGAAAATCGGGATATCACAGCAAGCTTTTAATTTTTCTTCGATTTCGAAGCAGCGTGGAGCAGAAATGTCTTCCAGGTTGATTCCACCAAAGCTTCCAGCAAGTAAACTTACTGTTTTAACGATATCATCAACTTCTTTGGAACGAATGCAAAGCGGAATTGCATCTACATCACCAAAAGCTTTGAATAATGCACACTTTCCTTCCATAACCGGCATACCTGCTTCCGGTCCGATGTCTCCAAGACCTAAAACAGCAGTTCCGTCTGTAACAACAGCTACCAGGTTTGAACGTCTTGTGAGATCATAGCTTAAGTTTACGTCTTTCTGGATTTCCAGACAAGGCTCTGCAACACCCGGTGTATATGCTAAAGATAAGTCGTCCTTATTTTCCAATGGTGCACGGCAGATAACTTCAATCTTACCTTTCCACTCGCGATGTTTTTTTAATGATTCTGATGCGTAATCCATTTTTAATTCCTCCTAGATTTTCTCTTAAAATTCAAGAGTTGATATTATATTTTTCAGCACATTAGCGCTGTTTAATAACTTCTCTACTTCTTCCTCTTTTAATTGAGGCTCAAGTGTCTTTACAAGACCTGAACTGTTGACGATACTTGGAATACTTAAGCATACATCTTCCATTCCATACTGTCCTGTCATAAGACTGGATACTGCCATTACGGTATTACCGCCACGCAGAATGTTATCGCAAAGATAACGTACAGACATAGCTATTGCATAGTTTGTGGCACCTTTATTCTGAATAACTTTTGCTCCGGATTCTCTCATGTCTTTTTCCATAGTTGCTAAGCTGTCTTCTTTGATGAATTCATCTCCAAATCCTGCTGCCTTCTCATAAGCATCAATTGTCATGCCTGCAATACTAACCAAAGACCACGGAACTACAGATGAGTCTCCATGTTCTCCTAAAACATAACCATGAACGTTTCTGGAACTGATTCCCAGTTTTTCTGCTACGATTGAACGTAAACGGCTGGAATCAAGAAGTGTACCGGATCCAATTACCTGATTTGGTGAAAGATTCGTAACTTTTAATGTTGCATATGTAAGAATGTCAACCGGATTACTTACCAATACATAAATTGCATTTGGCGCATATTCGGCAACCTGAGGCATAACACTTTTGATTATGTCAACGTTAGACTGTGCAAGTTCGATTCTGGTCTGACCTGGTTTTCTGGCTCTGCCGAGGGTTACGATAACGATATCGGAGCCTGCCACATCTTTATAATCGCCTGAATAAATATTCACTGAATTTGAGAACGGAGTACCCTGGATAATATCCATTGCCTCTCCCTCTGCTAACTGTTTTGCAATGTCAACTAAAACGATTTCAGAACATACGCCACCAACGGTCAGCGTATAGGCGATGGAAGATCCCACTCTTCCTGATCCCAGAATACTAATTTTATAGCTGTTACTCATCTGTACTTACCTCCACATTTTAATGTGAAGATAATAACACATTTAGAATTTTTTTACTAGTGCCTTACAGTATTTTCATACAAACTTTACACAAATTTTACAATTCACTTATACCACATTTTTAGTTACAAATCAACTATGTATTTTTATGCACTCAAAAAACACCCCTAAATGTACTTGAATTAATGGGATTTTATCACAACAAATCTGTCAAGTCTCTTAAATCAATATATTATTCGCAATATTTGTTTTATCTACATTTTTTTCAGACTAGAGCGTGTTTAAATTTTAATTTCCGACAATCATGTATACAATTTACTTGAATCTAGTGTCAAATGAAGTGTATTAAGCGAGTTATGTAACCTAAATATGATATAAATAATCAGCGGAGCGTGGCGTGCTGGCGGCATGGATAATTTATCTTGATTTTTACTCATGGGCGTTCTTGCTTAAATTTAAAAATCCGGGATTCACATTAGATATCCCGGATTCTTATTGCTCACTGATCCTATTGTTTTGCTGCTTCCCGCGGATCCTCCTTTGCTCCCATTTCCAGGATACCAAACCGGATATCACGGCTAATACACCACTGATCAGCAGTCCCTGATTAATGCCAAGCCAGGATGGTATTCTAATCCCCTGGGCCCCACAATAAGCTCCTGCTGCAAATACAACTACCATAAGATTAAAATATACCATTGTACCAATGTTCATACCAAATATACCTGCCTTGGATGTTTTCTGCTCTTTCGATGCTTTTTGTGCATGAAACATTTCTTTAAGAAAAAGCCCCATAAAGCCTGTTACTATGGGCAAAATCAGATAAATAAATTTACTGCCATATCCGTCCGCTTCCCCCAGAGCATTCCAGTGAACCGCAACTTCATCCGGCAGCAAAATGATTGCTGCAATGGTAAGGATAAACGGGACAGTCATTAACCCAGAGAATATACGATTTTCCAGTTTCACAGTATATCACTCCTTTATTTAATTTCTGCCCCTATTATATACTGTTGCCATACTGCATATCAATAGATATTGCCAAGATACAGTTTCTTCTGTATGAAATACATTGTTCTTCAAAAACATCCTTGTTACGATGCACTTTCCTGGTCAGAATCTCCACTTTCACCTGAAAAGAACTCATCTTTAATGTTATAGTGCTCTTTTACCCGGTCCTTTGTATTTTCAATCCCATATTCTTCAAAGCCTGTCAGGTCCCCATTTTTATCCCGCGTTGCAAATACATCTACTTCACCGCTGTTCCCACTGGACATCGAGCCGCTAAAGCTTTGTTTCTCCCATATGCCGTCTTCAAAATAGCGAACTTTTTTTCCGTTAAAGTAATACTCCTGATCTTTTTCATCCTGTTTTAAACCATATTTTTCGTACACTTTCATCGTTTCGTCCGATATTTTCTGATAAATATGGTCTAACTGCAGATAATATTTTCGCTGTATAGATGCTGCTTCCTGGAAAACAGTATCCCATTTTTTATAATCTGCATCATAGTTATCGGCCCCGTATTTAAGTGCATCCAGATTATAGTAGCAAATATCCTGTAATGAACTTAGCTGATCACAGATGTTCTTCATGGACTCTGCCAGAGTATCAATTTCTTTACTAAACTTTGCATTACTCCAATCTTTTACATTTCCAAGCAGCTCCTTCCATTCAGCTTCCTTTTTTTCCATTTCCTCTTTTAGTTTGAGATATGTCTCGTTTACATCCTGAAATGTTTTTTTTATTGCTTTCTTTCGGATGTCATCTCCTTTTACGTCTTCCAGCGCACTATCGTAACCGGAGCTTGCAGCAACATCCGTCACATTTAACCCGGAAACAGACATCTGTTTCAGCCAGTATGCATCTCCGAACTCACTGTATTCTCCTGTAGTACTGATTTCATTAACTGCATCTTCACCCACTGCAACACTTTCTTTGGCTGTTTCGGACGATTCATCTTCTGCAATGACTGAATCCACTGCCATGAACTCTCTTGCCTTACCTATTTCGCTGACCCCGCTGACTGCTCTTGTTGCTCTTGCTCCCCGGCCCCTAAAGGAGCCGGCTTCGCAGACGACGCTGGTTCCATGGTTTCTGGCTGCTTCTGTACCCGCTGAAGCCTCTTTTTGCCCGGCTGCAAATGCAGTCACCGCCATCCCCGCCAGTACAACAACTCCGCAGACTCCTCCGATTACCTTGCCTGCATTTTTTACTTTGCTGTTTTGATTATCTACACATTTTATTTTGTTGACTTCCTTTTGTTGATTGGTTTTCTTCATTTTTTGATTTCCTCCATTTCGTTGTTTTTTTACTTTGTTGAGTTCTGTTACATCGTTGAGATCTCTGCTTCATTGAGTTCTTCTACTTCATCAAGTTCTTCTGCTTCATCGAGTTCTTCTACTTCATCGAGTTCTTCTACTTCATCGAGTTCTTCTACTTCATCAAGTTCTATTACTTCATTTTGATCCCATCTTGTTCTACTGTAATAGAATATCTTGTTTTCATTCTACTACAATAGAATGTAATTGTCAACATTATATTTTTATTTAACGGTCCAATACCATTCAAACCGCTCTCTCCATTATTCTTAACAACAAAAAGAGGCCCCTGCTATTCTTGCAGGAAGCCTCTTCTCATCTTATCATTTATTGTTGATCTTTACTTTTTTTACACTGGAATAATTGCTATAAATTTTCTTGCTGCCTGCTTTTTTATATCTTCTCATTCTAAAATGATAGATAGTTCCTTTTTTGAGTCCGGACTTTTTCAGGCTGGAAGCTGATTTGGATTTAGAAGCAATCTTCGTATATTTTTTCTTATTTTTCACCTTCATGAAAATCTCTACTCCGTCGCACCTTGATGTTTTCTTCCAGGTAATTTTCACCTTTCCGCTACCGATCTGGCTTACTTTTAACGATGGTTTTGCTGGTGCAGAGGCCGTTTTCAAAGTGGTGGAAAAACTGCCTTCTTTTATTTCCGAACCGATTTGATTAAATGCTTTTACTTTATAAGTATAATTTGTTCCTTCTTTCAGTCCCGTATTTTTATAGCTGGTAGAAGTCGTGGTCTTTATTTTTTTCCATTCCTTCCTGCGGCTGTCATAACGGTATACATAATAACCTTTGGCATTAGCGGCCTTTTCCCAAGTGATTTTGATACTTTTGGTTTTATTGTAAGAAGTCTTTAATCCTGTTACTTTGGACGGTACCGCCACAATCTGTTTCCAATGGGCATATACAGTTACATTTGTGGTGATTTTGGTTGAAGACGTGAACTGTGTACCTCCGTCTGGTGCCATAAACCATCCCAGGAATTGGTATCCGTCTCTGGATGCGGTTGGCAGAACAGATATGACGCCTCCCTCATTCACGGTAATACCCGTGGTACTGGTGTTACCGCCATTTGCATTAAAGTTCACCACATATGTGGGAATCGGTTTCTTACCCCACACTGCTGTAAAGGTAATATCCTGGACCAATTTATACTCACTTCCAGGCTGATAGGTATTCATACCGTCGTTCCACCCCTGGAATACAAATCCTTCTTTTGTATAACTGTTATCCGGAAGGATAAAGGAACTTCCCGCCAAAACGGTTACCGGTTCGGGAGATTCTCCCAACGCTCCATCTCCTCCTTCAAAATAAGCTGTCACTTCGTTTTCCGGAACTTCGCTGATCCATTCCGCCGTAAATACCTTATCCATGTTCGGAATAATATACGTATCTCCAGGCTGATAGATGCCGTTTCCGTCATTCCAGCCGTTGAACGCAAAGCCTTCCTTCACAAAGGTATTGTCCGGTAATACTACCTGTGCCCCTTCTTCACCGGTCATGGAAACCGGTGCTTCACCAAGTGCTCCTTCTCCGCCTTCAAAAGATAATGTATAAATCTCAGGAATTTCTTCCTGCCACTGTGCGGTAAAGATTACATCATAGGACGGAATTGTATAGGTATCCCCAGGCTGGTAGACTTCTTCTCCATCAGTCCATCCCAAAAATGTAAAGCCCTCTTTTGTAAAGGTATTATCCGGAAGTACAATCTGTTCGCCTTCCTTTGCTGTCATAGATTCCGGTGCATCTCCGGTTGTCCCTTCCCCGCCTTCGAAAGTAACATGGCAGGTCTGTTCTTCTTCATCCGGTATAATCTCATACACATAGAATTCTGCAGCGGAGATAAATTTGTCATTTCCGGAATCTCCTCTGGTTGATGTTGCACGTATTTGTATTCTTCTGGCATTTACCGTATTGAATACCACTTCTTTTTTATCGGCATTATCACTCCAGGTTCCAGCTCCTCCCGGCACTTCGATGAAATCATCTCCGTTTTCCGTTGGGCTGTAATAAAGCTTGTAGCCAAGGATTCTTCCATTGATGTTATTCGATCTTGGAACATATTCCAATTTGCGAAGTATACGGTTTTTGCCAACATCAATGGTAAATTCATTGCGGATATTATTTGGAATATCCGGTTTGGCTGCTGCACCTCCTGACCAGTTGCTGTGCCAGTAAGTAGTTTCATTGCCATCCACTGCCTGATCTGCATTCCCATCGGTACCGCTGCCTTCCTGGCTTCCCGCTGTAGCGCTTAATTCTGAGGAATTGATCTTCGTAAGCGTTCCCTTGATTACAAGGGCATTTACTGCCTCTGCAAGCTCTGCCAGTTTTTCATCCAGCTCTTTTTGTTTTACTCCGTCTTTTTCCAGTGATTCTTCTGCCGCTGCAATTGCCTGGGTCACCACCTTGTAAGAGTCCTCTGTATACAGTTTTGCATCCAGTTCCTTTGCTTTAGCCACTGCTTCCTGAAGCTCTGTGCGGTCAGCCGGTATGTCTTCCAGCTTATCCAACGCATCGGTAATTGCCGCCAGTGCAGCTTCCACATCCTCCTGGGATGCTTCGGCATAACCTATTACACCTTCTGCATCATCAATAGCATTTTTCAAAACGGCATAGGTTTCTTTGGTGTAGTATTTTCCGTCTATTGCTAAAGCTTGTGTATACTTTTCAATTAATGAGGACTTGTCTGCAGGTGTCACCGGATCCGGATCTGCCGTCACCAGATACATCTCATGAAGTTCAGGTGCCGAATGTGTCCAGGATATCTTTATTTCAAATACATTGTTTACATCCTGTCCCAAATCTTCGAATACATTCAGACTCTTACCCAGGGTGCCAATACTCTTCCATTGATCCTTGCCGTAGCGTATGGAAACGTCTGCATCTGATATGGTATTCGGGCTTTGCAGAATGGTAATGGCTGTCACTTTTGTATTACCCGATACCCTGTAAGTAAGGTATCCTTCCCCTTCTTTTTTAGAAGACCGATAAGTTGTGGATACGTTATTATCGGTCAGATAAGAAGGCCTGTGTCCTTTTTCTTCCACATCACTTGTCACGAAAGAAGGATTGTTTTCAACCGGTATATACTCGTTATCATTAATCTCCAGCTCATTAAAACGGATCCATCTTGCGCTATAATCTTTGGTCACCGATATTTTTACGTAGCGGGTTTCCTGGTTCACAGGTTCGGATGTTGATAACGTATAGTAAGATATCTCGTGATCAGGGAAACATTCATCAATGGTCACCTGTCCAGGATCTTTATCCGAGCTGCCAATTGTAAGGACATCTGTCCAGTTTTCAAGGTCTGCGGAAATGGATACTTTTCCATTGCGGATAAAATCCACTTCACTGTCATGCTGTACCATCTTCAGCTTTTTAAGAGGAATTGTCTGTCCCAGGTCATATATGATATACTGTCCTTCCTTCTGAGCCACACTGAAGTTTGCCTTTGTGCTGCGGTCCCCGTCTACTGCCTGATCCGCACCGGTAATTCCTGATGCCGGGATATTGGATTCCATATAATGGGGTGCTGCAATTTCTTTTGATTTTATGACAAAACCGGATAACTGAAAGGTAACCGGATCATTGCTTTTGTTAATCAGGCGGATATACCTCACATCCAGTCCTCCTTTCAGATTGCCTGGATCTATTGTCTGCCATTCTGTACCGTTTACTGAGGCTTCCATAGTCAGTTTATTCTGCTGGGTGTAATCCGCATTTACTTCAATTACGTTTCGAATTCTTGGAAGCATAATACCCAGATATTGGTTCTTAGAAAGGGTAATATCCCGATCATTCACATCTAATACAGATGTATCAGCCGTAGCCGTAACGCTCCTTCTGCTTAAGGATGCCACATTTGTATATGCCACTGTGGAAGGCAGTACCTCTCCTTCACTTACTGCAAATTCCCGTACCGCCAGCCATTTTCCGGTGGCAGCCTTTGCTCTTACTCTGACATATCTCGCCTTAACTCCAAGCTCTTCCGCGTTAAAATAAATGTCCCGCTTATCTTTAAAAGACTCCAGTTCCGTATAGTTTTCTCCGTCCAGAGAATATTCCAGTACTGCATTTGAGATCAGATCTGATTGTGCCGTTGTGGTTCCACCCTGGAGAAACTTAATCGTTCCAAGGGTTACTTCCCTTCCAAGGTCCAGTCCCAGCCAGCCCCCTGCCGGGAAGGAATCATTAGGTGTTGTTTTAAACCAGGCAAAGGTATTGTCATCTTTATCGGTTGCCTTGCCCTCTGTATATTCATTGTAAGTGCCGTTAATTCCATCTGACTTCATCAGTTCAGCATCTACCGGTACAAACGGCCGGATTTTATCCGCATTTGGATTTACCACGCTGTTTACTTTTGGTCCCAGTACATCAGACATGTTTTTCACAAATGGGATCAGGCGTTTTGCCCCTGCTTCTACATTTGGAACAGCATCAATATTTACTACCGGGCATTGCTTTGACAAACCGTAGTAACTGGATGCTTCCGAAAAGTAGCTCCATACATTTTCATAGTCATTTTTTTCATAGGCGATTGCCGTATTAATATAATTAATTGCTGCTTTTGCCAGATATCTCAAGGAGTCTGTCCAGGGTGATAGCTGGGACTTAAGGTTTTCATTTTGAGAATCCCGATCAAATACATCTGCTGCATCTGCTATTTTCTGGAATTCGTCAGCCAGAAGGCTTCCCTTTTCCTGAATAGATGCCCCTGATTGATAGAGGGTCATGAATTCTTCCAGCAATGGAGCAAGTTCTTCTGATTCACCCAGTACCAGTCCATGTCCGTTAGGGGCGGGATCTGATAAATGTTTAGCCATGGTATGTAACGCTTCGGAAGCGTCCGGCTCCACATATTTAAAGGAATCTGCCCAGCTCTTGTCCCGATTAAAGCCCTGAATGTTCCATGCATAATCGGCAACTGCAAAAATTGCTACCTTGGATGGCTCTGACTGCTGCATGGGATTGGTAATTACTCCTGCCAGATTCGTCACATCGGTATTCAGCATCTCGCCTTTTCCCATGAGCATGCGCACTTTATTAATATCATTTACCGGCCAGTTCAGCCAGAACAGCGGTTTTCTTCCTGCTTTTTCATCGGATGTAAGGCCATTTACAAACCCATCTACCGTTTCTTTTGTAACATGTCCGCAGACACTCTGCCCTGTCCAGAAAAAGTCTACATCATCATTCACTAATCGATTTGCATTTCTTAAATTGGTCCAGCTGTATCCTGCAAAAGCCCAGTTATATTCCGGCGGGCAGTAAAGGATATCTTTCACATCATTTTTACTCTTACACCAATCTGTCAGATCATTCAGAAGTTTCGCAATAAGATCTACGGATACTCCGCCCGCATCATCAGCCAGAACTCCAAAGCGGCGCACTCCTGCATCATAGAGCTGCTGGAATTTCTTTTTAATTGTGGCAAGACTGTCATCATAATTGCTCTCCGTAATACGGTCACTCATAAACGGATGGATGGTCCATACAAAATCACACTTGGATTCCCTGCCTACCTCAGCCATTTCCCGTATTTCAGCCAGTTTTTCTTCCGGATACATTTCTCTCCATTTAGAGTTGTGGTATGGGTCATCCTTTGGCGCAAATACATATGCATTGCATTTAATTTCCCCACCGAACTTCATGAGATTCATGCGGTCTTCATTGGACCATGGCAGTCCATAATACCCTTCAATAAATCCCCGCAGCCCGGTATCAGAAAAATCCGTAACGGTAAAATTTTGAAGCTGTTTTCCTGTGATCTGGCGCAGTACCATTTTCAGTGTGGATAACGCATAAAAAGCAGCATTGGTATCTTTCCCAACGGCTGCAATGGTATTGTCCTGTGCTGTTAACACATAGGCATCTGTCTGGTTAAAATGATCTTCCGTAACTGCCGTATGGTCTGCGGCAAACTGATCCGCTGCATCTTTAGCACCTTCTGATTTGTGAATACCAACCAATAAATTGGTCTTCCCCTCAGCAGAAGCATCCGTAACCACGTGTGTTACACTGGCTGTCTTCAGTACATCGTCCACTTTGTCTTTCGTTGCCTGGTCTATACCCTCTCCAAATACAACATTTACTTCATTTGACAGTGTTAAACTGCCATTTGCATATTCCACGTCATGAGGGGTGGGATATATTTCATATGCTGCATTTTCTGCCGCTGACGCATGGAGCGTTTCGGATATCCCGCTTAGCTGCACCGATGTCATAGTTAATACAATAATCAGTAAAAAACTAAGCGCTTTTCTCAATCTTTTCATTCTTAATCCCCCGATCTTTTATCGATTCATCTGCCGGATTTATTGTCAAGTAACCTTTGTCCGAAGCGTGTTTGAAAGTATGAAGATCACCTTCAAACACGCCCGGACCCTTTCATGGGTTATTTTTTGACATATCTGACATTTTTAGAAATGTTTGCTTTTTTCAGCATTTTTTTATAACTGCTGTATTTTTTCTTTGGCACTGTAACTTTTATTCTCTTTTCGGTGTTCTTAAAAGCATCTTTGCCAATAGATTTTAATACTTTTGAAGAAATTGTCACATTTTTTAATTTCTTACATCCCTTAAAACTTTCTTTTCCGACTTTCTTAACATTGCTGCCCAGGATAACTTTTTTCAGCTTTTTCTGGTTCTTAAATGCTTTATCGGATATTGCAGTAACCTTGAATGAATAGCCGTTTAATTTAACGGTTGACGGAATCTTGATACTGGTACTGTTCTTTTTAGCAGGGCGCCATACAGTCACAGTTCTGGTCTTGGAAGTGGAAGCCGTTACCTTATATTTTATACTTCCTGCCTTGTGAGTGCTGCCCTTTTTCGGCACCGGTTTTACTTTTATCAGTTCATTTCTGGCTGTATTCAACACCTTGTATGCCTGATCCACAGCAGCCTGTGAGGCCTTCTGGTCATTTAATACATTTCCCGCTGATGCAAGCGCACCTGAGAATTTCTTCCAGGAAGTGCCGGTGTAATCGGATGCTTTTAAATTCTTACAGGTTTGGTAAAGATTCTGAAGCGCAGTTTTATTGACCACTGGCTCTGGATCTTTTTTCTTTAATGCTGCCACTGCGTTCTGTAAGTCAGAAGCAGCCTTATTTACCTCTTCCTGAGATGCTTTTGGATTATCCAGTACATTCTTTGCTTTAGCCAGGGCATCCTTAAATGCACGGAAGCTCACATCCGTATAATCTCCCTGGACTTTTCCTTTATTTTCATCATAAAGTTTCTGCAGAGAGGATTTATCTACTGCAGGCTCAGGATCTTTTTCCTCTAATGCTGCCACTGCGTTTTGCAGCTCTGTAACTGCCTGTGCAATGTCTGCTTCTGTTGAATCCGGATTGTTCATAATTCCCGCAGCCTTATCATAAGCCGCTTTAAATGCGTTCCAGCTCTCCTGGGTATAATTCCCCCGCAGTATTCCGATTGCATCAGTGAGCAGTGCCTGAAGTTCTCCCTTTGCAACCGGCTGGGTCAAATTAATCTCTGCAGCAGATCCGAAGCCGCCCTCACCTGAGGTAACCTTAAATTGTACATATCTGGCATCCACAGGATTAAAGGATATTGTTTTGGAGGTATTGTCAGCCGCCAGTGTTCCGCTGGCAACTTCCTCATAATTGCTGCCGTCCTGACTCACCTTGAGCTGGTATCCGGTCACAATACCGTTCACTCCTCCGCTTTGACGTGGAAGATATACGAATTCGTGGATACGGTTTACCTGGTTCATATCAATGGTTATCGTAGCCGGCAGTTCTTTTTTGGAAGGGGAATACTGGGTATGCCAGATTGTTCCCGGATTGCCGTCAAATGCCAGGGAAACAGGCCCTTCTGTTCCATCCGCCGTCAATGCCTGTTCATTGTCAGAGGATATGGTCCATCCGCTGGTTGGAATCTGGGAAGGATCATTTATATCATAACGCTTCGTTACTCTCACATTATCAATGCAACCCTTAAACGCATTTGTTTTTGAACCGATTCTGGCTAACGGAAGTACAAACGAACTGCTGGAAATATTTGTCTTCTTTACCAGCCCTTTATTGATGAAGCTGCCTTTAGCAGAAGAATTAAATGTCCCGTTTACATACAAGTCTGTCTTCTGAGGATTCACACTTATGATAAGATTATATGTTTTTCCGGCTTCCGGGATAAAGTCAAATTCATATTGATATAATTCCTGGGTATATCCCAGTTTACTATCTTCCAGAATACGGATATCATGTGTTCCATATGGGGAATCCTCTTCAAATATTATCTGACCGGGCTTTACTTCATCCATTTTAAGGGTAAAGGAAAGCATATTTCCGTCTGACCCCAACTGTTCAACAGGTGTGGCCGCATAGCTTTCACCGCCGCTTATTTTTAACATACTGCCGTTTAAATTCTCCGCCTGTCCTACATTTACCATATCAGTCAGGGTTCTTCCATTGGCGCTTGCGTCATCTCCGATGCCGCCGTCAAAATTATAATCTGCATAGACCCCGTCCACATCCGTTTCTGTCGAATAGGGATTGGAATTGGGTGCTGTGGATATCTGGGCTGCCAATGCGTCAATGCTGGCTACGCTGCCTTTTTCCTTACCGTTTGCCCAGCATTTTTCAGACATCAGCGCAAGGGAATCATAAAAACGTTTAAATTCGTCTGCTTCCGTCATTCCGGTTGCCCTTTTATCTATATTATCATTCCATATTGCATAAGCGGCTCCCAGCATCTGCTTATCCCCTGCAGGGATTGTGGTAAATCCGCCTCTTACCGCTACCCGGTTCGGGGAGAAATCATTAAATATGGAGTTCTTGTTCAGATAATCCCCATAGGCTCCCCTGCTTCCGTTTCCGCTTGGTACCATATACAGATATTCGTCCTGGGTATTAATCAGGTCATACCCCATATCATACATTTCTTTTCCATCTGCCCAGGATCTTGCCCAGAGATTGATCTGTACGTCTTCCACTGCCTCCGGTATAATCTGTGTAACCGGATTATCTTTCAGCCAGGTCAGTCCTCCCCAGAAACGAACGGTATTGGTCTTTTTCACATGGGGAATCAACTGGTTCAGCAGGTTTCTATATGCTGTCGTACCTGCCTCAAATTCATCTGCACCCACATGAACTACGGTCTGGGAATCAAATGTGCCGTCTTTTGTATAGTCATCAAAGATTCCTTCCGTAAAATCAATCACTTCCTGTTTGGAGATATCCAGATGATCTACGATGGAGCGTGTTGGAAAACGGGGATTCCAGCCATTTACCGCATATTCCGGAAATACTTCCGTAATACCCATTGCATGTGCCGGTACATCCAGTTCCGGTACAATATTCACGCCATAATTCCTGGAATCCTGAATGAAATCCTTAAATTCCTGTTTGGAATAGTGATAATCATCAGATGCCAGTGTCCTTCCTTCCTCATTTGCAATCGATGACTCTAAGCGGAATCCGCTGTAAGCATCATATGCATCTGCAGGGTTTGGCTCACTGCTGTTCTGGTAATCCTCCAGGAAAATATAATTGTCGCTTAAATGCACCTGGAAATCATTCATTTTGTACCATGACATATTTTTTACGATATCCTTAAGCATGTCCATGGATACCGGTTTACGACCTACGTCATAGACGAATCCACGTACTTTGTACTTTGGATAATCCCTTGCTTCCCCGCAGGGCAGCGTGCTTGTATCGCTGCTTAATTTCAGCGCCTGAAGGATGGTTCTGGTTGACCAATAGGCCCCGGTTGTATGGATCGCATCTACCGCAACCGAATCACCAATTACCAAATGGTATCCCTCATCTCCCATCATCTTATCTTCACTTCCCAGCCGGAAATAAAAATCTCCTGCTTCCGGCTGACCGCCTGTTACAACCTCCAGTTTTTTACCGGTTATGTCCTCCAGATCTTTCTGGAACTCCATAGCTGTGGATGCCAGTTCTTCGGTCTCAATAATAATTCTTCCATGATCAGACAGGACAAAATTCTCTGTACTGTCGCTGTACCATTCTGATATTTCTGGAATCACCTGTGGTTTACCGTTGCCGGTACTGCTGTCATGAATACCCGGGATACTGATGGTATATTCCTCGCTCAGTGTTTCGCCCCCTGTCAGATTGTTTTTCATCTTCAGAGCAAGTTTTACATCTTTTGGGACCAGCGGTTTATGTACAGCCAGATCATCGGATACAATCTGTTCCAAATCCGCTCCGTTACTGGTAATGGTAAATCCTTCTTTATCGGGAATTTCAACCCGGTTTGTATCGGGATTGTACACCGGAACAACCGGCGTTTCATCCGGAAGAGGCTCAGCATACGCTTCAAATTCCATTACAGATACATTATTCCAGGTAATAACCTGACCATCTCTGTTAGCTCCTTCTGCATTATACTGCTCAATCAAAAGGCGCAGGTGTCTTGTCTGTACTTTAGTATCCAGATTAATGATATCCCGGAATTTGCCGGGCAGCTTGGTGAACTCTTTAATATTTGTCCAGTCCGTTCCGTTGTCTGACTTTTGAATGCTGTATCTGGTGGCATTTAACCGCTCCCACTCCACAACTACAGAACCAATCGTTTTAACCTCCCCCAGGTCAAAACTCAACCATTTCTGCCCATTTGTGGTGGTACTAGACCAACGTGTACTAAGGCTGCCGTCATTTGCTTTATTCGCTGGAAAATCTGCCGTTTCGTTTCCACTGGAAACAGCTTTTGTATTCAGTGCCAGATTCTGAAGACCTGCTTTTTTATTGTCTGTCTGGCTGGTCGTTTCTCCTTCTGCCAGGGATTTATCCTGTGTATTTGATTTATCTTCTGTGTCTGATTTATCTTCTGTTTTTGCTTCACCCTCTGTTGTTTCACCTTCTGTTGTTATTTCACCCTCTGTTTTTGTTTCATTTCCTGCTTTGGAATCACCTTCTGTTAATACTTCATTCTCAGTCTGTCCATCCCCCTTTGCGCTTGCTTCCCCATCTGTCTGAAATCCAGCTTCTGTAGCCGGCTGATTCACACTCGCTTCTGCCTCCCGGGCATTCTTCCCGTTTTCTCCTGCACCATCCTTCCCGGCCCCGGATGCATCTGCACCCCGTGCCGTGTCTTGGGATTCCACTGCAGCGTCTTCGGAAACCTGGCTATCCTGATTAGCCGCTAAGGCATTCACTGGCGGG
>OATB01000281.1_pt1 | contig 45686 bp, 54 predicted proteins | sample 1494941 | NCBI WGS metagenome assembly OATB01 (sample SAMEA2579931, study PRJEB22360) | human gut metagenome | reverse complement strand
TTACCTATCGTTAAAAGTGTCTACCCCACAGGCAACTGTGGGGGTGGCACCCATAAAAAGCAGAGTCGCTTTATTTGCAGGCTCTGTTTTATTATGTGTGGCTGGAATGTCCAAAAAGTGAACAGAATTTTTCTACGGTATTAAAACTTTTGGGGGAGGCAGAAGTAAGAGACGATGGTTCCCCCTCTGATCTGGACCGAAGGATTAAACGGCTTGAGCGGAAAAAGGGCAGTAACCATCCTGCTGTAAAACAGTATTACAAAGTAATCAGGGGAGCGGCGGACACGGTGCGAAGCATCGTGATCAGTGCCAATTCCAGGTTGGCATTTTTGGAAAACCCACAGATACTGCGTATCTTGGACCATGATGATATGAATATTCCGGAAATTGGTGTAGGCAGGAATGGAGATGAAAAGACAAAGACCGCTCTTTTTTGCGTGATACCAGATTCGGACAAAACAAATAATAGTATTGTGGGACTGCTTTACAGCCAAATTTTCCAAGAATTATATTTTCAGGCGGATTTTATCTATGAAGGCAGGCTGCCTATCCATGTAACCTTCATGCTCGACGAGTTTGCAAATGTCGCGTTACCAGATGACTTTTGTTCCCTGCTTTCAACAATGAGAAGCAGGGAGATCAGTTCTATCATCATAATACAGAATCTGGCGCAGATTAAGGCTCTGTTTGAGAAAACCTGGGAGGTGATTCCAGGAAACTGTGATACACTGGTGTATTTAGGCGGTAATGAACAAAGCACTCATGAGTACATTTCCAAAATGCTGGGAAAGGCTACGATAGATAAACGCAGTTCCGGGGAGACGAGAGGAAAAAATGGAAGCAGCAGCCGGAATTTTGACGTCTTAGGGCGAGAACTTTTGACACCGGATGAAGCACGTAAATTAGATAATAAAAAGTGCCTGATCTTTATCAGAGGGTTTGACCCCATTATAGATTCAAAATACAATACACCGGGACATAAACTTTACGGAGAGACATTCGATGGGGGCGCGCCGCCCTATCATCATACTCCAAACCGTAAGGATAACGTGATGCCTACATGTGAATTGTTGAATCGCAAGTCATTTGAATATTATGAACGGCAGCGGGACCAGGGGCTTAATGTCCATATTGATGAAATAACATTGGATGAATTACTGGCATTGCAGGAACCGGATATGCCAGCAAAGGTATTTTCTGAGGATGAATTAAAGAAAAACCGGAAAATTTCAGAAATAGATAATCTGGAAAAACCAGATTCTGGACAGGATTCCGGGGGGATTACAGAAGAAGAATTTAATGAATCGCTTCTAAATGAAAACTATTCATTGGAGCAGTTAGAAGAAATACGTCTTGGACTGGTAGAAGGACTCTCTTACCAGGATATTTTAACTCACTTCAAAGTTGAAAGCAGCGCTGGTGAAATGCGGGAAATCCGCGGACAATTGACCGGGCTGCCAGAATCTTGATTTTTCCATATTTCTTTTGCCTAAGAGCAGATATATGGGAGTCTGTTGCAAACCAGAGGACGCAAGCAGCAGGTTCTTTTGTACCTGCTATTTTTGTGCCCTTTTTAAGAAAGGAGAATTATAAAAATGAAGAAATTAACTGAAAAGAAGAACAGCATTAAAAAAATGATTGACAAAGCAGGAAAGGTAGTGGCAGGCGCTGCCTTTGCAACGGTACTCTGCACGACGAATGTATATGCGTCCGGGGCGGATGTAGTCACTGCACCGCTTAATAACCTTAAAAATCTTGTGATCGCAATTATCGGAGCGGTCGGCGTGATCATTCTTGCAAAAAACGTAATGGAATTTGCACAGAGTTATCAGCAGCAGGATTCCAGTAGTATGAACTCCGCAATCAAAGGAATCGTGGCAGGTTTGATCATGGCAGGTATTAGTACGGTCTTAACTTTCCTGGGAATCAGCTAATGGAGGGAAAATCATGCTTAAATTACTACATGTATCCTTTTTGATTGAAATAGAAGGCCGGCGGGGTGAGACCGTGCAGGAAGGGGGGAATCCGAAATTCAGGAAAGAGTGTAAAGATTTATTTACCGATATGGGATTCCGTGTGAAAGAAGCATGTGAAGTACGTGAAGCACGTGAAGCGTTCAGAAATTTACACACCAGCTTAGGCTTAGAAGCAGATGATGACCTGGTACAGCGAGAAGATGAATGCCTGCGAATCATGGAGCAGTCAATAGACGGAAACATCTTTTCCAGTTCGCTTTCTGAGATAGAAGAAAAATTGCAGAGTGGGAAAACATTCCACTATAAGGCGCTGAAAAGTTATGGAACGGTTTACATACCATCGGCTATTGAGGCAAGGGACTATTATAACAAACATCTGGATGCCTATGAGAAAACGGTGATTCAGTTTTTGGAAATATCCCACGAGAGGTTGAATGCAGCCTGGATTTCGAATCCGGTGCCGTATTATAAGGGTGATATCCGTATTTGTCTGGGTCATGATGTCATCTATTTTTTTAGTTTCAAGATAGATGAAGTGCTGAAAGATATGGTAAACAAAGGATTGATTATATCCGATGGCGCACAAGTAGCGCCGCGTTTTGCTCTTCCAGAGTCTTACCAGGAAAATAAACGTGGTTATCCGTACAGGAAGGGAAGGTGACAGTGGTGGGAGAGCAGGGATGAAATTTAGATATTATTATAAAGGAACATTGGTAATGGCAATATCCAAATACAGGAGGTGATAGTAAATGGATATTTTTAATTTGGGCGAAGCAATCCTGTCACTTCTCGAAGTTGTCTTTGGCTTTTGGAATAGTCAGGTAAACATGGTCTTTGAACTGCTTGGACAGTCTCCAACATCGTTCAAAGGAGGTGGCCCGTGGGGAATCATTACTGGAATTGAGCCGATTTTTGTTGCCGTAGGTTCGAGTCTGGTTGTTTTATTTTTTGTGATAGGTTTTTGCTCGGAAAGTATTGATGTGCGGGAGGAAATGCGGTTCGAAGTGATACTCCGTATGTTGATACGGATTGGGATCGCACAGTGGCTGGTGGTATACAATGTGGACATCATGCGAGCCATATTTACGAGCGTCGGAAACCTGGTAGGTTTGATTGGAGGAAGTGAAGCCACACAGGTAATCATTGACCCGGCGCAGGCAGATATCATAAAAAATCTGGGATTTGTAGAAAGCTTGGTGTTTTTGATATTGGCGGTATTTTTATGTCTTATCATTTTAATATGCGGTTTTTTCCTGATCTACAATGTTTATTTCAGGTTCCTGAAAATCCTTATTATCGTACCGTTTGGCAGTATCGCATATGCGACCGTTGCTGGAAACCGTGGAGTAAGCGCTATAAGCGTTCAATTTACAAAATACTTTCTTTCTGTCGTTTTTGAAGCAGTAACGATGGCGTTAGCAATTATCTTGTGTAATGCTTTTATCAGTTCAGGATTGCCCCAGTTCACGGGAAACTATGCGGACTGGACAAAGACTTTGATCTATCTCGGAGAAATGACATTCACAGTAGCGCTTACAGTGGGTAGTGTGAAAGGAGCACAGAGCCTGACGAGTAAAGCCCTTGGGCTGTAGGCAGAGGAGGTCGGCATATGGAAGCTACGGCGCAGGATAAAGGGATACAGTTGACATTATTTGAGTATTTTGCTGACGCAGACCAGTTTTCGTTGGACGATGCAAAAGAATGTGTATATCAGTATGCGGAAAAACAGGTGAAAGAGCCCAGTATACGAGCAAGAATCTATGAAGGTATCAATAAAGGACTGTTTCAGCGGGTTAGCAAAGGTGTATACACCGTAACAAAGAAAAATGCAGAAGATGAAGATATTACTTGTATGCTGATTCAGGGAGATGGCCGTGATATAAGTTTCATTGCGGATAACAGCATTGATGCAATCATCACAGACCATCCGTATCTACTGAAGAGCAGTTTAAAGGGTGGAAACAGAGATTTTGCTTCCTACGACCTGTTTCAATATACACAGGAGGATTTGGATGAAAAATTCCGGGTTTTGAAGAAAGGACATTTTCTCGTGGAGTTTTTACCAGAGGAGAATGGAGATAATTACGAATATCTTTACCAGGTGAAGGCTATGGCGAAGGAAAGCGGCTTTTCCTATTATGCAAAGGTGGCATGGAAAAAAGGAAATTTTGTTGCTAACACGGGCAGGAAGGCGAAAAACACAGAAGATATCCTTTTTTTCAGCAAAGGGCGTGCGAGAGATATGAGGCCAGATGCAAAAAAGGATAAGGCGGAGCCGGGAATCTGCCATTATATGTCAGGTGTGAAGGGGATGCTGCCCACGGCTTTTGATATACAACCGTCCCCAAAGGGGACGCGTGTACACCAGGCGGAAAAGCCGGTAGAGCTGTTGAAGCAGATTATAGAGTTTGTCACAAACGAAAAAGATTTGATATTGGACCAGTATGCGGGTTCATTTTCCCTTGCTGAAGCCGCACTGGAACTGGATAGGGATTCCATATCAATAGAAATCAGCCAGGACTATTTTGAAGAGGGAAAAAAGAGGATTGAAAATGCAAAGAAAGGTAAGGTGAGGTAAATGGACATAGAGATCAGCAGAGATTTGCAACACTACAAGGAAAGCTTTGTAATGGGACTGACTGCAAAACAGTTTATATTCAGCGCGCTGTCCCTGGGGGCGGGGGCAGGGGTCGTGCTTGGCCTGTACAATAAAGTTGGCATGACATTATCCTGTTATCTGGCAACTCCTATCGTGGTGCCAATAGCATTAACCGGATTTTACAATCACAACGGACTTAGTTTTTGGCAGACTGTCCGGAAAATGATACAGATGTCTTTTTTAAATAAGCCATGCTTATACAGATCAACAGAAAATGTGGAATTAATCAAAGAGGCTTTTGCCGAGGAGCAGAAACTGATTGCACAGCAGCAGAAAAAAGAGGTAAAAGCACATCCTGACGGAAAAGAGGACTTTCATGCAGTAAAGAAGAGAGCAAAGCGGTTAATAGTCCTCACAGTAGGAATTTTAGCCGTGACAGTGGCAGGAGTTCTTGCCTATAAATTTATGAGATAGATTGAAATAATCCCACTTATTTAGTGGGAAGTAGTTTAGCGACCAGCAGGTTACGGGATTCGCTAAACTACTTACTTCCCGTAGCCTGCCTTGAATGAAGGAGGTTTACGGAAGTGGGAATTTTTACAGATAGATTTACATTATTAAAAAAGGCAGATAAGCCATTATATACAGCCCCCAAAAGTGTACAGCAGCAGATTGAGATCCTTCGGATCGCGAAGGACGGAATCTTTGAAAATACCAAAAACAGATACAGCAGAGTATACCGTTTTGCAGATATTAATTATGTTACGGTTTCGGAAGGTGATCAATATGAGCTCTTAAAACAGTATTGCAAATTGGTGAATGCGATTGATGTTGCATTTAAAATAACCATTTACAATAAAAACAAAGATATGAGCCAGTTCAGGTGCAATGTTCTGATCCCGGACAAGGACGATGGCTTTGACCATCTGCGTGATGTTTATAATGACATTGTAGAAGAACGGATCGTAGCGGGAAAACAGGGGATTGAACAGGAGCGTTATCTTACAGTCACCGTTGAACGAAAAGATTATGAACAGGCAAAAGCGTTCTTTAACGTCTTTGAAGGGGGGATGCAACAGGAATTCCGAGCGATAGGTTCTAAGTTGGAGCCGCTTGATGCGGCAGAACGGCTCCGTATTCTTTATAATTTTTATCGGATTGGCGAGGAGGAAACCTTTTCGTTTGATTTCGACGAATATGTGAAAAGCAAAAAGGACTACAAAAATGATATTTGTGGTTCCATGATTAAGTTTTTTCCCAACGAATTTGAGACGGACCGGAAAGTATGCAGGGCTATTTTTATAAAGCGCTATCCGACAAGCCTGCCAGATACTTTTGTGAACGAGCTTACCGGCGTGCCGGTCCATAGCATTACATCTATTGATATTGTGCCTGTTCCAAAGGACCTTACAACAAAAACCCTGCAAAAAAAATATCTTGGCGTAGAGTCAGATATTTTACGTCAGCAGCGGGTCCGAAATAAGAACAATGACTTTGCATCTGAAATCAGCTACGGAAAAAAGGTAGAAAAGAAAAATCTGGAAGCGCTGATGGATGACGTTCGGGAAAATGACCAGAATTTGTTTTTCAGCGGTGTCAATATGGTCCTGATCGCTGACACCAGGGAAGAACTCGACAGTATCACAGAGACAATCCAGACGATTGGAAATAAATATCTCTGCAACATGGAGATCCATCACCTGCAGCAGCGAGAGGCGTTAAATACTGCATTACCGGTTGGGGTACGCCAGGTAGAAACGATGCGGACGATGCTGACACGGGATATCGCGGCTTTAATGCCATTTAACGTACAGGAAATCTATGAGCCGTCTGGCTTATGTTATGGAATGAACCGAATCTCAAAAAACCTGTGCGTTGCAGACCGGAAAAAGTTGACCAATGGCAATGCCATGGTATTCGGAGTGCCTGGCAGCGGAAAATCATTCTTCTGCAAGTCCGAAATGCTTGGCGTTTTTTTGAAGACCGATGATGATATCCTGGTCATCGACCCGACGCTCGAATACTTTGATATTGCCAGGAATCTGGGCGGTGAATGCCTTAACCTGTCAAATTATACTCAAAATTACATCAACCCTCTGTGGATTGATGTGGACCAGTTAGACCTTGCCGATAGTAAGGGGCTGATCCGCGAAAAAGGGGAGTTCATGCTCGGGCTGTGCGAACAGGCTATGTTAGATCTGCTGAACAGCCGTCATAAATCCATCATTGACCGCTGTATCAGAAAGTTATATCTGGATATTGCCATGAGCAAGGAAAAATATATTCCGGTGATGTCGGATTTTTATGACCTTTTAATGAAGCAACCAGAAGAGGAAGCCAGGGATATTGCCCTTGCCTTGGAGTTATTTGTGAATGGTTCGCTGAATATCTTCAACCACCAGACAAATATAGACGTTGATAATCGTTTCGTTGTCTATGGCATTCGTGATCTGGGAAAGGAACTGAGTGCAATCGCCATGCTGGTAATGCTCGAGAACGTCAAGACGAGGATTGCCAGAAATGCGGAGAGAGGGAGGGCGACATGGTTATACATAGATGAATGCCATGTGCTGTTAGGAACGGGAGAGCATTCCGGACACAGTGAATACTCTGGAAAATTCCTTTATTCCCTGTGGAAAAAGGTAAGAAAGCAAGGCGGGCTTTGCACGGCCTTGACACAGAATATTACCGATATGCTGCAGAGCTATACGGCTGTTACGATGTTAGCCAATTCGGAGTTTATTGCCTTGCTAAAGCAAGCCAATGTAGACAGCCAGGAACTTTCCAAAGTGGCAGGCATACCGGAAGCACAATTGCAGTACGTGAGCAACTGTGCTTCCGGTATGGGAATTTTAAAGCATGGGGAGACCATTATTCCTTTTGATGCCAGAGTCAGAAAAAATAATATTATCTACGATCTCTTTAATACAAACATCCATGAGATTCAGGAGAAAAATAATCATGCTTAATGGCAGGGGAAAGAGTGGCACAAGAAAAACGGAATTGTAGAAAAGGCAAGGCAGGCGGATTATGAGGAGGAATACAATTGAATAGAGAAATTTTTGTGTTGACTGTAAAAAAGCGGTTCCTACTACAGACAGAGGAAAATATCAAGAAATGGGTTGCCTGGGCGGAGGAATGCGTCGATATGGGGCAATATGATGGATTCAGGAAAATGCCGAGAATTCAGGCAGTAGAGAAATGGCTGGATTCTTACTATTGTGTTTTTAATAGGATCCAAACAGAGTTTGACCGGGACACCGCAATAAAAGTCCTGAATCTGTCAGAGGAAAAATTGTGTTTATATCCAAATGAAATGCATGTGGCAGCGCGGGTATTAAAAGGTGGCGGGACCGGAAAAGATATCCTGCAGATGATCCATGAGGGGACTCTGGAAGAAGATATGGCTAATATGGGAAAATGTAGGGCAGAACGTATAGACACCAGCTCATACAGTGAAGAAAATCTTTACAGGATCCTGCAGGCTGCAAAGACATGGCAGGAGGTCCCAGAGATTCCACTGCCATATAAGCCTGTGGATTCCCTGGTCGTGCAGCTCATTAATGCCTGCATGGAATTGCTGGAATATCGTTATGGAATTACAACAATCCAAAAATCAGATTATGATCTGATATCGGAACACGCTTTTTTTCTTTGCGATTCTGCGCAGGTTCTGGGGCCGGAGGACGTTGATTTGGATGCGGTTTACGAGTGTTTCAATGATGCGGAAGTGAATGAACGTATGATTGAAGTGGAAGAACAGCGCAGTCCGGAAAAAGAGCGTGGAAGCAATGTTTCAGAAAAAAAGGGAAAACAGAGATAGGAGGTTATTATGATGGATGTAACGTTACAAGTTCCCTTGGGGGAGCAGATGCACTTAAAAGAAATGTTCTCTGCGTTGGAAGAGAATCATATGGAGACAGAGTCCCAGAATCTTGAGAACTTTTTACAATACTTTGACCAAATGGAACGATATTTTGGGGATATGCAGGATGAACTGCTTTATTTACGCGATCAGCTAGACCGTCTGAATGAAAAAACTTTGAAGGCTAAAATGGCACATTTCATTCAGAATGTCGGTGATCGGGTGGGGGCGGCAAAAATGTGGCTTGCAGCTCTTAAAAATGACATATCGGCGGGGGTTAGAAAAGCGGTAGACAGTGTAAAGTATCATGGAGGACAGGCTTTATATGCTGCTATTGATAAAACAAAGGCAGTCAGGGCGCTGTCCGTAATACATGAACATTTGGAAAGTGCTGCCGCAAGCCTGAAACACAGTGCCGAGACGATGGGAGATATTGGAGTGGAACTTAACGCTGCTAAGGGCCATAAAAAAAATGTCCGTAAACTCCTTATGGGGAAGGAGGCATCGGATATATTTGAGTATGACTACGATAAGGGCATTATCGCAAAAATCAGGAAGGCAATCGAATTCTGTGGAAAAATTGTTAAGAATATGGCAGGACACACAGAAAACATGCAGAAGTCCTTGGACGGATTATCCCAAAAAGCCTTAGATAACAGGGCCATGCGGAATGAAAAGGTATCTGACGGTGTAAATAAAAAGACGGATGCAGCCAGCCGGGGGAAAGGAAGATAGCGGTTGATTATGAAAGATATGAAAGTAAATTGGGTTGAGAAATTGGAGACTCCAAAAGAGATTACGGTACTGAAAACGAGAGGCACAAACAGGTGGATTATGAATAACCTGGATGATATCCAAAGGGACTATTCTATGGAAGTCAAAGGTACCGTGGTCGCAGTAGTCGAACTTCCGAACCGAGAGTTTGATAAATTATGTTACAAGGGGCTTACCTACAATGACTACCCTTTTATCAGCCAGGTATACGGGAGAAAGCGTAAGATAAAGATCAATGAGGTGGGGAGGTATGAATTTGAGGTAATCCGCATCGAAAATGAGAGGATGGACTCTGTGTATATGGCTGTCAGGCAACGTGGCTGTATTCCCCTCTTTTCTACGCAACTGCTAAATGTTGATACACTCAAGGCGTGGGAACAAAAATTTGATGATATAGAGAAATTTATCAGATCGGATCAAATAGAGTATCTGGAAGAAAAATTTAAGGACGATCCGGATCTCTCTCCTGATGATGCGGATATGATTCTAAGTGCAGTCCAGGAAGGACGTGGTTGGAGAGCAACTTTTGAGGGTGGATCAAGTTTATATGATATTGTGTGCGATTATATTTCGGATTCTATTGATTTGTCTCTGGAAAAATACTTAGATGGGATTTATGGTAAGGAACCTGTAAAACACAACAAGGAGGCGAAAAGGTAAATGCAGGACCAGAAAATGAATGATATGGAAGAAGTAAACCCTAGTGAACTTGCTGTACGCATGGAGAACATAAGGGATGGAGAGATGCTTGTCGTAAAATGGGAGAAGCCAGATGATAGAAAATAGTCTTAAAATGGTAAGTATTCGGTTGGTTGATGACCCACCAATTTATAGTGAGAAAAAAATATTGAATCCCGAAGATGCAGTTGACATTTTGGCAAGAGAGTTCAAAACGATTGACAGAGAGCTGTTTTTTATCCTGAACTTAAAAACAAACGGTCAGGTTATCAATGTTAATATTGCCAGTCAAGGCACTTTAAACGCTTGCCTGTGTTCCCCCAGAGAAATTTTTAAATCCAGTATCCTCTCTAATGCGGCATCTGTAGTTTTGGCTCATAATCATCCGTCCGGAGATTGTACACCTTCCAAAGAAGATGTTCTGACAACAAAAAGACTGGCAGCCTGCGGGCAGCTCATCGACATACCGGTGCTTGACCATATTATAATAGGAAGAAACACGTATTTGAGCATGAGGGAGGAAAAGATGTTTCCAGATGCAGAAAAAGAATATAGTGAATTTGTGGCAGAAAGTGGAATTGAATATGGAAAGAAGACGGCTCCGAAAATATCTTTTTTTGTAGCGGAGTGCATGGAATTTCCGTCTCTGGGGCAGGTGTACGAGTGCAGGGAGCTGAAACAAGCAGTGGATATCTATCGTAAGCTCCCAGAACATGTGAAATGCATGGGGAATGGGATTGGCTTTAGGATTGAGGATAGTGATGAATCCATGTATTCCGGTGATTTTGAGCTGATGACATGGGACCGGGTAGATCTGGATATCCTTAATTCGATCCCATATTATCGTGATAGCTCATTAGTCCAAAAGGCAGTTGAGGATATTAGACAACTCATGCCAGAACTGGAGATAATTGAGCCGGTACAGTGTCGCACCACTCTACCGAATGAGAGAAAACAAGGCAGATAACATATAGATTGAATAAAAGCAAAAAATACGGTACAATATTCATATAAAAGATAAGACAGGAGGGAAAACAGCGTGAACGAGAATCAGGAAATGTTTGAGAAGCTGGTAAAGAGCCTTCGTGGTATTTACGGGGATATGCTGGTAAGTATTCTGCTTTATGGCTCATTTGCCCGTGGAACCAATACGCGGGAATCAGATATTGATATAGCAATCCTGCTTAAAGGCAGGGAAACAAAGGAAATGCACGATCAGATGGTTGATTTGGCGGTGGATATGGATTTGGAGTATGACCAGGTGTTTTCCATCATAAATATTGATTATGAAAATTTCCTGGAGTGGGAGGACACCCTTCCATTTTATAAAAATGTGAGAGAGGATGGGGTGGTACTTTGGGCAGCGTAGAGACATTGGCAAAATACCGCTTTCAGCGGGCTTTGGAGGATTTGGCCGCCGCTAAGGAAATGCTTTCAGGTGGTATGTATAAACCATCCCTGAACCGTTCCTATTATTCCATTTTTCATGCTATGCGGGCTATCACTGCATTGGAAGGATTTGATTCCAGCAAACATAGTGGGGTGATCGCTTATTTTAATCAAAATTTTATAAAAACGGGAATCTTTGCAAAGGAGACCTCAAAGATCATAAAAAATGCTTCCATCATGAGGGAGCAATCGGATTATTCGGACTTCTTCATTGCGTCGAAGCAAGATGCGGAGGAGCAGATCGAGAGGGCTAAGGAGTTTATTGAAGCGATTGAAAAGTATTTGGAGGATAAAAAGGTTCTTTAAAAATTAATAATATGTAACAGGGAAAAAGCAGTTAGCAGAAGCAACTGCTTTTTTTCGTGGAGAAAAGGCTGCGGATATTCGTGGCCTTTTTTTATTTGAAAGGTGGTTGGATATATGAGATTTGTATTCACTTTTGGATTCCAACTGAATGAATGGGAAGTGGAAATTGAAATACCAAAAGATTACAAATATCCCTCTGAGGGAGAGGCACGGGAAGCCTGTCGGAATATGAACGTGGAGGCTGTCTTATTTCCAGATAGAATTGCCGTTCTGTTTGAGAGGGAGTACATGATACTGGATGAAAGGGAATCTTATCATTTTCGGAAACTTAGAGACGAAGTATATGAACAGTTTGGGGCTTTGTTGTGTCCGGAGGATATCAGCGAACTAATTGATAAGGGGACTTTCGCTGAAATCCTACTTGCTGAAAACTATATGTTTGATGAGACGGATTACCTGGAACTGGATCTGCCTGTGGACGAGGCGTACCAATTGCTGGCTGAGAAGTATGAGCCACAGCAGGAACTTCCATTTGGCCTTGGCTGCGCGGAGCTGAAAGGCGAAAAAGGTTTTCACTTTAAAAGCTTATATTATCAGGTGATTCAAATTTGAAGGGCTGAAAGGAGGGATATTGATCACTGACAGCAGATTTAAGACCAAAAAGGAAACGCAGATAAAGCTAAAAGCAGACGCAGAAGTAAAATTGCAAAACCATAATTATCTTGGGAATAAAAAGTCTGATTCCGGTCCTGGGGTGCCGAAACAGAAATTAGGTGTTTCAGGAGATGAACCTCCCAGACTGGATAGAAAAATCCATATGAAGACCACAGAATTTTCAGAACCACAGGAACAGAAAGATAGTAATCGTGTGTTCCTGGCGGTGAATTCTGCGTCAGGGCTTGGGGAACGGACAAAACGTAGAGAAGATGATACACCGGGATATGAAAATACGGCTGGTAAAGCCGGGCGAACAAAAATGCAGTCTGAGCAGACTGTCCATAGCAATCCGAAGAAAGAATCGAATAAGAAGGGACCGGAGGGTGCACTGCAGGGAGAGGATGGGCAGAAAAACCGGCAAAAAGAGAAGTATATTAAGGAACAGCAAAAACAGAAAGCCAGGAAAGACGAGAAATTTCATTTTTCAAGGAAGTCTGGTCCCGAGGTCCGACGCAAAAATCATGAGTATGGCTTTAAAGATAATGTCACATTTTCCCGTGAAAAATCACCCTTGGGGACTCCGGAAACACAATCGGAGATTGGAGGAAACCGACAGGAGACAATGGGCGGTTTTGGAAAAGAACAGGACCCACTGAAAACGAGAAAAAAAGACGAGAAGATATCCTCTAAGGGTGAAGGGAATAAGAAAAGAGTAAAGAAAGATACAGAGAATACTGGAATGAAAAAAGCGGTTCGCAGGCGTATGTTTGCCTATATGGTGAATAAACTTACAGACGAACAGCAAAAGGACAGTTTTGCTAAAACGGTAAAAGATATCGCAACCATAAAAGTTGGACTGGTTGTCAAGCAGCTTTTTTTATATCTTCTTGGGCTATTGGGGCCGTTGCTGGGAGGACTGGTCACTGTGGCCCTGCCGTTTATTTTGATCATTGTCATTTTGTATAATACTCCTTTGGCGCTTTTTCTGCCTCCGCTGCAGGAAGGTGACACGGTACAAAGTGTTCTGTCCGAATATTATCAGGAGTTCAATGCAGAAGTCAGGGAAGCAGAAGGAGACAGCGATGAAGAAGTAACATATAAAAATATGCAGAATGGGGTGGCACGGAGTAATTTTACTGATGTGATGATGGTTTATATGGTCCGATATGGGACTGGACAGGGAAATTTTTCCACTGTTATGAATGATAAGAATAAGGAGAAGCTGAAAGAAATTTTTGACGAAATGAACCATTTTGCTTCGGAAACAACAACAGATACAGTACGGGTGGGTGAAAGCCTTGGAGTCATGACCTTTAGTGGATACTGTAACTGTTCAATTTGTTGTGGTCAATGGTCTGGCGGCCCCACTGCGAGCGGAGCCATGCCGAAAGCAGACCATACGCTGGCAGTAGATGCTTATAACCCTACGTTGCCTATGGGAACCCATATCATAGCAAATGGGAAAGAGTATGTGGTGGAGGACACCGGTGATTTTGACCGCTATGGTGTAGATTTTGATATGTATTTTGGGGACCATCAGACAGCACAAAATTTCGGTCACCAGGATATGGAAGTGTATCTTGCGGATTCCAATGGGAGTAATAGTGTGGAGGTGACACACACATCTTTATATGTGTATAACCTTTCCTATGAGGATTATATTGAATTAGGGAAACTGACACCCAGTCAGGAAGATTTGCTGCGAGAGATTATGAGCGAAGAATTTTTACACAGTATGCCGGCAAGTGGCATTGGCGAACAGGTAGCACTTTTGGCGCAGGAGAAAGTTGGGTGCCAGTATAGCCAGGATCTTCGATATGAAGAAGGATATTATGATTGTAGTTCCCTTGTTCAAAGGTGTTATGCACAGTTCGGGGTAAATCTTCCTTCTGTTGCTTCGACACAGGGGCAGTATATTGTAGATAACGGGTTGCAGGTCAGTGAAAATGAGTTAAGACCAGGAGATCTGATTTTCCATTCCCGGGATACTAATGCCGATGAATTTATGTCGATTGGGCATGTTGCTATTTATGTGGGTAACGGTATGCAGGTAGATGCACGCGGCACAGCATATGGGGTGGTTTACCGTCCGTTGGTTCCATCCAATATTGGCCTATACGGAAGACCATGCCGATAGCAGAAGCGTATGCGTGTAGAACAGAAAAAACAAGGAATCTTGTCAAAAGGAGGTGGCCTATGGCTGACTATAAAGAGGATAATTTCTATTATATCGAAAAAGTAAGGCTGAGGGAGAAATATCATGTGGCGCTTTACAAAGCCCTAATGGGGATTTGGGAGGCCAGGGAGACATTCATAAACAGTCTGCAGGAGGGGATTATATACAGAACACTGGAATTGGGAATAGAAAAGGATGGTGAAAAAATCCCTTTTTTTAAATGCGATGACGGCAAATTTTATATACCTGAAATTAAGGCCAGGGAAAAACTTGAGGGTGTGGATACATTATTGTCAGAATTTAGAAGCCGGTTTGGAATCAAAGAAGGGGAGAATCAGGGGAGTCATATGGAGGAGGCGAAAAGCGTACAGGATTATGATATCCGTATTACAGAAAGACTTAGCAAAATAGTAACTGTCCGGGCAGAGAGCATGGAATCGGCTTTATCAGATGCACATGATAATTATTCAGATGCAAAAAAAGGATATGTTATGGATTATGAAGATATGCAGGAAGTAACCTTCTCTATGGCGGGCATTCATCTGGATCTGGAAAAACAGAAAAGTATAGGAGGAAGATGAAGAAAACATTAAATGAAGAACTGGAGGAATCCTTCCAGCGCTGGGACAATGAACTTTATAGTGGGGGCAGCGATCCATATTATTCAGACGGAGTAAATATGAATCTGCTAAGAAATCATATTATTGCTTATAAAACGCAGATACTGGAAACCGGGGAGCTGCCAGAAATATATCACCGGAAAACACCGGAAGAATTGCCGGAATCATTTATGGTACAGGCAGAGAAAATTTATCAGACGGCTATAGATATCTTCCGTCAGTGCAGAGATGATGCGGACTATCAGTTTTTGTGTGGACTGGAATTGAATCCTAAAATGGAAAGGATGGCTGAGGTCATAAATACACTCAAAAATGTAAAAGAGTTAGAAGGTGCAATTAAAAAACAGGATTATGTTGTTATGAGGAGATATTATGAAAAACCCGACTTTAAAAAGTGCAGACTGATCGTGGAAAGAAGCTCCGAGAAAATAGAACCCAAAATAGAGCAGATGAGCCTATTTGCGGGGGAAAGCAGGTGAATATATGGACCAACATACGATGAAAGTATCAGATCTGTACGATATTGCAATTTTTGATATTTCTCGTGATGGAGAGCATTGGAAGAAATTCCTGGAGTTTGCAGCGAGGGGAAATTTGTATCGTTATGACTTTTTGAATACCTGTATCATCTATGAGCAATATCCAGAAGCGGAAATTCTTTTGGACTTTGCGGACTGGAAAAAGGCGAGGCGCTATGTCCGGGGAGGTGAAATTGGAATCGCAACATTCCCAATCGAGATGTTGGGAGGAGCTCAATATGTCTACGACATCAAAAGTACCGGTGGGAGAACCATGCCTTGGATTTGGGAGATCAATGATGAGAATGCGCCTGCATTCGCGGATAAGCTGTTTCCAGAGGAATATCAGGCAGAGAATAGTTTTAGAATTGCAATAAAAAACTTTACTAGAACATATGTACGTGATATAATGAAAGAGGAAAACGATAGGATACATGAAATAGCAGTTCTTACCAGGGATGAAGCGTATACCGATGGGGAATCACCGGTTGAAAAATTCATCCTGCAGAGCGCCACATATCTGATCTTGCGGAGATGTGGGATTGATACTTTTGATACAGGTCTGTCTGCAATAACAGATTACCAGGAAGAGATTATTTTATCAAAAATAGGTATTCTTATATCGGACATTGCAGAGACAACACTGCGGAGATTTGCGGCAGTCGCAAAAGAAATCCGGGAAGATGAAAGGAGAAATCAAAATGGTAGAACTGAGCTACAAAGAAAAGAACGGGTTACTGTATCCGTTGCTGGAAACAGGGAGCATGATGGAAGAGACGGAGCCTCTGGGCAGATACGGGAAGTTGGCGGAGGAATACCTGAAAGAGAAGGACAAAAGCAGGTACAGCCTGCTGTTGAGGACAGGCAAGTTGCAGGAAATGTTGAAACAGATAGAGGAAGAGGCGTGGGAACTGCACGACCAGATCGTGGAGAGCTACGTAAAAATGAAAGCGGCGGACCGGAAGATCAACCTGTCGGATACGATGGAAATGACCAGACTGCGGAACGAGGCGGCAATGATAGCCCAGGAGACCGTGATTCAGGAGGTTATCTGCAAACCGAGATAACTGATATAAATGATAATATAAATGATAATATAAATGATAGTGACGTTGAGGAAGGAACTGCTGTTGCAGTTCCTTCTTTTTCTTCGATACCGGCAGAAATATCCGAAGAACTTCGCATAGAATTGCTTTTGGCGGGAACATCAGAGCCAATGGCGAGACAGAAAATTTATCATTTCTTTGAACTGAATGAGGGATTAAGAGATCGTGCCAGATACCTGTGCCAGATGTATGAAGCTGGAGACACTATTTCGACAGAGGCGGGGCATGTATTTAGATATGAAACGGACGAGGCAGGAATCCAATTATATTGGCATGAGAACGAACAGCATCTGAGCGGTTATCTTCCGTTTGAGGTGGCAGCGGAAGAGATACTCCATTTGATCGACAGGGGGAAGTATTATCAACCAATGAAAACGGATATGGAAATCCCGCAACCATTGGTCGATACGGTTGAAAATTTTGTGGAAGTTGCAGATGGCAAGGTGATTTTTGACATGATTTATGATGTCATGACCGTAAATCTTTTGCCACAGCAGGAGACGGAATTTGTCCGGCAAAGTTTTCTTGCGCTGCTGGGTTCTGATGTAGAATGGACATTCTCCTCAACAATGGTTTTCCACGAGCAGAATGTGTCTTGCTCTATTGAAGGAAAAGAGCCACTGACCTATGCGTGGAGCATAATCAGAAACATTTTGGCACGGAGCATTGAGCAGGATAATTATCCAGAATCAAAAAACGATCTACCAGTTGGGAAGTTAATAGAATTCCCCTGGTTCCAAAGGTTGGCTGTCCAATATCAGGATTTATTGGAGCAGGCAGGAGAGGAACCGGCGGTAGAAATACCATATCTAAGTTCAGAAGCTGATATTGAGAAAGAGAATACAGATGGGGAAAAAGAGGAAGTACCCGACAATGAGAAAAGTGATATTTTAGAGACTGTTTTTTATGATGTTACAAAAGCCTTTTCCCTGCATTCCATGATATTGATTCCTTCAAAGCCATTGATTCAGAATTTTTTCAAACAGGCAGGAGATAAAGATAAGCAACAATTTCTTTTGAGACTTTTGGAATTGCAGTCCAAAAGAGATTACGGAAAATCTGTTTTAAATACAGACCAGGGGTTAGTCCATTATACCTTTGAAAAAGGGACTGTTGACTTTCAACTGATGCATGGTGAGAAGGAAGGACACGGAAGGTTCACGATGCAGGACGCCGCGCGTGTGATCCAGGAAGCGATTGATGCTGGAGAATATCTGTCACCTGGGGAATACGAGGCGGCTGTAAAAGAAGGCTTTTCCCTTTGTCCGGAAGAAAGTTACCAATTATATAAGGAAATGCAAAACCGAAACCAAAGCGTCAGCCAGGCTTCGGATTTTTTTTACCCTGATGCATGGGAGATTCCACCCGGCGATAAAACAAAGTACAAAAATAATGTGGCAGCCATACAACTGCTAAAGGAGCTGGAGCAATCTTTCCGGTCGGCGACACCAGAGGAACAGATTATTCTGGCCCGGTATGTGGGCTGGGGTGGTCTTGCCAATGCGTTCAACCCCAAAAGCAATTGGACAAATGAATACCAGGAATTGCAGGAGCTACTGACAGAAGAAGAATATGAGCATGCAAGAGCAAGTGTTAATTCTGCTTTTTATACACCGCCTGCTGTCGCAAAGGTGATTTATAAGGCGCTACAGCAATTCGGATTCGAGGGCGGCTCAATCCTGGAACCCAGTATGGGAATCGGAAATTTTTACAGCGTACTGCCAGCAGATATGAGAAACTCACAGCTTTATGGAGTTGAGCTGGACAGTATCAGTGGAAGGATTGCAAAGCAGCTTCATCCTCACGCAACAATTCAGGTGAAAGGTTTCGAGAAAACAAAGTTTGAAAAAAACAAGTTCGATGTCATTGTGGGAAATGTGCCGTTTGGTGCTTACAAGATTTTTGATCCAGAATATAAAAAGTATGGTTTTCGGATACATGATTATTTTCTAGCAAAATCCATAGACCTGGTTCGTCCAGGGGGAATTATCGCAGTGGTGACGACAAAATACACTATGGATAAAGCTAATTCCACAATTCGTAAATATTTAACAGAGCGTGCAGACTTTATTGGCGCAGTGCGTCTGCCAGGAATCGCATTTAAAAAGGATGCAGGTGCCGAGGTTACGTCAGATATCATTTTCCTGCAGAAAAAAGGACGGCTACTGTCTGCTAATACATCAGAGGATTGGACGAATATAACCTATACAGATGATGGTGTGCCAGTTAATGAGTATTTTAGCAGACACCCTGAAATGATGTTGGGAAAGATGGCCTTTGATACACATACCTATGGACCAAATTCTAATTACACAGAATTGATCGTTGAAGATGAAGAACATTTTGATTTTGAGGAACAACTGAACCGTGCTATTTCTTTTTTGTCAGCCACTTATCTTCCGGAAGAAAAGAAAACAGCGGGTATGGAAAACAATAAAGAGGAACTTCCCGATACCATACCGGCGCTTTCGGAGGTGGCAAATAATACTTATACAGTCATAGAGGGCGAGATTTATTACCGGGATAATGATTCCATGGTCAGATGGAAAGGCAATGAGACAAAAAGAAAACGGATCCTTGGAATGCATGCTATCCGGCAGTCCGTTAGATATCTGATAGACATCCAGACTCGGGGATGCACTGAGGAACAGTTGACCGAAGGGCAGGAACAGTTAAATAAAATCTATGATGCCTATGTGAAGGAATACGGATATCTGTCCAGCAAGGGAAACAAACTGGCATTCCGGGAAGACAATGATTATTATCTTTTGTGCAGCCTGGAAACGGAAGATGAAAATAAAAATGTAAAAAAATCAGATATATTTTATAAACAGACGATTGCGCCACAGATATATATCGAGAAGGCTGACACGGCTATGGACGCGCTGCAGATCAGCTTGGCAGAATATGGGAAGGTCCATATTCCATACATGCAAAGTTTATACCCAGTGGACCGAGAACAACTCCTTGCCGAACTAAAGGGTCAGATATTCCTGAACCCTGTTAAGGCTGATGAAACTAATCCTAATCAGGGGTGGGAGACCGCAAGTGAATATCTGAGCGGTCCGGTCCGAAAAAAACTGAAAACTGCGGAAATGTACGCGCAGAATGAGCCTCAATATTCTGTAAATGTAGAAGCCTTGAAAACTGTACAACCAGAAGATTTAAGTGCGGCTGACATCAGCGTGAAACTGGGGACGGCCTGGGTTGATCTGGAGGATTATGAGGCTTTTATTTATGAACTGTTAAATACGCCCGATTCATTTAGAACTGGATCTTATGCAATCAAAGTACAATTGAATCGGTATACCATGTCATATAAGGTTACAAACAAGTCCGCAGATTATTCTTCTGTGGTTGCAAAACAGACATACGGTACGAAGCGGATTGACGCATATTCTATCATTGAAGCCCTTCTGAACCAGAATATAATCACCGTGAAAGATGCAATTGAATCGGGCGACAGCGTGAAATACGTGGTCAACCAAAAAGAGACAACCCTGGCAAGAGAAAAGGCAACGATGATAAAGGAAGCCTTTAAGGAATGGATTTGGAAAGACCCTGATCGGAGAAAGAAATATGTTGATTTTTACAATCAGAATTTCAATGATAACCGGCTCCGTGTATACGACGGCTCTTACCTAACCTTTCCTGGCATGAATCCGGAAAAAAAGATGCGTCCCCATCAGCGTAACGTTATTGAGCGGGCAATCCATGGCAGCACCCTTCTGGCTCATGCGGTGGGGGCTGGAAAAACCTATGAGATGGCAGCTATCTGTATGGAACTGAAACGGCTGAAACTAATGAATAAGGCAATGATCGTAGTGCCTAATCATCTGGTGGGACAGATGGCCTCCGAGTTCCTTACTTTGTATCCAGGCGCAAATTTACTTGTTACCAGAAAAGAAGATTTTACAAAAGAGAATCGGCGTAAATTAACCTGTAAAATAGCAGCAAATAATTATGATGCCGTTATTTTAGGACACAGCCAGTTTGAGCGAATCCCATTATCTGCGGACAGACGTGCTGCAATGCTGGAGGAGCAGGTTGACCGTATTTCAAATGCGGTTGCAGAATTAAAAGAGGAGCAGGGAGCAAAATGGGGAATAAAGGACATGCAGCGCCAGAGGGCAAACCTGGAGGCGCAGATATTGGAATTACGGAACGATGCGAAAAAAGATGATGTGCTGGATTTTGAACAGCTAGGTATTGATGCCTTGTTTGTTGATGAGGCCCATGTTTTTAAGAATTTGTCGATTTTTACAAAAATCCGTAATGTGGCGGGGATCGCCACAAATGGTTCCCAGCGGGCAATGGATATGTTCCAGAAAATTCAGTACATACAGGAACATACAGGAGGAAGAAACGTATTCCTAGCAACAGGGACTCCAATCTCCAATACAATGTGCGAAATGTATGTAATGCAGTTGTATCTGCAATCCCAAAAATTACGCGAAAAAGGGATTGAACATTTTGATAGCTGGGCCGCAAACTTTGGTGAAGTGACTACTTCACTCGAGATGTCCCCGGAGGGCGGATACCGGATGCGGAGCCGTTTCAATAAATTCTGCAATTTACCTGAACTCATGAACATGTTCCGCGAAGTTGCAGACATTCAGCTTCCATCCATGCTAGACCTAAACGTCCCGAAATTAAAGGACGGAAAATACAAGATCGTGGAAAGTGTAGCGTCTGATAGTGTTGATATTATGATGCAGGAGTTAGTACAACGGGCAGAGAAAATACGAAGCGGAAGCGTGGATCCTTCAGAAGACAATATGCTGAAAATTACCAACGAAGCACGATTATTGGGTACGGATCCCCGTTTGATCGACCCAGATGCAGAGGTGGATGAAGATGGAAAACTCTACCAGGCAGCAGAAAATATTTATCAAGAATACGTTGCCTCACAAGACTTCAAAGGGACACAGGTGGTTTTTAGCGATATAGGAACACCTACAGGAAAAAAAGGATTTAATGTATATGATTTTCTAAAAGGCGAGCTTATCAAAAAGGGGATTCCCCGTGATGAGATTGCCTTTATTCATGATGCAAAAAATGATAAGCAAAAAGAGGAACTCTTTGCGGATATGCGGTCAGGAAGAAAGAGGATTTTAATTGGCAGTACCTCCATGATGGGGACAGGAACCAATATCCAGAAACGGCTCTGTGCGGCTCATCATATTGACTGCCCCTGGAAACCGTCGGATATTGAGCAGAGAGAAGGGCGTATCATACGCCAGGGTAATGATAACGAAGAGGTCAGCATTTACCGCTATATCACAAAAAAGACGTTTGATAGTTACCTTTGGGGAATTGTGGAAAATAAACAGCGGTTTATCTCCCAGATCATGACCAATAAGACAGTGGAGAGAGAATGTCAGGACGTAGATGAAACGGTTTTATCTTTTGCAGAAATTAAGGCTATCGCCTCTGGGAATCCCCTGATTATGGAAAAAACAGAAGTTGACACAGAGGTTGCACGTCTGCAGATGTTAAAGGCAAATTATGAAAGCCAGCGCTATGCTCATCAAGATAACTTCCTTTTTAAGTATCCCAAATTAATTTCAGAGACTGAAAACCGGCTGTTCGGTATAGAAAAGGATATCCGCAAACGGGACAATGAACTTGCGATGGAACCGGATTTTCTGATCACATTGAATGGACATACATATGATGAGCGTGAAGCGGCAGGCAGTCTTCTTTTAGAGATCGGACAATCGCTTGATAGTATGGAAAGCCGTAAAATAGGGATCTACAAAGGATTTGATGTGGTGATCAATAAGAAATTTTCCGATTGTACCATGCAGTTATGTGGAAATATGAAGTATACAGCAGATATGAGCAGCAGTGCTTCCGGAAATATGGTCCGTCTTGAAAATTTATTGAGTGGACTGGAAAAGAGAGTCGCCGCACACAAAGAAAACTTAGAGCAGTACAAGAGAAATATGGAGGAGTCCCAAAAAGAATTTAATAAGACCTTTACATATGAGTTGGAGCTGAGACAGAAGCTGGTCCGCCAAAAAGAAATCAATGATGAATTGGAGATCAAAGAAGAGGGAGAGGAACTGGTGGTGACAGATAATCTTCCGGAACAGGCAGTAGCGAGATGATATTATAGAAAAGGAGAATGAACGATGAAATATACAGTCAATATTTATGAGGTATCAACAGAAAAGGACGCAAAACTGAGGGCGTTTGCAGCCGTGACGTTTGGTGACTGCTTTAAGGTGACAGGTATCACAGTCAGGGAAGGAAAAGCAGGGAATCTTTACGTGAGTATGCCGCAGTATCCTACCGGAGAAAGAGGGGAGGATAACAAGCTGATATACAGCGATGTATTCTACCCCAAAACTACGGATTTTAGCACCCTGTTACGGGGTGAGATTTTAGAGGCGTATCAGAATCGGGAAGATGGAAGAAATGAGGTTGACCTTGAATATGGGGACACTGGTTTTGAGTATTACGTTCAGTTGGTAAACAACAAAGACTTATCCAGTACCACGAAAGCATTTGCCAGACTGGTGATTGATGATGTATTTGTAGTCAATCAGATCTCTGTGAAAAGATCCTTTGCCGGGAATAACTTTGTAGCGATGCCGTCCCAAAGGCGGATGATTGACGGTAAGGCGGAATATCAGGATATTGCATATCCAGTAACAAAGGATTTTCATGACACGCTGTACGGAGATATCATGAAAAGGTATGAGCAGAACCTGGATAAGCAGCGGACTGCGAAAGAAAAGGCAAGGTAGTTATCATGGAGAAGAAAATCAAAATTACCATAGGAAGCCTGGAAGAACTGATGGAGAATGAGGAGTGGGAAACGGAAAACTTTCTTTTTGAGGAAGATGAGGAACACCAGGTTTGGCTGGATAAAAACCACTTGATTCTCCGGGGGCTTGGATTGGAAATACATGGCGGCGTCTGGTATGAGAAATATGAAGATGATGAAGACGGTAACTTTGAACCAGATTTTGATTTTTATATGTTTTTTGATGCCGATACAAAGGAGTATCTGTACATGGAACAGGGAAGTTCCCTGATTACCTGCATTCACAATTTTATCGGGTTGAGTTGGGAAGAGATTGAAGGGCAGGCATGTGAAGTTGTTTTGACGGACCGGGAGATAGTTGTAGAAAATCAGATATTGATTTTTGAGTAGGAGGCGGAAAATGGAAAAAAAAGTAGAACATGTAGGCTGGACGCTTAAAGGAAGATGCCGGGAGGTAGCAGTTTCTGTAGACGATGATCTTGTTTCTGCAGTCATATATGGCGAGACCATTAAGGCGGGACGTTGGTTTTATACTTTGCCCTACACAAAGTCTGGTGGTTCAATTGAGGAACCCCAAAAAGCCAATATCGAAAGGAATGGAAACATAATAGCACGGGATACTGGAAATGCAGAATTGGGGGCATTCCTCTCAAAATCCATATCTGAGGACTATGAGATGATGAGAACAATCCAGAATGTTGTTCAGCACATGGAACTGGTTGAAGATGTCTCTGTGAAAGATATGATACCGGGAAAACTCTATGGGTTTGAGGAAGAAGGGTACTGTGATCTCGTTGTCTCTTGCCTTTCAGAAGATAAGATATATTTTCTGCGGTTCGTCCAGGGAAAATCGGAGTATGACTTTGCAAATGAAGAGGACGAAAAAGTAGATTGCTGGCCAACGGAATACCTGCAGGAGCTACTGAAATACAAAACGGAGGATTATGAGTATGACACGAGAACATTACGCGGCCTTCATAATTACGCCTATGAGGAAATTTTCAACCTTCCGGAAAAATACGTAGATTTTGAAAATAAAGAATTTGTGACGGTAATGGAGTTTTCGGAGCGGGTAAACTTACAGGTTTCCGATATTACCAGGAAAGAGGGAAAGAAAGTCCGGTAATATCATCAATATCAGGGAGGTAAATGTGGAAGAGAGACAAAAAATAATTAATCAAACCAGATATGAAACTTTGGCAAGAAAAGAATTTCCAGAAGACTGTTTATCTGATGCTTATGTGGACGGAGTGGTATTCACAGAGCTGCCGGAGAATTTGGAAATATGGAATACACGTTTCGTTGAGTGCAGATTTTCAAATATCTCTGTAGAGAGCCTTAACTTCACTGACTGTGTGATCGCAGATGGTATATTTTCAGGTATCAAGGCAGATGAAGTGAACCTGCAGGGAACGACAGTATATGGAACCTTAATAACGGATTTTTCTGTTGGAAAAATGAATATGGAGAGAGCGACATTTCGGAAAAGCAGTATGCGGGACGGAGATATGCTGGAATTGAACTTGACGGACGCTACCTTGGAGAGTATGTATTTTTACCGGATAAAATCTTCCAAAGTTAAGGGCATAGAACAGGCAAATATGACTATGGGGGGAGCAACCAATGAGGAGGTGGAAAATTATCGGCGGCAGGTGCAAGATGCTTTAATTCAAAAAAAGAATATGAGAATAAAACACGATAAAAGATAGGAATAAGTTAGACAAACAAGCTTTTTCAATATTTGTTGTTTGAAAAATATTTTGAAAGAAATGTGGACATGAGTAATAGGAAATGTTATACTTTCATAAAATGTAAAGAGGCATCAGGATTATTAATTGGCAGACGTGGAACGATATGTGTGCAAAAGATTCAGGACGACAAAATCAAGCTTGTGATATGTAAGAAAAATCTTGCATATCAAAGGATTAATGAAATTATGAAAAGTTAGCTTATAAAATGGTAGGGGCGGTATGATAATAGACCCCTGCCATTTTTTTATTTAAATTTTTTCTTTTAAGTGTCACCATTTGATTATCTGATGTGTGTAATAAGTAAAGAGATAAATTAACAAAAGGAGAATCGGGGATTTAAGTGGAAATACAAGAAATTGAAGCTGCCTTTGAAACTTATTGGGATAAGCTATATAGAGTGGCACTTATAATGCTTAAAAATAAATATGATGCAGAGGATGCCGTTCAGGATACCTTTGTCAAGTATATGATGAAGGCTCCCGTGTTTACTGAGCGAGAACATGAAAAAGCCTGGGTTTTGAAAGTTTGTATGAATATTTGTAAGAATAAGTTACGATTTCATAATCTGCATCCAACGATCTCTTTTGATTCGGTTGAGATTAGTGGAGAGAAACAAGAAGATGAGGTTCTTATCGCCTGTTTGATGAAGTTGCCAGATAAATATAAAGAGACTATATTGCTGTATTATATTGAAGGATATAAATGTATGGAAATCGGTAAAATTTTGAAAGTAACAGAGTCTACAGTTAAAAAGAGATTAGAACGGGGGCGAAATCTATTAAAAAAAGAGTTAGGAGAGGCGTGACGAAGTGGACGAAAATAGAATTAAAAAGGTAGTTGATGATATAAATATTCCAATTAGTGCCAAGGATAGAATATTGGAAGGATGTAAATATAAATTGGAGCAGAAAATTAGAAGAAAAATGGTTGTAAAAAAAACAATGAAAATTTCTATATGTTGTGCTTTGGCAATATTTCTTCTGCTGGGAATGCCGATAATGAATCAAAAAAATAATTTTGAAGTATTGGTCTATGCTGCTATGAGTAATGGCACAAGTGGTACTGTTTCGTTAAACGATGAAAAAGAAATCCTGTTACAGTTACAGGATACCCCGGTGGGAAAAGGGTATATTTTTGAAGTAACATTACCAGCCGGATATTCCTTTAAAACTAAGCAGATGGATGAAAAACAGCCACTATTTACTGTTTATCAGGAAGAAAATAGAATATATTGGATCCCCGATACACAGATAGCTGGCAATATTTATAACAGTGATTCAGAAAAAATTGAGCTACAGAAATTTGATAATGAAGTAAAAATGTGTGATTTTGAAATTGCTATTTATAATTCAGAGGATTCACTTGAAAAAGAACTACAAATACAATTTCGGATCGAAGGGAACCAATGTATGGTTGGGTACAATTGCTACAAATAACATATAACTTGAAAAGAGTTGTAACTATGTGTAAAAAGAAAATCGGAGTATTTTTACTTGTATGCTGTCTTTTGACAATGTGGACAATGCCAGTATTAGCGGCAGAGACAACAGTGGAAAACACGACAGAATATCAGGCGGAAAAGGTAGGAAATGTATATGACAGTAATGGGAACTTAATCTCCATTGATACTGAGCGGACTAAAGCTTCTTGTACTCATATACCTTGCAACCATGTAACTGACACTGTGTGGCAGCATGTACATACCGGATCGAGATGTGATGTTTATACGGCCAATGCTACGTGGTGTAAATGCTGCAATACGATTCTTCAAATGAATAGCGGGTGGACATATTCATACACGCATTATGGATGTACTATGTAGGAAAAAGTGTTTTTTTGCAATTGTACCGTAGGTAAAAAGAAAAATGATTCATGAATAGGAGGTAACTATGAATAGAGTAAAAAAAGGTAGTTTACTAATTTTATCTATGCTGATGGTTATGGTATTTTCTTTACCAGTTATGGCAGCGGAACAACAGAGTTCTGACCCATATCAACAGGTGCTTGATAAACTAAATGAAGAGTATTCTACGAATGTTAGATTTTTAACATCAGAAGATGGTATAACAACATATAAAACAGAGATCAATGTGACACCCGAAGAATTTGAGAAGACATTACGGACAGAAATTATTGAAAATGACAAAGCAAAAAAAGAGGCAGATATAGCGATAAGTAATCTTGAGAGAAAGGCTAAAGATGAGAGCGGTAATGGGATATGTACGACGGAATTACCTGTTGGATTGCGTAGTACAAATACGGTTGATCGTGAAAAGAATGTTTCTGGAGCAACCGTACATTTAAACGCAACCGTTACAAATAATGCAGGATATTGGGCATATAGCAGCATTAATCAAGTATATACAAGCTATCTGGCCGGTATCAACTCAAAGCCTCCATTTTATGCCAATAGTTATAATTATGATTTGATAGATGCCAGAAGAACTTGTGCTTTACGACTTTATGGTTATACATTAGGAGACTATGGCACTATCATTGATAGTAACGCGTACAGATATGTTGAATTCTGGGCAGGAAGTGGAATGTAACAACAATAAACTTATAAAGCAAACGAGATAGAGATATGATTCAGAACGGACGCGCTTTAATATGAAATAAAAGCGTGTCCGTTTTTAATATATAGTATGTGATTGAACGAACATTCCCCCTACGTAGGTCTTGGAACTATCTTTCATAAAAGTATAAAATTTTGCATATCGAATATCATGTAAATAACATTCTGTATCCGTTATAACTAATTCAATGGTTTGTCCATAATTATTTTTATATGTATAAATCCCCTTTTTTCTGTTGGTTACGTTATTTATAATTTCAGCAATCATCTCTGGCTTTTTTAAAGGGCTTTTGGGATTAGGATACCAGCGACCAAACACGGAATTTATCTGAGACTTATTCAACTTGATTACAGTGCTATGTTTAAGGGGGGAAAATAGACTTTGAGGATTTATTTTAAGTGCTGCCAGTATTTTGTCAAAATGTTTCTGGCCAAATTCGTAAGAGAATCCCAATTGTAAATAGGCTTCAATAATAAGGAGCCCGGTGTATAAGTAGTTGTGGTCGCGTGTACTGAGATAATACTTATATTCCCAGTCAACAGATGCAGCCAAAGTATCCTTTATAGATACAGTATGTGGATTAAGACAATGCACGGACGTTTTTATTGCAATGATCTCATTTTGGTGTTCTTTTATATACTCACATAGGTCAATCATAACGAATGGTTCCCTCTTAATAAATCATTGGATTAATAGGTGATATTGGGAAAAGAGTTTTGTGCGATAACTTGTGTTTAAGATAATCTGATGAAAACGTAATGCGTTTTGCTCTATTATCAATTTCTCAATCAACTGCATTAATGGAACATTCTCCTTCTTCCAAAAGTCAATTTGTTCTTGCATTAACTGGTAATCAGACGGGGGGCTGTTTTTTACGATTTCTGCTTTGACAAATGATTTAACCACGGCCTTCGCAAAAGGAAGCAGTGGTGAGGTCCTATATTGTAGAACTATATTTCCAGCAGTACAATCCTCATATCTAAGATCATCGGAAAGTCTAAATTCGTATTCATGTGGTCCAAATTCGTTTACATAGCGTATGTAACCGAGTATATCCCCTTTTTCAGAGGGTAATGAGATACTTTCAGTCAATTCAAGGTTAAAAAGGATGTCATTCAGAATTGTGTTTGAGTAAAATGTATGGGAAATATCGGCCCTTAGATCAATTAAATCTGAGGTGTCTACAAAGGTGATCGGCATATATCCTTTGCAATTCCAGATTTGCTTTTTGGAAATTGTACGCTCTGTAAGTGTGTGTAGAAACATATCCATATCTTCTTTATATATTGTTTCATCGTATTCACTCTTCATATCTGACTTTCCCCTTATTTTTTGAGTGCATTACAAAATATTAGTGAGTATGCTTCAAATAATTATTATAACATGCCATTATAAGCGAATCGAATGTATACAATGATAAGATGTTATACAATGCATAACTTCAACATCAATAGTATAACACAAGATGAATATATATGACAATATAATATATAAAATAATTGATGGACCGTTTGTTAATTCGTATATTATGACTAAGCGCTTGTACCGTAATAGAGAGATTTGAAAGTTGATTATAGTTAATAATGTAATGTTTTGACGAATAGAATTTGTGCTGTCTCAAATGTATACTAATTATGAAAAGGCACCAATAATATAACATGGGGATTGTCATGGTAGATAGAAATTTTGGGAAGAGGGTACAGAGAAAAAGAAAAGCTGCAGGTCTCAATTGTGATGTACTGGCTGAGAAATGCTATGTAAATGAGGGATACATAAGGCAGATAGAGGCGGGAGCTGTGCCTAGCATACAATTAATAATTCAATTGTGTGATATTTTAGATACTACGCCAGATTATCTCCTTGGTTATGTGGGCGGAAATAATAACAGTGAGGAGAAGCTGTTGCTTGCTAAAATATATGAATTGGATCCAGAAGAGGTACATGTGGCGCGGTACTTATTGGATCAATACTTAGATTACAAAAAGAATCATAATTTGTAGAAAGGGTACAAAGATGAAAGATGTTGGATTTGGCAGAAGATTACAGGAAAAAAGGAAAAATCATAATCTGACATGTGAGGAATTGGCGGACAAGTGTTTTATCAATGCCGGATATCTTAGGCAGGTAGAAAGCGGAGAAATACCGGGGATATCACTTCTTATTCAATTATCTGATTTATTGGATACATCCCCCAGTTATCTTCTTGGCTTCCCCGATGATCTACAGGAAGAAGACAGTACCTTGATTGAAAAAATAAACAGTTTAGATGAAGAGCAGCAGAAAGTAGTGTTATATCTTCTGAATGCATATACGGAGTATAAAAATGGTCAACGATAAAAGTGGCACAGAGAGTATCCTGCTTGGGAAAAAGGTGCAGGTGTTGAGATTAAAGAAAAATATGAAAGTTGATGATGTTGCTAAATTTTGCGGTAAGTCAAATGGTTATATCCGAACTCTGGAGAGTGGAGCCAGGATGCCCAGTTCAAAGCTGCTGATAAAACTCTGTGAATGCTTAGACACGACACCGGATTATTTACTTGGATATTACAGGAGTGAAAATCAAAACGTAGATGAAATCGTGCAAGGAATCAGGGAATTAACACCGGCCGAAAAAGAATTGGCCGATTATTTGATTGATAAATTAAAACTTATGGAATAATAAATATCTGAGACAAAAACTATGACACAGACGTTTGACGTTGATGCGTACACAATTGATGTTACAGTAGCAGCGGGATATTCTGGAAAATCATGGACAAGTGTAAATGGTGTTTCAACAAGTGTTGACAGTAATCAAGCATTGATAACCTATAAAATTTCAGACAAAGAATTTATGAAAATGCCTTTGGTTCAATTGGCTGAGAAATTATTGGACAGGAAGGACGTATTGACATTTCACCAGATAATCCTGGATATCAGGTATCGCAGCAAGTTATTGAAGGATTTTGATGGTCATTACAAACGTTGAAAATAAATCTGGCATGAAAAATTGAATGTGTACAGAGACGGCAGAAAATGGTATACTTTTCACAAAATAAACAGGGAGGGAATTGATATGGCAGGAAGAGGAAGAAAGACAATTGCACAGAAGATTGAAGCCAACAAGGCAGAACAGATAAAATGTGAGGAACGGCTCGCGCAATTGCAAGAGGAGGAGAAGTCACTTTTCTTACAGGTGGTTGAAGAATCCGGTTTGTCAGTTGAAGATGCAATCAAAGCAATTCAAAGTGCTAGTGAGACAGAGGAATAAATGGATTTCTACATAAAAAGGCAGGTACATCACTTAGGTGTACTTGCCTTTTTTACATAACAGTAAGAGTGAAACTCCAAAATTATTGTGTTTTTTCCTGTTCTTTTGTTATGAAGTCTTCAAACAGCTCGATAAAAGTATGGATGGCAGGGGATTCCTTTTTCCAGATCAGATAAGTAAACGAAATTGGTGATTCAATTTTTTGAGGAGCAATGAGCCGTATCTTGGATTGGTCACTCCCTTTTACAATATATACTGGAAGATAGGAAACTCCCTGATTGGCACTAATTAAATCCTCGGTTGCCCGGACAGAAGAAATACTGACAAAGTTAGCATCAGAATATAAGCCGCTGATGGAAACTTTAAGGTTATCCCAATAGGTAGGATGGTTGTCAGTTATGATCCGGTATTTCCTGAAAAAGTCGTCTTCACTTGTTAGAGAATCATTTTCTGGAAGATTGGGGACCGCCAGTTGGATTCTACCTTCACAGACATTTTTATACTGGACCTTGGTTGTATTCGGTTCTCTGCGGTCAATACCGATATCATATTGGTTATCTTCAATTGCCTGTGGTATGTACTGGTCAAGAACTGTAGTGGCAATATCAATCTGCGGAGCAGCATTAAAAAGAATCGGAAGAAATTTTGGGAGTAAATAGTTGTCTATGTAGGTGGTGACAGCAAGATTCAACTTTGCACGTTTGGCTGCGCCCATGTTCTTCATATCATATAGCCCCTGCTCATAAACCTTGATCGTTTTCTGGGCAATGGGATAGAAATATTTACCAGATTCCGTTAAAACGATATTGCGGCCAAACTGCTCAAATAGGTTCGTATTTAAAAGTCCTTCAAGATTTTTGATGTGATTAAATACGGTTGTCTGTGTGATAAATAACTCGTCTGCGGCCTTTCTGTAATTCTGATATTTCGCAACTACAAGAAATGTATAGTACCATTCAAGATTCATTTACTCACCCCTTCTTTATTGAATCGTTTAGTTTTCCTTAATATTATATCAAGATTTTCCGAATTTTAAAACAGTTGGTTATGCATTATAATCAGCATATCAAATCAAAGGAGGAAAATGATATGGTTAGAATACAGGATAATACAGTCCGTGATGGTATGCAGCAGAGAAATATCAACAAGAATTTCAGGACAAAGCTGCAGGCATTTGAGTTGATCGGAGAATCTGGCATTGATTCAGTTGAGATTGGTATGTGTGCATCCGACGAAGACTATGTAATGCTTTGTGAAGAGGCGAAACGTTTGAAGGACACCCAGGAAGCAGTAGTTTTGACCAGATTAGTGAAAACTGATATTGATCTCGCATTAAGGCTTTTTAAGAAATTTCCAAACCTTGTCATTAAATTGCTGGTTCCAATATCTGACTTGCATATAGAAAAGAAGCTGGGATTTACCAGAGGGGTTATGAAATATAAATTGGAGGAGTGTCTTAAATATCTGCAGCAGTCGTCAATAAAGACAGATGTTTGTTTTGAAGACGCAACGAGGGCTGACATGTGTTATTTAATAGATATCCTGGATATGTGCAGCCACTATAAGATTAACTTTATCACTATTGCGGATACCGTTGGCTGTATGGTTCCGGAGGAGTTTGGAAAACTCATAAATGGGATAAAGAACAGGGCCTACCCATTTAGAATCAGTGTCCACTGCCATAATGATATGGGGCTGGCTACAGCCAATAGTATTGCAGGAATCATAAATGGTGCAGAACAGGTGGAAACCACTTTTTTGGGAATAGGGGAGAGAGCCGGTAATACTTCTGTGGAAGAGGTTACATATATTCTGCAGAAAAAGTATAATCTGGCCAATCATATAAAATTGGACCAGATTTATAGAATTAGCAATCAGATTTCAGCATGTATTCATTTTAATCCAGATTCGTTAAGCCCGATTATTGGAGAAAATGTCTTCGTACATGAATCAGGCATCCATCAGGACGGAATGCTTAAAGATGCGGAAATGTACCAGTTTGTTAGCCCGCAGGAGTTTGGGATTGCACCAATGCCGCTAGGGTCTTCGATAAGCGGCATATCAAGTTCAAAGCTTATCTTCGGTCAGGTGACTAAGGAATTTGGCAAAATTGAGGATGTAAAAGACGTCATTAGTTTTTATCGGACGGCCGCAAAAGTTATAGATGGAATTACGGTTGAGGAAGCTTGTGATTTATATAAAGTATTAAAGCTTGCATCATGAAGGAGGCAGTATACATATGGAAATAATTAATGATATTGAACGATTAAGTGAATTGGATAAGATAGTACAGTGTATGGAAGAGGGAAATCCTGTGATTATTCCCACAGATACTAATTATAATCTCGCATGTCTGCCAGAATCTTCCGAGGCCATAGACAAGATTTTTCGCTATAAGAAACGGCCTAAGAATAAACCGCTGTCCCTTTTCTTTTTGAAGCCGGAAGACTGGACAAAATATGGTGTCTGTGAGAATGAGGAAATCATGCAGCTTTTAGTACAAAAGTTTTGGCCGGGTCCTCTCAACATTATTGTCAAAAAAAAGAATAATAAATATGATTATATGTTGAACGGCATGGATTCCATTGCTTTGGGCTGTATCAGTAATCCCACTTGGAGAATTTTAATGCAAGCATTGAGGCGTCCGGTGGCGATAACATCAGCAAATATTTCTGGAACTGTGGATGATATGCTGGTGACAGAAGAGATTGCCATTGAACAGATGGGAACATCAGTTGAGTATTTTATTAAATCTCAAAAACCGATTACCACAACAAAATCCAGTACAATCGTGATTGTTACAAAAAAAGGTGTCAAAATTTTGCGTGAGGGTGACATCGATAGAACAATGTTGGATGGCCTATTAAGAGAGAGGGGGTATTGCGTTGAATAGCAGAGTAAAATTGGGGATTGGATTATACCGTGTTTTTTCCAGGGCGTATTTTCATCTTCCTTTTCTGGTCATTTATTTACACAAATTAGGTTTTCGCATTAGTGTGATCGAGGTGATTATGGCGATATACGGTCTTGCCGTTTTTGCATATACCAGGGTTCCCACAGGAGCAAGGGCTACAGCACGCTTGTCGAGCCGAGGTGTGATGATGCTGAGTGAAGGATTCAAATGTATTGGTCTGGTTGTTATGATCCTATTTCAAAATTTTATTGGCATTTGTATTGCACAGGTTATTTTGGGATTGGGATATGGGATTGCTGCTGGCGCAGATACCAGAATCATTAATACCTATCTTGATGATGGGGGAAGATTTCAGGCAAGGAGTAACAGCTTTATGTTTGCTTCTCTGCTCATTGCTGGACTCTTGGGCAGTGTTTTATTCAATATCGACATAAGACTGCCTTTTGCGGCAAGCGCGGCAGCCGGTATAATCACGATCATGATTTGTCTGGTTCTGCCAAAAAAACCTGGAAAATTAGCAGTAGAGAAGAAAAAGAATGGACGGGTAAAACTTTCGTGGTACGAAAAACAAATGATAGGGGTATACTGCCTGACCAGAGGAATTATATTAACATATTTTACTGGATTTCTGCCATACCATCTGTTTATTGATCAGAAGATTCCGGTATTTGGGTTTATTGCTATCTTGACCAGCTATACACTTTTGGGTAATATTTCATCCAACTTTATTGTAGGAAGGATAAAACCGGAAATAGCAGGAAAATTAATGAATATCAGCTTGCTGCTGGCGCTTCTCTGTCACTTTTCAAATAATCTGATTCTTATAACCGGAGGCACAATCCTGCTGGGACTGACTTCCGGGGCTACGAGACCAATATGCATGAATGGGCTGAAAAGAAACGGTTCCAATATATCGGTTATTTCCAACCTTATGGAAAGCATCTACTCTATCATAAATATTGTTCTGTTACTTGCAGGAGGTTTATTATATGAAGTATATGGTTTTATCGTAGTTCTGTCCCTATTTATGATAATGTTTGTTTTTTACATTATATTTTATACTATATCAAACAGGAGGATTTATTATAATGAAAATTCATGTGGTTAAAGAAAATGGATATTTACCCCAAAAGTATTCTAAGTATGCAGAGGAGAAGGACCGGCGCAATGGCAATCCCATCGTATCCTTTCCAATTGAATTGTCAGAGGTTCCGAAACAGGCAAAAACATATGCATTGACACTCATTGATTTTGATGCTGTTCCTGTCTGTGGTTTTCCTTGGATACATTGGATAGCATGTAATGTTCCATCAACTTCAAAAAAGATACCGGAGAATATTAGTGCAGGTAATACGTCTGGCATTATCCAGGGACAAAATAGCTTTGCATCCCCCTTTGTTGGTGAGACGGATACGGCAATCATTCACCGATATGCAGGTCCGACTCCGCCAGATAGGGACCATAATTATCAACTTAGGATATATGCACTGGATACGGAATTAGAGTTACAGGAAGGGTTTTGTTTAAATGAGCTCTATGATAAAATGAATAACCACATTATAGATGAGGCATGTGAAAATATACTTGCCCAATGCTGAAAATAATGTGAAAACTCCGGAGCACAGCGATTCAATGCTGTGCTCCTTTTGGTATGTAAATCCTATGGGAATAGTGCTTTATAAAATGGCAAGCGTAAAACTGAAAGTTAACAAGAGTTATAAATTAGTGGTCTGTTGGATGTACATATAAAAATGTATACTGATTTATAACAAGTGTAACTAATAGCGAATGGCGGGATTATATGGAGGCAAAAAGATTAGGCAGAAAAATAAAAGAGAAACGTAAGGAACATGGACTGACAAGTGAGAAATTGGCAGACAAATGCTTTATCAATGAAGGGTATGTTCGCCAATTAGAGTCTGGAAAAAAGATACCTAGCATGCCACTTCTTATCCGCATGTGTGAAATTTTAGAAACTTCGCCAAATTATCTATTGGATTTTGTGGAGGATAATGACGACAAGGAACTCCTGAAGCGGGCATATAAGTTGTCACCAGACCAAAAAAAGGCAATGCTGTGTATATTAGATGCATACATAACGTATCAAGAAAATAAGTAAATTGGAAGAAAATGCAGTCCCAGAAGAAAGAATGGAACTGCATTTTTTATTGTACGATCATTCAGCTTTCTCAAAATACAAGCGGATCAACTGTGAATCCTCTTGAGGGTCAGCGCTTATTTTGTATGGAGTTAGTTCCAAAAACATATCTTTGCTAAGCGGATAAATGGAACCCGATGTGGCCTCCATGAGTATTATGCTATATTCCATTGTACTATATTCATCAACACAATCCTGACATAAATATTTTGACATGATATTTGTCTGTGGGCGGGAATCTTCGTTTAAATATATGTCCGCCCGATAGCGGTCAGTAATATCAGGAGACAGCATAATAACAATTCCGTTTTCAGAACTATTTATGGTGGTGCTACAGTCATTAGACCAATCTCCTTTGGGGATTGTGCTGGGATTGCGGGTGTTCAGATCAATTAGTCCAAAAGCGGCATCATAGGATATCAATGACTGAAATCTACCAGAACATATATAACATTCTGATTTGGGGCATGGCTTATGAATTAAGTATGATAATGAAGTAATAGTAACGAGAGAAAGAATAATGGGGATAAAGCGTTTTAGTTTCAATGGAGGCTCCGATATTGAAGCTTCTGGAGAGAGGCGGTCGTAAGTCGGCTCCAAAGCTGTTCATATTCCTTATTTATAGTAAGAAATGTCTGAGGTAAAAATTCCTGGCATACGTCCAGTAAATCATAGATATCCTCGTCACTTGATTTCCTTTGTGACAGAAAGAGCCGGTTGGTTTCCTCGAAAGCCCTTCTTATATCGTCTGGCTCAAAATGTGATTCCAATGATGTCATAAATTTAGTTGCTAATTTCATTCGTAGATCCTCCTTTTTGTTATCTGGTAGATTAAAAATATAACTATAAGATAACATTTTAAGCCATAAATGTCTATGAAAAATGTTCGACAAGATATTCCCAATATAGACAATCTTGTAGAGATTAAAGATGAACCAATAGATAACGTGTGTTATAAAATAGTGGACTACTGAAAAAAATAAATAAAAAGTATACTGATAGATAACAAATATATCTATATGTTGCAAAGAATGGTGGATACTATCATGGATATGAAACGGTTTGGCAATAAATTAAGAGAAAAGAGAAAAGCACATGGGATGACATATCAGGAGCTGGCAGATCGGTGCCATATTAACCACGGTTATGTTAGACAACTGGAAGCTGGCAGTAAATTACCCAGTATGCAGCTTCTTTTTTTACTATGTGATATTCTGGAAACCTCGCCAAACTATTTGCTTGAATATGCGGAAGATGCTGATGATAAAGAACTTTTGAAACGGATATATCAATTAACACCAGTTCAAAAAAATGCAATGATTTGTATGCTGGATGCGTATATAAAATTTCAAAAAGAATCATAGAATTTTATTTGATTATATTTAGATTTTAGATTATTGATGTAGAGCTGATAATTTAGGGGCTTTTTATTTCTTATAGATTATCAGATTATATTTATGCAGAATTGTTTGACTATGCGGGAAATTTCAGAGGTAATCTGAAAACTGTGAAATTTCGGATTTGAGTTAGAATTATACAAATACTTTATTGACAGCTTTTTTATAGAGGAGTATAATAATTGCAATTTTACATGAGAAACTGTTGATTAAGCGGAGTAACTACAACAGAGAAATCACAGAGAGCCTTCATTGGTGGAAGAAGGCATTTCAAGTTGCGGTGAATGGGCTTATGAGGGCAGCCCGAATTTCAAGTAGGCGCTGACGGAAACTCTAACCGTTATAATGAGAGCATATGTTTGTATGTGAAAAACTGAGTAGGTGGCATTGCAGAGTTTATGGCTTCTGTTCCTTTGGGGACAGGGGCTTTTTGTTTTTTGAAGGGAGCTGGTTTTATGGATGTGGATTGGTGTTGTTGCGGATAACTAGCAGATTTTAGGATAAATGGAAAGTTGACTAGGAGGTATCAATGAAAGTATCTGTTATTTTAGGGCACCCATATGAAGGCAGCTTTAATGCTGCCATTGCGAAAACGGTTGTTGAAGCATTAAGGGAAAACGGCCATCAGGTTATGTTTCATGATTTATACCAGGAGAATTTTAATCCTGTTATTCCTCAAGATGAGTTGGTGAGCGATCAGACAAAAGATAGTCTGGTTGCGCTTCATCAACAGGAAATCCGGGAAGCAGACGGGATTATTATTGTTCATCCCAATTGGTGGGGACAGCCGCCGGCAATATTAAAAGGCTGGGTTGACCGGGTATTGCGGGAAAACATTGCTTATACTTTTCCGGAAGGTGATAATGGCGGCGGACTTCCTATTGGGCTTTTGAAGGCAAAGGCAGGGCTTGTATTCAATACTTCAAATACCCCGGAGAAGCGGGAAGTTGAAATATTTGGCGACCCGCTAAACCGCCTTTGGAAGGATTGCATCTTCGATTTTTGCGGCGTGTCGGTTTTTGATAGAATCATGTTTCGAGTGGTTGCTGACAGCAGTTGCACTGATAGGGAAGAATGGTTAAATCAGGCCAGGAGCATGGTAAGCCACTACTTCCCGTAAAGCTGCTTTCCGTCTGCAGGGAGGTTTGAACGGAACACAAATAGGAAGTTGAGGAGATTACTTAAATATGCAATTTGTAAAAAAAATACCTGTCGAGAATAAAGAGAGAACAAAAGAATTACTATCATCTGGCTGGAATAGATTAAAGGAACCCTCCAATATAGGTATAGCAATTTTGTATTCGCTTCCAATATCTATCATTTTGATGATTGTCAATGGAATATGGCTTTTTTTACTCTCGCCTGTATTTAAAAGTTTTATCAATTCGGACGGTTTTATAGTCGAATTTCAAATTAATATAAAAAACCTGGTATATATTTTGGTTGTCATTCTGTTCCTGCTCATACATGAGCTGATACATGCCCTATTTGTTCCCGGTGTATTTCATTCACCATGTACCTATTGGGGATTTAACGGTGGATTCGGCTTTGTGTATACGGAAGAAATAATGACAAAAAGGAGATTTATGCTTATATCGATCATGCCGCTGCTGCTGTTATCTTTCATACTTCCTGCGATTTTATCAATTTTTGGAATCTCAAATTGGTTTATTATTATCCTTTGTATTATAAATGCCGGCGGTTCATGTGTTGATATTTTGAATATGTTTCTTATTGCAGGGCAAGTTCCCCCAAATGGAACGATTGTAAATAATGGTTCTTCGACCTATTTTAAGAATACAGAGATAAATTGAAGTACATACGGTCGAATTATCTTTGCCTTATTGAAAAGAGGCGGCCTATCTTGAATATGAGCGATGGTTAATATTTTTGAAAGATACTTAACGCCTGTTCAGTTGTGTAGAATGCAGCTGTCTGCTATCATAAAATCAGCAAAGGCCAATGCAAAAATAAATAAGGAGGCATTGATATGCAGTTAGGACAGGTAATCCGTAAATATCGTAAAAATAAAAACATGACACAGGAAGAGATGGCGGGCAGGCTTGGAGTTACGGCGCCAGCGGTAAATAAGTGGGAGAATGGGGCTTCTATGCCGGATATTACGCTGCTGGCGCCCATAGCCAGGCTTTTAGATATTACTACAGATACTTTATTGTCATTCCGTGAGGCGCTGACAGCAGAGGAAATAAATGCACTCGTTTATGAAGCGGATTCCATGCTGAAGGAAAGACCTTACAAAGAGGCATTTCTGTGGGTAAAGAAGAAACTGGAACAGTATCCGAATTGTGAACAGCTGATTTTGCAGATGGCAATAATTTTGGATGCACAACGTTTGGTGCAGGAATTGCCTGACGCAGATCCACATGATGATTATATCTGTTCCCTGTATGCCCGTGGGTTAGAGAGTGATGACGAGACAATCCGCAGCCGTGCGGCCGATGCATTATTTAGCTTTTATCTGCGAAAAAAGAGATATGATAAGGCGGAAGAATATCTAAAATATTTTTCTGCGCAGGATCCGGTAAAGAAAATGAAACAGGCACAGATTTGCGGCAAAACCAACCGTATCTCCGATGCATATAAAGCCTATGAGGAGCTTCTTTACGCGCAGTATCAGCTGGCAAGCGGGACGCTTCACGGAATGTATATGCTGGCAATGAATCAGGGCGAGATGGACCGGGCGCATATGCTTGTAAGGAAGCAGGAGGAGCTGGCGAGATGCTTTGAAATGGGAAAATATTGTGAGGTGTCTTCCCGGCTTGATATTGCAACGGTGGAACAGGATGCAGATACAGTAATTGCTACAATGAAGGAAATGCTTTCCAGCATAGGGCAGATAGGCAGCTTTTATAGGTCCCCTCTTTACGGGCATATGGAATTTAAGGAAATGAGGGAGGAGTTCCTGGCTGAACTGAAGAATAATTTATTAAAATGTTTTCGGGATGAAGAAAGCTATGGATTTTTAAAGGATGATGAGAGGTGGAAAGAAATAGTTCTACAGAAATAAAGATAACTTTATAATGGATATGGCAAAAGGAGATACGATTATGCAGTGCAGCAGTTTAGAAGAAGTACGTTCCAATATTGACCGAATCGATAACGAGATCATAAAACTGATAGCAGAGAGGGGGAATTGTGTGAGTCAGGCTTCTGAATTTAAGAAGAATGAGGCTGGCGTCAAAGCCCCTGATCGTGTGGAAGGTGTCATTGCCAAAGTACGGAAGAAAGCAGAGGAATATGGTGCGGATACAGACATGGTAGAAGCATTATATCGGCAAATGATTGCAAGCTTTATCAAAATAGAAATGGAAGAATTTAAGAAAACAAAATAATTGTAACTTTTAAACTTTTAAGTTATTTCGGTTAAAAAAACGGTGCGGTCACAATTTTCGATGACCGTACTCGGTTTTATTCTTAATATTGTTTCTATTTCCGGCATTTGTAGATTGATATTTGTAAGATATGGGAGAGTAAGTAATAAAAAATGACATGTATCTACGATTTTATTACATAAATAAAAATTCATGTTAGAGTTAGTGTATAATGGAGGTGGGCAGAGAGAATTGACTGGATTATATATGTGACGGTCTATGCTGTATTAGTAAATGCAATTAGAAGAATTTTTTTTTGAAACATCGCTTTAATACAGCAATAGAGATGTGAAGGAACAATGTAAAACAATTGGTATTTCGTTACAAGAGGAAAAGGTAATGTATTTCGAAAAGGTAAATTTAAAACAGTGGAATTTAATTAAATTACATAAGAGACTTATAAGGGAAGGTAAATAATACCTTTCCTTATTTTTACTTTAAATTAGAATAATTCAATACTTCATTTGAGAATGATAAGCGATATTGCTATCGAGTATTATAGTAATGAGTTAAAGCGAAAAGGAGTATTGGAAAATGCAGAACAGATTAAAAGAACTAAGAAAAAGTAGACGTTTAACCCAGGAAGAACTCGGAGAGAAGATATCCGTAACACAACAGAACATTAGCAAATATGAAAATGATGTATATGAAATGCCGGTGGACGTACTTGTAAAAGTGTCACGCTGTTTTAATGTAACAATAGAATATCTGCTGGGATTGACCGAAATCAAGCGTGATATAGCTGGACAGGTAGTAGTTAACGAGGCTGTGGACGAATACTATGATTTCATTGAAGCGTTCAAATCGCTGAGTGATGAAGACAAGGAGCTGATTTGGTCAATCATTGAAAAAATGAAGCAGATCAGACGAAGAAAGGTATGTACAAACGATGATGAAAGTTGCAATTTGTGATGACGATGTAAGTTTTACTGGAAAATTCGAGCAAATGTTGATAACCATAAAAAACATGGAACATATTGAACTGGAGCCGGAGGTCTATCTTGATGGGAAGGAACTGATTGAGAATATATATGAGAGGGGCAAAAGATACGATTTAATATTCCTTGATATAGAAATGAAAGAGATGGACGGTCTTACTGCAGCAAGGGAAATAAGAAAAAAAGACGAGCTGACAATGCTGATATATGTTACGAGCCATGAAAGTTACGCTGTTGAGGCGTATGAGGTGCAACCGTTTCAATTTATTGTAAAGCCAGTTGACTTTGATACATTACATCGTCATTTTATGAAGGCATATGAAAAACTGACAAAAGGCCCCGATTATTTTCTTTGTGACTTCAAATGGAAAACTCATATTTTACGAATGGGTGAAATCATGTATTTTAAGAGCAATAGGCGTATTATCCAGGTTTACATGGTTGATGGGAATATATATAGGTTTTATGGCAAGATGGATGACCTTGAAGAACGGTTGAAACAGGAAAAGGCGGATTTCTGGAGGATACATCAATCTTATTTGGTGAATGTCAGATTCATTGATGTCATTTCACATGACCATATTATCTTAAAAAATAAGAAGGCATTGTCCATTAGTGAAGAAAAAAGAAAATTAATTGGCGAAGAGTATTGTAATTATATAAAGGGGAACATCATTGAATAAAGCGGTATGGGATTTTGTAATGGGACTGTTAATGTCTTGTTTATCAGCATGGATTTTAAAAGAGTATCTGGGTACTTTTCTGGAAAAAACAAAAGTAAACTGGAGAAATAACGCGAGATGGGGATTTTTCATTTTATGGCAGATCTGTTCCATCTTAAATATTATCAAATTGCCAGATTACGCTATTTTGGTGATAAGTGTATTGGCTGTATTGCTGGTGTCATTTGGTTATGAAGGACATATATTCAGAAAAATAGTATTTACTCTTGTTTATAATTCAATTTGGATGCTTACGGAAATACTGTTGGTTTTTATTTTTATAGCAATAGGATTGAACTACGGTGCACAAGAATTACTTGGTTCGCTACTTTCAAAAGTGTTTTTGTTTGTAATTGTAGAAGCACTTAAGCGCTTTTTTGGGAATGAAAATATTAAGGACCTGCCACATTCCTATAATATGATTTTGGTATTGATCCCTTTAGGAAGTATGTTCGCGGTTTATACTTCTTTTTTTATGAGTACCAATAGCCATAGGTCGTTCAGTGTGCTGTGGTCATTTGCTTCTCTGATAATTATGCTTTTTATAAATGTTTTGATATTCACCATCTATATAAAATTATCAGAGGATATGGAATTAAGACAGAAGAATGTGGTATATAAGCAGGAGATTGACTTATATAATAAACATATTGAGGAAAAAGAAAATTCCATGCTGGAATTTCGTAAGGCCAGACATGATCTGAAGAATCAGCTGATTTTTCTGTTGGAGCGGTGTGAAAAAAAGGAATATAAAGAGGTTGAACAGTTTTTGGAACAATTAATTGAAAAGGCACCGTTTGACAGGCTGACGATTTCCAAAACTGAAAATTCAGTTGTGGATGCTCTGGTCAACTACAAGTACACTATTGCCAAACGCTTTGGAATAGAATTTATTGTAAAATTAGAAATACCCATGAGCCTGCCATTCGACAATGCGGATATGTGTATTATTCTCGGTAATGCATTAGATAATGCACTGGAAGCTAACATTAGGGCAGATAATGAAAAACGTTATGTTAAATTGAACATGCGTATGGATATGAATAATCTGGTAATCATTATTGAAAATTCATTTGATGGGCATATCAGTAAGAATAAAAAAGGGAAAATTCTGACGGTAAAAACAAACAAAATAGATCACGGACTTGGACTGGATTCTATTCAGAAGGCAGTAAATAAATATCATGGGTTTATGAAGATAGGTTATACAGAAAATATGTTTATATTAGAAATATTGCTATATGGTGAACAGAAATAGTTACATTAAGTACCGAAATAATTACATTTTAGGCATACGCTCCATTTTTTTATGCTAAAATAGGAAAAAAATTAAGGAGGTTATTATTATGAAGAGATTTAAGGAATTTGTATTACATCACATGAAAGCTTCAAATACTCTCGCATGTATGGCTTTAGCATTTGCTTTCATTGCGGCCAACAGCCCTTGTTGCTGTGTTTACCATCAGCCAAATAAGCCAAACCTCAAAAGCTTGAGGAAATTTTGATGGAATGGCTGGCCGATAAACTTACTGATTATATTGTTAAGAAAGATATAATAAGTAGAGAAAGTTATGAGGTATACCGGTATGGAATGCTTACCGGGTTGGAAATGACTTTATGTATGGCTATATGTTCTATTATAGCCATACATTTAAAGTCATTTTTAGAATTTGTGGTTTTGATTGCAGTCTTTTTTTCTCTTCGTGCGTATGTTGGCGGCATACATCTAAAACATTATCTGGCATGCCTCATGTGTTCTTGCCTTATAATTACATTGCTATTGGTGGCTGCTCATACGTGGAATCCTGATTTACGAATAAGTGTAATTGTTACAGCCGTCGCAATTTTCTTGATTAATTTGCTGGCTCCGGCGGCAACAAAAGATAGAATAAACGATCATGAAGAGGCGGCATTTTTTAATAGGCAGCGGAAACGTATTCTGTTTGGAATTGCCGTGTTAGATATTGTTTTTATATTATTGGGGCTTAAAGTGTTCTGGTCTATGATGATGTACACCATGCTTGTTGTATTGGTTTCTATGATCATAGGAATAAGTAAAATAGGATGGAGGTGAAGATGCTGCAATGTATGGAATTGTACTTTGCGGTATAATCTTTTGCAGGAGTAATGAAGATATTGTTTATGGGTGAAACGGAGAGTACAGCTCGGCAAATTGGGGAGATTTTACGAGATGATGAATCCATGTGTTGGCATACTTTTTGTGATCTGGGCGATGATTTTGAAATGGAAGAGTTTGATGTAGCCATCTTGGAGGGAACAACTGGGCAATCTTCTACATTAAGCAATCTGATTAAACTCAATTGTCATAAGCTGAAACCAGTCCTGGTCCTTGTGGGAAACATTAGTGCCAGAGAAGAAAACTGTATATGGGGCATGGGGGCGACAGATGTTATGAAAGTACCTTTTACCAAAGATGAATGTAGGGAAAAAATTGATAGCACCTATAGATGGAAATGGTATTATGACAGGTATAAAGGCCATAATACGGAATACACTCATTGAATGGCTAAAAGGAGAATGACTTATGAAGGATTATATTCGTTCTATCGCAGAAAATATTAGAAAATTACGTGAGCAAAGAAGCATGACACAAGAGGAACTGGCTGAATTGGCAGGAATATCTCAAAGCCATCTGAGTAAGATTGAAGCTGGTTCCAGAAATATTGGAATGAAAACATATACAAGGATTCTGGAAGCATTAGGAGCTGTACCTATTTTGTTATCAGAAGTAGAACGAATTGAGAGACAAGTGGAGTTGTTGGAGCGTTTTATATGCATAATAAAAGAGTGTTCCGAGGCTGAATTAAGATTTTTCATGGACACGTTGGAATCCATGAAGGATAATATGAATAAAATAAAATCAGATGAAGAAAAGAAAAAAGTCAAATTTCCACGCACGCCGCACAGTGCCTGTTCAAATGATAAGTTAGACAGGGAATGGGCTTCATGATATCATTTTGCTAAAGGAGGGGCGCCATGAGGCGGCTCATTTCATATGAAATTTATGTAAGCCATGGTAGTGTAAAGAAATTTGTGTCTTTGGTAAAAGACGGCTCCTTTTTGGTAAG
>OATB01000279.1_pt1 | contig 45766 bp, 36 predicted proteins | sample 1494941 | NCBI WGS metagenome assembly OATB01 (sample SAMEA2579931, study PRJEB22360) | human gut metagenome | reverse complement strand
GGGAAGGTTAGAAAATGCCAGTTCTGCGGTAAGCCTTCCAAATCAATGTCCTGGTCCGCCCCCTTCTCTTTCCGTACACTACCTCCATCTACAAAGCGTAATTTCCTTAGCTAAACCCCAATATACCGGTTTCGTGGCTTTGTGGGTTACAATGAAATACACGGCGGAATGCGTGTGAAAAACACATTCTGCCGTGTATTTTTGTCCATTTTTCTGTGATAAATTCTTACTGATCTAAATTTAGATCTGCTTAATCAGGTAACTCTGCCTTCCGTCACGAAGAAATACAGGAAGAGTATCCATGTCTGCTTCTACATCCAGCCATTGTCCGCCTTCAAATACCTCTCCGGTTCGTGCGGATGTCCAGGTGCTGTTTTCTGGCAGATATACTTTACGGGACACAGCGTGTGCTTCTACGATGGGTGCCACTAAAATATCGGCACCATACATATATTGTGTTTTGAGATCCCAGGCAAGTGCGTCATCCGGAAATTCATAGAACATGGTCCTCATAACGGGTGCACCTTTTTGATGTGCTTCTTCCATAAGGCTACGGGTATAATCCCGGAGCAATTCACGTATCTCTATGAATTTTTTCATAATCTTGTAGTTCTCTTCTCCGTAGCTCCAGATCTCATTATCTGCGCCGGTACCTTCTGTTTCTTCACCGTTTGCTTTATAGAGCGGTTCCCGTGGAAGGCGGTTGCCATGAAGTCTCATTACAGGACAGAATGCGCCGAACTGGAACCAGCGTACCAGAAGTTCCTGGAAATCTGCATCGTGAATATTACCGCCATGAAAACCGCCGATATCGGTAGTCCACCATGGAATGCCGGAAAGTCCCATCTGAAGTCCTGCAACGATCTGGTTTCTAAAGTCCTGATAAGTGGAGTGGATATCTCCCGACCAGATTAAAGCGGCATACTGCTGACTGCCTGCCCAGGCACAGCGGACAAGGTTCAGGATATCTTTCTGTCCACTTGAATTTTGCCCCTCATAGAAGCCCCGGGCATATTCCTTGGGATAGATATTTCCCTGCTGCAATACGCTTCCGCTATAGTAACGGTAATTATCATAATCATAAGTGCCGTATTCCGGCTCTGCTTCATCCAGCCAGAATGCTTTTATGCCATATTTATAGTAATTGTCTTTGCATTTATTCCAGACGTATTCCCTGGATTCCGGGTTAGTAGCATCATAGAATACATTATTCCCCTGGAAATTCATCTGGACATTCATTCCATGATCGGTTTTTACCAACAAACCTTTTTGCTGCATTTCCTCAAAATTCTCGCTTCGCCAATCAACCTGTGGCCAGACGGATACCATGATTTCCATGCCGTAAGAATGCAGCTCATCCACCATTGCCTTAGGATCCGGGAAGAAATGATTATCAAAACGGAAATCGCCGCAACGTGGCCAGTGATAATAATCAATGATGAGCACATCAACAGGTATTTTACGTCTGTGGTATTCCCTCGCAATTTTCAGAACCTGTTCCTGATTGTAATAGCGTAATTTACATTGCCAAAATCCCAATCCGTACTCTGGCATCATAGGCGCTTTGCCGGTTGCTGCACTGTACTGGGATTCTATCTCGGCAGGATTATCGCCAACTGTGATCCAATAATCCATTTTCTTTGTACTGTCAGCTCTCCATTCTGTTGTATTTTTACCAAAGGACACACTGCCTACCGCAGGGTTATGCCAGAAAAATCCATAGCCTGAACTTGAGACATAGAAGGGAACGGATGCCTGTGAATTACGGTGTGCCAGTTCCAGATTGCAGCCTTTTAGATCTAAAATATCCTGCTGATACTGCCCCATGCCATAGATCTTTTCCTGAGGATCGGATTCAAAAGTAACTTTCAGGCGGTAATCTCCGCCCACATAAGGGTTAAAGTACCGTGCTCTGCGGATCAGTGCGCCTCCGCCATCTATTTCTTTTAACATTACTTCTTTTTTGTCGTTATAAAAAGTTACAACAGCAGCACTGTTCCAGCCACGGGTATCAATAAGTGCCGATATTTTTCCATTGGAAATCTCAGCGGTGTCTTCACCGGCTACGATATTGGTATGTACTGCCTCCTGGGGGAGGAGTGCGCTGCTGGAGAGATCCAGTGGGCCATTGGGCACTGAAATTACACGCAGGCTGTTTTCGCCCCAAGACATTATTCGTAATGTCTCCCCGGCATTATGATAATCCAGATAATTGTCTCCATGAGTAAAGTATGACATATCGAACCTCCTAAAATTATATTTGCCTGTATTATATAATTTTTTCAGGGAAGATGCATTTACGATACTGTCAGTAACTATTAAAATCATGTCATCTTACGAAATTGGCTTGGAGTCATTCCTGTGGCCTTTTTAAAAGAAATAGAAAAATAATTGCTGCTGTCAAATCCCACTTCGATTGCAATATCTATGATAGACATACTGGTTTCCTTTAGCAAATCCATGGAGCGGTTAATGCGGTACCTGTTCAGATAATGAATAGGTGTTGAACGGAATGAATGTTTAAAAAAGCGGCAGAATTGTTCTTTGCTCAGAGAAATAGCTGCCGCTAGTTCCTTCAGGTCCAGTGGATTTTGATAATTTTCCTCCATGAAGCTTAAAATTTTCTTTTTTCGGTCTTCATTTACATAATCAGAGACAGATTTCAGATTATGCTTTTGCTCCTTTTGCAGTAAATGATACAAAATCTGATAGAGACAGCCCTTTATGATAAGTTCCCGGTAAGGCTCGGAAGAGGAATAATTATGTATCAGATCAGCCAGAAGCTGCTGGACGGTTTCATTTTTCCGTTCTGTATATGATAATACATAGGACGAAATAAAGGTATTGTCAAAAAAGGGATTCAGCTGCTGCGTCTGGATGATGTCCGGATTCTTACTGGCTATAAAATCCGGATGGAAAACAATTGAAGTAAAACGGCATTTTTGATTCTGATATTGATAAGCACCGTGAAGAAGATTAGGCGGAATTAAAACTACGGTATTTGTTTCGGCAAATATTGAAATTCCATCCACTACAAGTTCAATTGCCCCCTCTGTTACAAAAAATATTTCAGCCTCTTCATGCCAGTGATTATACAGGATTAACCCTTTTTCATGATATTCCATATCTTTATAAAGCTGTAACTGAAAGTCCTGATTACCATGTGTCACCTGTTCCCGAAGAATTTCACTGTTCACAGGATTGTTTTTCATTGCGGTCCCTCCTTTTATATGATGACAATATATTAATGTTTTATGCGATAAATCAACATTAATTAAAAAAATTAGACACTATATTAAGAAGTATAAACCGGAAAAGTCAAATAGGGAACCCTTATTTTATATCTTGTGAGTTGTTTCCCCAATTTGAGTGGTATTAGCTGTCCGATTCAGGAACGAAAGTGGATTAATTGAAGGGATTTGGGAAATGAATAGCACACAAATTGGGAGATACAGATTACTTGATTACTTATGTTACATATGTTACTTATCCGCTGCCCTTATCATATCAGCATACTGAGGTGTGCCTATACCATATCCTCCGGCAACATCCAGAATATGGCCTGTAATATAGGAAGAATCGTCACATGATAAAAACAGTGCTGCGTTGGCGATATCTTCCGGAGACCCCATTCTGTTTAATGGTACATGGGATAAAAATGATTTTATAAATGCTTCCGGCATATTTTTTAACGCTGCATCAGTTGCGGTAAGACCGGGTAACACAGCGTTACAGCGGATATTTTGCCGCGCATACTGCATAGCAATCTGCTGGGTAATGTTGTTCACTGCAGCCTTGGAGACACCGTAACCTATTCGGGTGATGTCCGGAATCATGCCGCCGATGGAAGAGATGTTTACTACGGAACCACCGCCTCCTTTGCTCATATGTGGGATGACAAGTTTCGTTATGCGGTAGACACTGCCCAGGTTCAAGTCCAGAATTTCGAAAAAGGCATCCTCGTTTCCATTTACCAGATCCAGATCTTCAGCAGGTTTTCCCATTCCAAAATTATTAATTAATATGTCAATGCTGCCGGTACTTTTTACGGTTTCTTCCACCATAGAAGCATAACTTGCTTTGTCCGTAGCATCAAAGAAAACAGGAAACATTTTATATCCTTCGGATTTATAACGATTACAGATTTCCTGGGTTGCTTCTATCCGGCGTACACCCATGTAGACTGTAGCTCCGTTTTCAGCCAGCTTTAAGGCACAGGCAAGCCCGATTCCCTTTGTTGCCGATGTTACAAGTGCTGTTTTATTTTCCAGCTTTTTCATACCTGATTCACCATCCTAATCTATTTATTTCCTGAATAGTATTCGTATAATATTATATTTTATACGATTTTGGCGGAGATACAGAGGAAGCTAGATAACTAGCAAGATAACAATTAAAAATCAGTTGACAGATTTGTTTCACATGCATATAATATATAAATATCTCTTTGCACTGCATTACATTCTCAAAAGGAATGCGAGATCAACAGTACAGACTGAGCAGGCGATGGACCGGATGCGGTTCGTGGGGCCGGGCCACAAGATGAGTGGCAACAGATTGCATTTTATGCACATCTGTGGGACAGTGTATGTTCCATAGATGTGCTATTTTTATACCCTAACGGAACAGGCGACCTTGAAATGAAGTGCCATAGAGTTATCTAATTACGCCGGCAGGCAAGAATATGGAGGTAACTTTTTATGACAAACCAAATGGAAACAACAGGGCTTACTACTGCTGAAGCCCGGAAACTACAGGACCAGTATGGCAGAAACGAATTAGTTCAGGTGGAACAACAGAGTTTTTTAAAAAAAGCATTGCATATTATCTGTGAGCCAATGTTCCTGCTCTTGATTGTAGCTGCAGTTATCTACTTCATTTTGGGGGAACCACGGGATGGTGCTATTATGTTGGTGTTTGTTATTGGCATCATCAGCATTGATGTCATTCAGGAGTGGAAAACCGACAAGACACTGAATGCGTTAAAAGATTTGTCTGCGCCCCATATCACGGTGATTCGTGACGGAAGAGAGCAGAAGATTGCCAGTGTGGATCTTATACCAGGTGACCTGATGCTAATTGTAGAGGGGGTAAAGGTTCCGGCAGATGGTGTTGTGGTCAAGGCGAACGACCTTTGCGTAGATGAATCTTCGCTGACCGGTGAAGCTGAAGGTGTATGGAAGATTCCAACGGAAGGAGCGGAGCCCAACGGCGACTATTGGCGGCGTGACTACTGCTACGCGGGTACACTTGTGACGCAGGGAAGCGGTTATATCTTGGTTGATCAAATTGGAGCATTAACTGAATATGGAAAAATCGGCATAAATGTTGCTGCTGCACCACAGGAGGATACTCCGCTGCAAAAACAAACGGGCAGCCTTGTAAAGTATTGTGCCGGAATTGCAGCAGTTCTGTTTGCGGCGGTGGGGTTTATCACATGGCTGAATATTCCCGATCATGGCTTTGGAGATCGTCTGATTGAGAGCATCCTATCTGGTGTCACCCTCGCTATGGCGATGATTCCAGAGGAATTTCCTGTAATTCTCACTGTATTCCTCTCGATGGGGGCGTGGAGGCTGGCAAAGAAAAATTCCCTGGTGCGTAAGCTGCCATCGGTGGAAACATTGGGGGCGGTTTCCATTCTATGTGTGGATAAAACCGGTACGATTACCATGAACCAAATGACAGTGCAGGATACCTGGGCTTTTGATGGGAATAATGAGGTACTTGTGGAGACTATGGGGCTTGCCTGTGAGACGGAAGCTTACGATCCGATGGAAAAGGCGATGCTGGAGTATTGTGAAAAAAATGGAGTTACCAGAGATCATCTGTTCCAAGGAAGTATGATTACGGAATATCCTTTCACTAATGACCTTAAAATGATGGGGCATGTATGGCGGCACGACGGAGAAATTTTGATAGCAGCGAAAGGTTCGGCTGAGCAGATTGTTTTGCTTTGCGGGCTGGGTAGTGCTCAGCAAAAGGAAGTGGAGGATAAAATTGAATGGATGTCAAGACGGGGACTGCGTGTAATCGCTGTGGGGATAATGAAGCCGGAATGTGAGGATGATATCCCTTTGCGGATTACCGATTGTCGGCTGACCCTCTGTGGTCTTGTTGGGCTGGCAGATCCGCCGCGTGAAAACGTTAAAGAGGATATTGCTGTCTGCACTAAAGCTGGCATTCGCGTTGTGATGATTACCGGTGACAACGGTATAACCGCCGCCGCCATTGCACAGAAAATCGGGATGCCGAACAGTAGTCACCACATTACTGGCGAACAAATCTCATTGATGACAGATGAGGAACTGCGTAAAGAAGTTAAGGGAGTGAGCATTTTCTCTCGCGTTATTCCTGAACATAAGATGCGAATTGTTAAGGCATTTAAGGATAACGGTGAGATTGTTGCTATGACAGGTGACGGTGTTAATGATGCGCCCGCACTTAAATATGCGGACATAGGCATTGCCATGGGCAAGCGCGGCAGTGAGGTCTCACGAGAAGCCGCCGACCTTATATTGATGGATGATAACTTTACTACAATCGTAGAAACAGTGCGGGATGGGAGGCGCATTTACGATAATATCTGTAAGGCAGTGGGATATGTATTTACGATACACATGCCCATTGCATTTGCATCGCTGCTTGCGCCCATGTTGGGGATTGCATCTTCAGCACTTTTGCTTCTGCCGATCCATGTGGTACTGTTGGAACTGATTATTGATCCAACCTGCTCTATTGTATTGGAACGCCAGCCGGCTGAACGTAATATCATGGAGCGCAGGCCCCGTGATCCGAATGGAAAACTGCTCACAGGAGGTGTACTGCTTAAAAGTGTGATGCAGGGAATTTCAATTTTTGCCGCCTCCTTTGGAACTTATTTTGCAGTTTTGGACGGCAATGCCTCAAATGCGCCGGTGGCCCGTACAATGGGGCTTGCCATCATCATGGCTGCCAACTTATTTTTGGTGCAGGTAAATAGCTCGAATAGTGATTTTGCCATCCAATCTTTCTTCCGCCTGATTAAAGATAAGGTTATGTGGATGGTAAATATCGGTACGTTGGGTGGGTTACTGCTCATCCTCTATACCCCTTTGTGCGGTTTCCTTAAGCTTGCCCCCCTTTCTGCTGCACAGTTCATCTCAGTTTTCATAATTGCCGGACTGTCTGTGCTGTGGTATGAGCTGGTTAAGCTTGTAAAAAGATTCGTGCACTTGAGCGTTTTTTAAAATTCATTCCCGGAATCCCCACACCCTATATATGGCATTTCAAGCTTTACGCCGGGGATTGGCATATAAAGCGTATAAATATAGAGAGAAAGGAAGACACTTATTTATGAGAATAAATAAAGGAGAAGAACGGCATTCACCAAAAGGAAAAATTTTGGTATTAGTATTTAGCAGAAGGATTTAAAAAAGGTTTGCCGTATAGTACGTTAGCCAATGAAAAGAAATAAATTACATTATGCCTGGTTGATTCTGCTTGGCGTTATTTTAATCCGGGGGTTTGCCGGGGGTGGGATTAATATGACATCAGGACTGTTCCTGTATCCGGTTTCTCAGGAGATTGGAGTGGGAATGGGATCCCTGTCCATTTACTTTAGCATTACTTCAATTGTTACGGTCTTATGGCTGCCCTTTGCGGGAAAACTGATTAATAAATATGACATCCGTATCGTGACAATTGCAGGCGCCATTCTGCAGGCGCTTTCATTTGCCGGAATGGGATTTATGAATGCGGTATATGGATGGTATCTCCTTGCAATTCCCTATGCCATGGGTGCCACGATCCTGGTAAGCCTTTTAGGCCCAATTCTCATTAACCGGTGGTTTTCAAGAAACGCTGGAATGATGATGGGAATACAAATGGCATTTGTCGGTCTGTTTGGTGCTGTATTTCAACCTGTGGCATCCAGCATTATTTCCCTCAGGGGCTGGCGGACCGGTTATATTTATATAGGAGCCGGGGCCTTTATTGTAGTTATTTTAGCGGCTCTGATACTACTGAAAAACAGACCGGAAGACATAAATACAGAGCCTTTTAAAGCCCGGAGCCGGCCCGTATATCAGGATGCAGCAAAGACTGAGGGACAAGTTCAAAAAGCAAAAGATCAGGGAAGGGTATCTGGCTCAAATGAGATAGACCAAGTTTCGAATACGCCGGATATTTCAGAAAAGGAAGCGCTTCGGTCCACTTCCTTTTATCTGCTGTTGTTTTTTATGATATCCATTACTGGAATTGGAGTTTTTACACAGCATATTCCAACTTATGGCTCTCTGCTGGGATATAGTGCCAGGGAGACTGGTAATGCCTTGGCATATGCTTCTGTGGGGAGTGCCATTGGATCTATCGCCATTGGTATGATTAGTGATAAAATCGGAAGCCTTAAGACCTGTTATGGAATAATCGGCATTGGATTTGCCGCTGTTGCAGGATTTTTATTCAGTGGAAGCGGATTTCTGATTTTTGGCTTATCCACATTTCTGCATGGTTTGATAAGTTCAGCAATAATGGTTTTGGCACCAATTCTGACCATCAAATTTTATGGACAGAAGGATTACGAAAAAATATTTGCAAAGGTTTCTATGGGAGCGCCCATAGCATCGATTATCCTGATTCCAGCATACGGTTTTATTTTCGATCTTACAAAAAGTTACCTGGCTGTTCTGGCAGGGATGATGTGCCTGCTTGTAATTGCAGTGCTGTGCATATCTTTTGGCTGGAAAAACAGATGCACCCAATCTGGATGCCCTTCTCCATGGATAAGAAAGGGATAAATAGTACAATAATCAAAAGACGACAGTATTAGTATAATAAGCAGGAAGAACAGCTTGAATGGCGGCAATCATTCAGGCTGTAATTTTTTTATATTGAATACATAAAGTGATTACATGAAGTGATAACATATATATTTTACTGTTGGAATTTTTATTTGTGTGGAAAATGTGGGATTATCTGTTGACAAATATTATTTTTGAGTGTATTATGAAGTTGACTTCACATGAAGTATGCTTCATATTGAAAAGAGGTATTGTATGAAAACCAGGGTTAAAGAATTGCGCATGAGCATGGGATTGACGCAGCAACAGCTTGCCGAATTGGTTCATGTTTCGGCAAGAACAATTATTTCTATTGAAAAAGAACAATATAATCCTTCCCTAATGCTTGCATTCCATATGTCTGAAATATTTGGTGTAAGTATAGAGGAATTATGCTGTCTAAGAGAAAATTCAAAATTGGAGGATCATGATTATGAGAATAAAAAATAAACGTAGTTTTATAATTGGTATGACAACAGCAACAATAGCGATTATATGTTTAGCAGCTTATTTTAACTATTCAGAACAACGATTCATAATATCAGGTGCTTTGCTAATTGCACTGTCAGCGGTTAATTTTATAAGAGCATTTACTAAAAAGGGTGTTTTAGAAGAAATGGCAGAAAACGCAGATGAAAGAGATATATATCTGGTTATGAAAAGCAGCAATTTGGTCATTAGGATTATGAATTACGTGATATTGTGTTTTACTTTAATTTTTGTATTATTATATGCCATATTTAAGTTACAATATTTTATTATTATTGCAGGAACATTATGTGCGGTGCTGGTTATGATGTTTATGGTACTACTGGTTGTTAATGTTTATCTGGAGAAACGTGAATAGGCAAAGCACCATCCTGGAACCACCTGATATCCCTTTCCAACAGGGCGCTCAGAATCATCCGGGATGGTGCTTTTTGTTTCCTATCATCTTAAATTTATTCCCAACAGGCAGCATCCGTAAGCCGCTTCTTCCTTAATGTCCGGTATAGTAAGCCTGGCGTCAAATGTACGTTCAAAAAGCTGCTGCAGCAGAGGATTCATCCGGATTCCATTCCCGCTTCCCACCAGGGTTTTAATAGGTTTGACGTCTTGTGGAAACTTAGTATATAAATCATATATTTCATCACAGATTCCCTGAAGGATGCCAAGAGTAAAATCACCGGGATGAAAATTTGCCAGCTTGAGATTTTGAATGGAGCCGGTAATAGATGCATCCTGCCTTGTACCACAAAATCGTGTGTCGACTTTTAATGAATCTGAATGAGCAGCTGCATCTGATGCCATACGGTTCATGACTTCATATGTGGATATCTGCGGCTTTACGCCAAACTGTGCCAAGGCTTCTTCGAAAAAGTTTTTCATAAGGGAATAGGAATATCCGCCGCACAGAGAGGAGCCGGCAAGCAGGTAGGTATCACCCAGATAGGGCCTGCATTCAATTTGCTCTGACTGGTATGGAGTATGTGTCATAATGGATATCTGGCTTCCGGTACCTACATTAACCAGACAGGCATCTTCTGATACCATAGATGCCAGAAAGCTTGCCTGATTATCCCCCAGGGCTGCCGCGACTGGTATATCGGTAGTGGTTTTTCCGATATAACATTCGCAGGGGGCAACTTCAGGCAATATTGACGTGGCTAAACCAAGGGAAGATATAGCCTTATAGTCAAATTGATGGCTTTTCAGATCATACATTCCCAGACTGGCTGCTATACTTTGATGGACCAAAGGTGTAGTTCGGTTCGCCAGGCGCATGGCGATATAGTCAGGTATCGTACATAGATAAGCTGCTTCCGCAGGAATCAGCCCATTCACACAGTTATAAAAATGTGTGGTCAATCCAAATCCAGTAGCCAGTGAATATCCGGTTCGGGCTGTTAAAAAGTCTGCATAAGTCTCGGTATTGTGTCGGGCAGCAGCTTCAGTATGTTTACCGTTTTCCGGCAAGTATGTATCGCCTCTTCCATCCTGCCAGGTAAACAAAGGGCTTATCGCATAACCAGCCCTGTCTACATACACAATTCCATGCATCTGTCCTGTGATACCGATGCTTACAATGTCTGAGCAGATTTCCTGATAATGATTTACCATTGCAGTACAGCTGTTCAGAATTGCAGCCGGGTCTTGTAAGCGCTCAAAGGACTGAGCACCTGGCAGTGCAGAATGATTAGGCTTTGTGGTAGCATCCAGTAAAGCTTTACTGGACGTATCAATCAGAACGGAACAAATGGTCGTTGTTCCTATATCAATACCAATAGATTTCATGAATTTAAATTCTCCTTTAAGTATAAAATACTCTGAAATCAGAGTTGCCGCTGCCTTTTTTGGAGGCTGATTATTATATATGAAATATATCATGTGAAACTTAGTTTGTCAAAGAAAGCAAAAGTGGCAAATAATTATATTAATCTAATCCAGGTTTTTTTCAGGAATATCGGGTCCTCCATTTTAATGTGCTCACTTACTGTCAAATTAAGGTTCATTTAAGGTTATCAATAGCTGAAAATAAGTAAGCAGGTTTATGCTGTATTCATCAATTAACCAAAACACTCAAAAAAGATGGAGGATATGATGATGAATAGTATGGTATGGCTTATTACGGGTTTGGTTTTAGTGGTTCCGGCTATGGTGGTGTTTTTTTATCATCTGGGGAAATGGATTTATAAGGATGCAAAGAGCAGGAGAATGCGTCCGGGACTTTGGACGGTAATTGGATTGTCGGGTCAGAATATGGGAGGGTTTCTCATATACCTGTTGAGCAGGAAAAGTAAAAAGGAGATGGAGACGGAGGAAGAACGAAAATGTGTTAAAGTCAGCTGTATATCATTTATCATAATGAATCTTGGCATAATCTGCTGTGTGGTATATATAGTTCAACGTTTCTGGTAAACCCTTTTGTTTTAGTTTAAGTGTGCCGAATACAGTAAACGGTAACGCAGGCAGGGGGTTCCCATTTAGAGGCATTATCCTGTATGGATTTTTTTCTAAGTGTGTGGAATCTATTATCCGGTTTTGGAATTATCGGCATTTTAGTTATTATTACTGCTTCTTTGCAGTTCTCCGGGGAAATAGAAAGAGGACAGATTAAGACCAGTTTGCTTAGAGTTGGAAAAAGGAGTCAGGTGATTCTGGCAAAATTATTAGTAATGATATCAGTTGTTGCAATGCTTACCGTTGTTCTGGCAATAACGTTAATATGCTGCTACTATTTCATTGTTGTACCGGAAGGGTTGGGAAACGGTGCCTTTTCTGTGTCTGTATCCGGTTTGACCAATTTAAAAGCGTTTGGGATAGTGCTTTGCTGGGCGGCAAATTATATTATTTTAATTGCGGCAGCATTTTTGGCTGGAACCCTCTTTGGTCCATTTGCTACATTTATAATTACCCTAATACTTATGTTTGGAGAAAAATATCTTGTAACGATGGGGAGCCTTAAAATCTTAAGATATCTGCCGGAGGAATTTGTGAATAATCTATTGACGGGCGTGGCAATGAACGTCTGGGATATAATTTTAATTGCAGCTTGTACATTTGGAATAACAGGTGTTATGATAATTATGGCAATTAATATTTTTAGAAAGCAGGATATCTAAAGCGTAAACGGTGGATAGTGTGCGTATAGAGCTTCTGTTAAAGGAGAGTCACCTGGATATGGGAAAGAGAATTTTACTGGCAGATGATGAGCGGGAAATTATTGAACTGTTAAGGTTATATCTTGAAAAAGACGGATATGATGTCCTTGCAGTGGGTGATGGCATGTCTGCATTGCAGGCTCTGCGGCGGGAAAAAGTGGATTTGGCGATGGTGGATATTATGATGCCGAATTTAAATGGTTATGAATTAATTAAGGCAGTTCGAAAAGAGAAGAATCTTCCGATTATTGTAATATCAGCAAAGGGGGAAACGGCGGATAAAATCTTAGGACTTGGACTTGGTGCAGATGATTATATCGTAAAGCCGTTTGATCCCTTAGAGGTCGTTGCCAGAGTGGATGCAAATATCCGAAGGTTTTACTGCCTGAGCCAGTCTGAAGCAGAAGAGCCTTTATATGTGCATGATCTGGAATTGGACTTACAGCAGTGTACCCTCCGCAAAGGGGAAGTGACAATTGAGCTGACCTCTATCGAGTTCAAGATCCTGAAGCTTTTCATGGGCGCACCGGGAAGAGTGTTTACCAAAAAGCAGATATATGAGGCTGCATGGGAGGATCAATATATCGTTGACGATAATAATATCATGGTTTATATCAGCAAAATCAGGGATAAAATCGGAGAAAGGAACGGAGAGTCTTATATCAGAACAATCAGGGGACTGGGATATAAGATGGTCTCAGATTAAACAATGGGAAGAAAAGAAAAAAGCCTGAGTATTTATCTGATCAAACAGTATATTACATTTTCTATCCTGATTATTGTTCTGACCAGTCTGTTTGGTTTACTGGGATCCTATGTTCTTGGCAATGACAAAGATGCGCTGCATGTATTCAGCGCCGAAGAAGTTATCCGGCAGGACTATGAGAACAGTGATATATCAGCGCTGGAGGATTTTGACGGATGGATTGAAATACTGAATGCACAGAACGAGGTTGTATATACGAAGGGAAATGTCCTGGATAAAAAGGCTTCCTATACCCAGGATGAACTACTGGACCAGAAAGGAATTGAATATCTGCTAAAGCACAATGTGACCAAGATTGCCGGTATTTTGGAAATTAATGCTACGGATCTGAAAGCTAAAGGCCCCAGGTATGTGAGTACGACAACATCTTTTGAAGGGTTAGATGGGAAGCGGTATCTGGGAATTGTGAAATTTCCTGCGGGAAAGCTGAAAGCCAGCTTTACTTTTTATAATCCAAAAGGTGATATGGCGGCATGGCTTAGAAATACAATGTTATTGCTAAGTGCAGGTTTTGTGCTGATATTTTTGATATGTGTATGGTGGTATGCCAAATCCATCAAACGGCATGTGGGAGAGCCTAATCAGAAGCTTGTGGCAGGATTGTCAGAGCTGACTGCCGGAAATTACAACCTGCGGCTATCGTTGCAGGCAGAGTATGAATATTGTGCCATTGAGAAATCTTTTCAGGTTCTGGCCCAGGAATTGCAGCAGGCGGAGGAGCAGCGACAGCAATATGAAAAAGAAAAACAGCAGCTGTTCAGCAATATAGCCCATGATCTTCGAACTCCGATTACCACGATCAGAGGATATGCAAAAGCAATTGCAGAAGGCGTTGTGGTGGAAGAAGAGAAAAAACAGGAGTATATCGGCTCAATCGTTAAAAAGACAGAACATCTCAATGAACTGGTGGAATTATTACTGGTCTATACTAAGCTGGAAAATTCTGATTACCAGTTTGTGTATGAAGAGACGGATTTCACAGAATTTGTGCGTGAGGTAGCCATTGAGTATATGGATGCTTTTGAAGGAAAGGAAATGGATCTTGAGTTCGAGATTCCGGAGCGGGAAATAAGGCTTTCGATTGCAAAAACAGAGATCAGGAGAGTCATAGGGAATCTTTTGATCAATGCGGTTAACCATAATCCTCCTCATACAAAAGTATGTTTAAAACTATATGAAGAGGATTCTAATGATGTTTTATTTGAAGTTGCTGATAATGGAAATCCGATTCCAAACGAGGTGAAGCAGCATATGTTTGAACCATTTGTAAGCGGTGATGAGTCCAGAACATCCGGCAGCGGCAGCGGGCTTGGGCTTAGCATCTGTAAAAAAATTATGGAAAGGCACCGTGGCAGCCTTACCTACCAGGAATCCGTTAACCAATGGAAATGCTTTCAGATCCGATTTCATTCGCCTGCTGGAAGATAAGTTTGGAACAAAAGCGTTCCAAACTTTCTATTGAAGCAGTACCGCAGACCCGTTTGCGGTATGCAGGGGTATAAGTTTAAAAAAATCACATTCCTTATAAGGATGGTCAAACTTTACCGGAAGATCCTTTTCACTGATTTTTACGAAACCTGCTTTTTCATAAAATTTATGTGCGCGTTCTGTGTTTTTAGGTGTATCAAGAAGAAGTTCTCTATAGTCATGCTTCTGTGCAAAGGAAAGCAATTCGGCGTATAACTTCCGGCCTAAATTCCAGGGTCTTCCGCGGTAATTTTGATTTACAAAAAATTTTTTCAATATGCCCGTGCCATTACCGCAATTCATAAGCCCAATACTTCCAATTATTTTACCGTTATCTTCAGCAACCCAAAAGCAGCCTCCTTTTGAAAAATAAGCCTTCGGGATATTCAACAGCTCAGGCTGGTCTTCCACGCTGACAGCGGGTCTGGTTCCGTCATTCTGGCATTCGAGCACGAGAGTAATAACTTCGTTTCTGTCTGTTTCTTCATATAATCTAATTTGAATCATATACAATCCTCCGCTTTCTTTTCCGGTATACTCGTTACAGTTGTTGCTATAAACTGGCTTTTCAGTTATAATAACATCTGAAAATACTTATAACAAATTGAAATTTTAGAAATAATAGTTCAATATTTTTGAATGATATTGAGGTGAATAATGGATCTTAAATATTTAAAAACCTTTCGCACTATTGTGGAAGAAGGGAGTTTTTCCAAAGCTGCTGACAAATTGAATTATACTCAGTCAACCATCACTTTTCAGATCGGACAGCTGGAACAGGACTTGTCAGCCAGGTTATTTGAAAAAATCGGAAGAAGGATGGTTCTGACAAAAGCGGGAGAACAGCTGATTCCTTATGTTGATGATGTGATTACATCTGTAGAGAAGATGCGGTATTTTGAACGTGATTTGGCAAAATGCCAGGATGATATAAGGATTGGAGTGGGAGAATCACTGCTATGTTATCTGCTGCCTTCCTTACTGAAGGAATTCCATAGCAGGGCACCCAAAGCAAAACTGTATCTCCGCTCCATGAACTGTTATGACATTCGTGATGAGTTAATGAATGGGACACTTGATTTAGGGATATTTTATGAAGATGTTGGCGGATTTGGATCAAATCTGGTGACCTGCCCCTTTGGAAGCTATCCGCTTACGCTGGTGGCTTCTCCGGAAATAAAGGCGGATTATCCCGATTTTATAACGCCTGATCAGAAAATAGACCTCCCACTGATAATCAATGAACCTAATTGTATTTTCCGCCAGATATTTGAACAGTATCTGAGGGATAAATCAATCCAGCTGGAACATACAATTGAACTTTGGAGTATTCCTACGATTAAAAATCTAGTAAAAAACAATGCGGGCATATCTTTTCTTCCGAGCTTTGCAATACAGGAAGAATTGGACAGGGGCGAATTAACTGAGATTCCGACAGATATGCTAAATGTGCGGATTTCCGCAGTATGCGGACATCATAAAAATAAATGGATCAGTCCTGCTATGGAACTGTTTATCAAACTGGTGACAGAAAATCGTCCAATAGAATATTAGCATATAACCATAGAATTTTGACATACGCTGCCGTATTAAAATTTGATATAATGATAAAAAATACCCCTGCTTTAGGATAGAAAAGGCAGGGGATTTCGATTTTTACAACTTTCTGCCTGAGCGGCATTTTCCATGTTAGAATATAGCAATAGAGGAGGGGTTTTGCATGGGAAAAATTATTGGAAGAATATCCTGGAAAAAGTTTATTAAAAATCTGTCCATCCGCCAGAAGATGCTGCTGGCACTGACACTTTGCGTTATCCTGCCCATTATTCTTCTGGGGGTCATTACCACCACCAGGGTGCTGCGGCTCAGTGAACAGAACCAGTATGAAATACAGATTAATCAGCTGACAAAGTCGGGAAAAGATGTTGAAAAATTATATGACACTGTGATTCAGGAAATATCTGCCCTGGCAGGTGATCGGTCCATACAGGCAATCACAGCTGGAAATGCATCTGTCATGGACTTTAAAAACGCTGCAAAAAGCATGCTGGAGGCCAGTGAAAAGATTAACAGCTGCAGCAGCATTGCACTGAGTAAAAATGGACAGGTGCTGTTCCAGAGAGGTCCTCGCTATATGGATGAGCGTGAAAATACGGCATATACCAGTCAGATCGAAGAGGATAATATCCCGTATCTGTGGGCAGCGGAACATCCTGTCACCTTTAGGAAAGGAATTAACGTGAGTACTTTGAGCCAGATTTCATATTATATGACCATCATGAAAGGGCTTACGCTGGAAAATGAAGGCGTTATCAGCGTACATATTAATGCACCGGAATTTATCGGACAGTTTACCCCTTATCAGGGTGAGAACATGATTGCAGATGTATTCATTTTTAATAAACAGGGAAGTGTGCTGGCAGAGAACAGCAATAATGAGGAACTGCGAAACCTGTGCTGGAGGGAATTCCAAAATCAGGGAGAGGATGGGGATTCCGGTTATTTCCCTGTAAAAACAGGCAATGAGGGATATATTGTATTATATGCCAAATGCGGATCAGGGGGATGGTATTTGTTTCAGGTCGAGAAAAAACTCTCTATTTATAGTACACAGATTATTTTCATAGTCTGCGCAGTGCTGCTGTGTGTGGTATTTGGATTTGTATACAGTATGATCCAGAACAGGACAATTATTATGCCTCTCCATCATCTCTCAAACCGCATAGATGTTGTAAAAAGCGGTGTACTCGAAAAGCGGGATTATGAGACCGCTCATGACGAGATGGGAAATGTGGAGAAAGGTTTTGAAGATATGGTTTCCCATATCAATGAGTTGATCAATCAGGTCTATATTCAGACGATCAAGACGCAGGATGCAGAGAGGGAAATGCTGCTTGCAAAAATGAATCCGCATTTTCTCTACAATTCACTGGATTCCATGCACTGGCTGGCAATCCGGAATAAGGATTATGAAGTAAGCGAACAGCTGGAAGCGCTGGCTGATGTATACCGCCATATCCTGCGGTTTGGCGAAGGCATGATCTCAGTTCAGGATGATATGGAATTTATCGATAATTATCTGTTTCTTCTGGACTTTCAGATGGGTGACAGGGCAGAGTTCAGAAATGATATTCCGGAGGAACTGTATGGTTATTTAATACCAAAACTGATTACCCAGCCGCTGGTGGAAAATGCTGTCCAGCACGGACTGCGAAATGTGAATACAGGAGGAAAGGTAAAAATCAGGATGCGCAGAAAGCAGGAGGATCTGATCATTACGGTTCTCGATAATGGAGTGGGCTGCGATGTGGAAAAAATCAGAAAGATGATAAAAGATAAGGACGGAAAGGAGGCATTTGCACTGCGCAATATCGATGAAAGAGTCCGGCTGCGTTATGGGGACGGATACGGACTTAAGATGTACAGCAAAAAAGGAAGGGGATGTATGGTACAGGTCAAAGTGAAACTGGAGGCTAAAGTGTGAAAGAAAACCGCTTTCACACTGCTGATTTAGGAATACCCCAAGCTAGCTTGTGGTATTCAAGGGGTAAAGTGTGAAAGAAAAATAAGAGATAGAAAGGATGCCGCAGGAGAAAACTATGAGATTAATGGTTGTGGATGACAACAGACAGATACGGGAGGGAATCCATTACGGGATTGCGTGGAGTGAGTATGGAGTCGATGAAGTGCGGGAATATGCCGATGGTGTGGAAGCCAGAGAGGCACTGAACACCTATCAGCCGGATATTATCATAGCGGATATTAAAATGCCGGGAATGGATGGACTTCAGCTGTTGGAGCATGTCAGGGAGCTGAGAAAAAACTGCCGGTATATTTTATTAAGTGCGTATTCTGATTTTAATTATGCGCAAAAGGCAATCCGGCTTGGAGCCGATGATTACATTCTTAAGCCAGTCAAGCCGGGAAAATTAGTTGAAATAGTGATGAAAAATGCCAGAGACCTGCTAGAGGCACAAAAGGAAAAAAAGGCTTATTATGATGTATACGAAAAAAGTTTTCTGCATTCCATAGTCAATGGCGGGGAAATAGAAAATGTGGAAAAGTTCAGTCAGATGCTGGAGCATAAATATCAGATGAAGCTGCCTTCTAATTATGCATTCCTGGCACTATTCTGGCTTGAGCAGGCGGATGGTTCCATTCGGAAAAGGCCTTTAAAGGATCAGGCGGAACAGATCCGGGAAAGGCTGACAGACCAGGGAGTCGTCTTCACTTTGCAGGAGGACCTGCTTTTGTTCCTTGGTAAAGGAGACCGGTCACAGCTGCTGAATCTGGATTATCAGTATCGGCTGAAGAATATGGTAGAAGGGCTGGGCAGGGAATGGAAAGATCAGAATCTGGCTATTACCACCGGCATTTCAGAAGCAAGAGGGTTAAATGAACTGCATGTAGCCTATGCCCACGCAAACGAAGCATTGGAACAGACTTATTACAGCCTGTCCGGCGCCTGTGTGATCTATACCCATGCTAATAAAGAAGAAAAGGAATTCCCAGAAGAGCAGCAGAAGGACTATATGGAACGTATTGCGAAAAGCGTCCAAAAGTGTGATGTGGAGGAATTACATGCCAACATAGCGTCACTGCTGGAAATGGGGCTTAGGGAAAGATATGACAAAGCAAGGATGATTGGCTTTGTAAAAAAGCTCTACCTTTATCTGATCCGCCATGCAGGCCTTCAAAGTGACCCTGATTTTGAAAAGCGTGCACTGGAAAATTCAGCCCATTATGAAAATAGCATCCGGGATTTTGAAGATTATCTGATGCAGGGATTACGAAGAGGGTGGGAGTTGTCAGCGTCAGAAAGTTTTTCTGTAATGATTAAGAATATCTGTAACTATATGGATGAACATTACAGTGAACCTATCAGTGTAGATTCGGTAGCCGATATTTTCGGGAGGACGCCGAATTATGTTTCCTCTAAGTTTAAAAAAGAAGTGGGAAAAAGTTTTACGGACTTTCTGATTGATTTGCGGGTTGGCAAAGCATTAAATATGTTGAAGTATACTGATCTTCCCATTAGTGAAGTGGCTAAAAGAACAGGTTTTAGCAGTTATGCATATTTTTCCAGGACTTTTCGGAAATGTACGGGGAGGAATGCAGGGGCATATCGAAGCGGTGGAGATAAAGCTGTTGATAGTGCGGAAAAATGACATATTAGTGTAGAATATTTGCATAAGTGGACAAGGACGCAGCTGCTATAATAATGTTATCGTAATTGATCAGTACGGATACACAGAAAAAGTGCAGACCTGCTGAACCGTTACAGGTAATTGTTCAAAGGACAAAACAAATAGGAGGTAACATGGGATGAAAAAGAAATTATTAGCGGTAGTACTTGCAGGAACGTTAGCATTCGCCATGGCGGGATGTGCTGGAGGTTCCGGAAATGGAACGGGGGACAAAGCAGCAGAGACAAAGGCAGAGACAAAAGCAGCGGAAACAAAAGCTGAAGAATCACAGGGAACAGATGCGGCGGGAACAGAAGAAAATAAGGAAAGCGCATCCGCAGAAGGTAAACAGGATCTTGTGATTATGATAACGAATCCCGGTGATGTCAATAATGCGGTAGAGCAGAAGCTGATTGATAAACTGGGGGATAAATACAATATTATCACTAAGACCTGGGATTCCGCTTCCGTTGAACAGACGGTGAAGACAGCTGCGGCTGCAAACGAGCAGATTGACCTGGTGCAGTACTGGCCCAATCAGATGAATAGTTTTACGGAGGTAGGACTTGCCACAGACCTGACTCAGTATATGGATGATGAGTGGCGGTCTACATTTAACGAAGGCACGCTGGAAATAGGGACTTATGACGATAAGTTATACAATGTGGCTTATAAAACAGTTTACCCGGCAATGATTGTTGACCTGGAGGTAACCCGTGCTGCTGGCATTGAAGACAGCGAGATTAAAGACCAGATGACATGGGAAGAATTTTGTGAGTTGTGCCGAAGAATAGAAGAAAAGTCGGATGCATATGGAGCAGGAATCCCGGATACCTATGCATGCTGGCTTACAAGAAATGCAGTAATGCAGGTATGGGACACCAACGAGGAACTGGATAAATGGAATGCAGGTGAAGTTTCCTTTAAAGATGACCATATCAAAAATGCATTTGAAATGGTGAAATCTGTATTTGATGAAGGCCTATTCTATCCGGGAGAAGGAGCACTTGCTGTGACACAGGATCAGCTCTATGGGGCTATTTCGTCACACAAAGTTGGATTTATTTTTGAACCTACAACATCGGTTAAGACAACAATTGATAATTCCGGATTAAAAGATTATAAGATCTGTGACTATCCGGCAATGGGTAAAAATCCGACGAATCCGGTACTTGGCGGATGTGACGGATACTTTATCCCCACCAGTTCCAAAAATGTGGAAGGCGCTGTGGAAGCTATGAAATACCTGACCAGCGAAGAGATTATGACATTCCGTGCAGAAGGCGGGCAGGTACCGTGTGCCAAAATTGCAGAAGGAGCCAATGTTGATGAAGCATTCATGGAATCTATTTCCAGATGTTCTGAGCAGATTTATCCTACGGAAATTATCAACGTTGGAGCGGAACTGTCTGACTATATGCAGAACCAGATGCCGGCAAATTATATTTACAATGGAGAGGCATCCCTGGATGAATTGGAAGAGTTAAGAGAGGGTGCAGTTAATAAATAATTGCATTATTAGTATACCATCTAGTTGATACTAGTACATCATTACTCAATTATTTATGCAATGCTGTACCAGGTACCGGGGATTTATATTGAAAGAGGGTGCTGCCTCAAAATAAATGCACGTTTGTTTTGGGGCAGTATTTTTTATACGATTTTTTCGGCAAAATCGACTACATGATGATAGTTTACGACTTGTTCTGCGCTGGAGCATATTTCAAAATTGCTTACTGACGGCTTCGTATCACACTTTATGGGAGGTTAGAGCAAGGTAAAGCCCGGATAAAGGGCGCTCTGAGAAAAGAGGAGGAATAGAAATTGGAAGAAAATTCTACAACAGTGAAAAAGGTTGGCAAAAAAGCTATGAGCAGTACCAGAAAGTTACAGCTTATCGGTGGACTATTCAGTCTTCCAGCCTTACTTATCGTAACATTTGCCACAATTATTCCGGTTATCTGGAATGTGGTTCTGAGTTTTTGCAACTGGGATGGGGTGTCTGCAATGACCTTCAATGGAATCGGAAACTTTATGAAGGTTTTTGCAGACAAATCCAGCATGAAGGCAATTGGGTATTCGTTGGTTATTGCACTGATTGCAACGGCAACGGCAATGATAATCGGTATCTGTCTTTCATTATTAATCTATAAAGTAACAAAATTAGAGGGTGCTATTTACCGTTTTGTATTTTACAGTCCGGTTATGCTTCCGTTGTCTGTGGTAGGCTTATTGTTTACGCTGGTGCTGGCTACTGACGAAGGCCTTTTAAACAATATTCTGGGGCTGATTGGGCTTGAGTCCCTGCAGAATGCATGGCTGGCAAAAAAAGGACTGGTTCTTACCGTGATTGGACTGGTGCAGGGATGGCGCAGCAGCGGCACGGTAATGATGCTGGTATTTACAGGGATTATCGGTCTGCCTGTTGACTTATTCGAATCATCCAAACTGGATGGTGCAACCTACAGGCAGGAGGTTCGGCATATCATTCTGCCCCTTGTGAAACCTACCATCCAGCTGGCACTTTCCATGTGCGTAATGAGTGCTTTTAAAACCTATGATATTGTATTTGCAATGACCGGTGGAGGCCCCGGAGATATATCTAAAACAGCGCCCCTGAAGATTATTGAGCAGGCATTTATGTTTAATAAATATGGTCTTGCCGCATCCAACAGTGTCATCTATGCCATTATTGTAATCGTAATTTTAGCAATTCTGAGAAAAGGAGTGGGAGGGGATAAATATGAGTACTAATTCAACAGCAATTTCCTTCAGGGCACAAAAAAAGAAATTCAATACTTTTGCCGTAATCTGCCGGGTCATACTGATTTCACTGGTACTGATCTGGATTTATCCGGTATTGTTTTCCCTGCAGACATCGTTTAAGACACTGGATGAATTTTTTGCAAATATCTGGGCGCTGCCCCATACTCTTGGTGTGGATAATTTCGTGAAAGCATTTACCCAGGGACATATCGGGGAGTATTTTATTAACAGTATTATTATTGCGGCAGTATCTCTTGTAAGTATAGAGGTGATTTCCGTCATGGCGGCATATTCCCTTGCCAGACTGCGTATTCCCCATACGGGTTTGATCATTATGCTGTGTTTTGCAATTCAATTGCTTCCCACGGAGACGATCATTATTCCCCTTTATATGATGATGTCAAAGCTTGGCATGCTGGGCGTAAGATATCTTCCCATCATCATTGCTTATGTGGGCTGGTCCATACCCGGGACCACCATTATATTGAAAAACTTCTTTGACACTATACCGAAGGAATTGCTGGAAGCGGCGAGAATCGACGGATCCGGTGAGGTACGTAACCTGTTCAAAATTGTTCTTCCTCTTATGAAAGGTGCGCTGGCTACCTGTATTGTAATGAACTTTACTTTTGTATGGGGCGAACTGATGTGGGCTAAAACAGCAACCATCACAACTGTCAGCGGGCTTCCCCTTACGGTAGGATTAATGAACTTCAAAGGAGAATTCGGAACAAACTGGCCGCTTCTATGTGCGGCAATCTGTATGATAGTGATTCCGCTGTATCTGGTATTTTTATTTTTACAGAAATATTTTGTATCCTCTTTAACAGCAGGAAGTGTGAAAGGTTGAAACAAAAATCCTTTCAGCTACGAATTAAGGAATAGCACAAGCCAGCTTGCGCTATTTAAGGGGATAGGGATGATAAGAAAGAAGGTGGCATATGAACATCCATAGTTTGAAAATAAACCATATAACGCGTCCATTGGGATATCTGTATAAGACATTGACAGCATCCTATATTACAGAGAGCAGCACCGGAAAGAGGCAGGAAAGTGCCCGGATTATGGTGGCGCGGGACACTGATTTTACAGACCTTGTATTTGATACCGGGAAATCCTCCAAGGTATCCGGTCTGGGGACTCCGCTTTCCTTTCCAATGGAACCTCAGACCTGCTATTACTGGAAAGTACAAGTCTGGGATGATATGGGAAATACCCAAGAGAGCGGTACACAGTGGTTTGAAACAGGGCTTATGGAAACAGGATTTAAGGGTCAGTGGATATCGCCGGATCTAAAACCCGCCATACAGCCGGTATTTGTAAAAGAGTTTGAACTGGATAAAATTCCTGAATCAGCCAGGCTGTATATGAGCTGTCTTGGAGTCTATGAATTATATCTAAACGGTAACCGGGTGGGAGATGAGATTTTGGCGCCCGGACTGACTGTCTATGAGCATTATGTACAATATCAGACTTATGATATTGGCAGTATGCTGCGCCGGGGCAAAAATGTAATCGAGGTGACGGCCGGCGATGGCTGGTATAAGGGCTTGTACGGATATCGCCAGAATAATGATTACCGGATTGGTAAAGCATTTGAACTGATTGCTGACCTGTATGTGGACGGTGAACTTGTCCTTTGTACAGATCTCAGCTGGCAGGTGAAAAAGAGTAAAATTATATTCAGCGACATCTATGATGGGGAATACAGGGATGATACTTTGGATGACTCCATAAGATTTCCGGTAAAGGCAGGAAGTCTGGATAAAGGTGTAGTAAAAGAGAGACTGGGACTGCCGGTAAAGGTGAAAGAGATTTTAAAGCCAAAGGCTGTTATTACAACCCCCAAAGGAGAAACCGTTCTGGATATGGGACAAAATATGGTTGGGTGGATTGCTTTTAAATGCCTTGAAGAAAAAGGAACGAAGATCAGCCTGGAGCATGGCGAAGTCCTTCAGGACGGTTGTTTCTACAATAAAAATTACCGTACAGCAAAAGCCCGGTACGATTATATATCAGATGGGCAGACAAAGACTGTACATGCCTGCCTTACATTCTTTGGATTCCAATACGTGAAGATAACAGGAATAGAGAATGTCCGGCTGGAAGATTTCCAGGGTGAAGTCCTGTATAGCGATCTGGAAGAGACCGGATGGATGAAGACCGGAAATAAGGATTTAAATCAATTGATATCTAATATTATATGGAGCCAAAAGGGAAACTTTCTGGATATTCCCACAGATTGTCCCCAGCGTGATGAAAAGATGGGATGGACAGGTGATGCCCAGATATTTGCCGGAACCGCATGTCTGAATATGGACTGCTATGAGTTCTTCCGCAAATATTTAAATGACATTTCTCTGGAACAGGCAGATACTAATGGACTGGTTCCGCAGATCGTACCTTCTGTCGGAAGAAATGAACGGACATCGGCAGCCTGGGGGGATGCAGCCGTGATCATCCCCTGGGTCTTGTATCAATATTATGGGGATTCCGGCATATTGGCGGAACAATATGAAAGCATGGAAGCATGGATTGCTTATATAGACAGGCAGAATAGTGAAAACGGAACAGATCCCAACCTATGGAAGAACGGATTCCACTACGGGGATTGGCTCGCGCTGGACGGCGGGTGTTATCATATGCCTACCGGTGGGACAGACGTATTCTACATTTCTTCCGCGTATTTTTACTATTCCGTAAAGCTGCTGGCAAAATCAGCCGGTGTGTTAGGAAAAGATGCAGATTGTGAAAAATACAGCAGGAAGGCAGAGCAAATCCGAAATGCCATTCTCAAAGAGTATTTTACGGCAAACGGCAAACTGAGTATCGATACCCAGGCGGCCTATACGGTGTCAATAGTCTTCGAACTGATTAGGGAAAAAGCCCAGCTGGAACTGATCAAAGAACAATTTCTGCTGCGGATACGAAAGGATGGCTACAGTCTCAAAACCGGATTCGTAGGCACACCTTTTATATTAGAAGCATTGTCCCGGTGCGGCCGCAGTGATTTGGCTTTCCGGATCCTGCTTGATAAAGAATGCCCCGGCTGGCTGTATCCTGTGACTTTAGGTGCCACTACAATGTGGGAGCGGTGGGGTGCGCTGAATCCGGACGGAAGTATGAGTGACAGCGGTATGAATTCCCTGAACCATTATGCCAATGGCTCCGTTCAGGAATGGATGTATGCCAGGATGGCAGGCATAACGCCCCAAAGTGACGGCGCCGGATTTAAGCGCGTGTTGATACAACCCCAGATACATCCGGGGACCGGGTGGATGGATACCGTCCTTAAGACAGCGGCAGGACTATATAAAATCCACTGGGAAATCCAAAAGGAAAACAGGATGTTATTAACTTGCAGCATTCCCTTTGATGCCACTGCAGAAATAATTCTCCCCTGCTGTTTTGGAAAAATAATCTTAAATGGTGAAGAACAGCCATACCAGACGAAAAGCAGAATACCTGCAGATGCAGGCGTGTGGGTATTCGAATATAAACTTTCCGATAATTACTGCCCATGCTATCACTTGGAAGACAGTGTGAAAGAGCTGGTGCGCAACCCGGTCATAAAAGAATATCTGTATAAAAAAGTACCTATGTTGGTTCATACAGATGGAGCGGAGATACAGAATATGACTCTTGCTGAGATGTCAAAACTGCCATTTTTTCTTGGGATCGGAACCAGGCTGGGACTGGATGTGGAGGTTTTGGAGGAAATTGAGGGGTATGTTTGTGGGATTGGGAAGTGGTAATGTATGATATGAAAAGGAGTATTTTATTAGATTATTGGGATATTGCAATAATTGAAAAAGTTAACTTCTCAAAGTCCTGTAATAGCGGGGAGTGAACTTAGAGGTGTGTTTAGAAGTGTTTATGAAATATTAACAGGTTCATTTTAACGAGAAGCATAATATGCATATCATTGACGGAAGTCGGCTTTGTTCGGCTTCCCGAAAAAATATTATTGACAGCAAACAGTTATTTTGCTATTATTTTTATAAAGATAATGGTTAGAGGCAAAAATTTATCTATTTTATAAACTATTTTATCATTAAGTATCAATTTCTAATATCAGATTATTAATTCTAAGCTTATATCAAAGCGAAAATCAATTACCATATCATATTTATAAGAAAAACCATTATCTGATCATAGGAGAGCTTTTTTGTTGCCCTCTGCTATTAAAGTGGATAAATTTCTGCATAAAATAATGGAAAGAGAGGATAAATGCAGGAAGAAAAGCAAAAGCAGAACACTGCAAATCAGATTGAGGATTCGGCAATGAAAACTATGGTACGTTTTTTTGCCGATGAGATGCTCCCATATCTGGGAATTCAGGGGAAGGTGAAGATGATTGCTCCCACAGAAGAAATTCATATGGAAATCAAGAGGTTGTATGAGGATATGAATTTAATTATGGAAGATGGAACCTGGAAACACTTTGAGTTTCAGTCAACGAATGGAGGGATCACAGATTTAAAAAGATTTCGGGTATATGAAGCAATTACAAGTCAGCAGAATAAAGTTCCCGTAATAACCTATGTTTTATTTTCCGGGAAAATTAAGAATCCTAAATATCAATTTACAGAAGGCATCAATACCTACCGGGTAATTCCAATAGTTATGCAAAACAAGAATGCGGATCGAATTATCAGGAAATTACTAAAAAAGCAAAAGAAGAGCAGGCCGATATCCAGGGAAGAGCTGGTTTCCCTGGTGTTGACTCCGTTGATGCAAGGAAAAATACCAATGAAAGACCGGATCAAAAATGCATTCCAGATTATCGGGAAAGAGCATTGCATGAAAATAGAAGAAGTGCAAAAAATGCAGGCAGTAATTTATGCCCTGGCAGAAAAATTCTTAAGAAATGAAGAGATGGATGAAATAAAGGGGGTAATGAATATGACCAGGTTAGGACAAATGCTGGTAGATGATGGTATATCTCAGGGTATATCTCAAGGGATGTCCCTGGGAATGTCACAGGGTAAAGCAGAAGCAATTTTAGAAATTTTAGATATTAAGGGATTTATATCAGAAGATGTAAGGCAACGGATTATCGCTGAAAAGGATGGAAGTGTTCTGACAAAATGGATCAGAGTTGCAATTGCTTCAGATACTGCTGAGGAATTTAAACGGCAAATGCAGTAACCGGAAGAAGTAAGGAATGAGATATGACGTTGAAATTAGATTCTGCAAATGGATCTAAATATCCCGGGAATCAAGTTATGGGAACAGGTTATTAACAGGATTCCCGGGACATACATACATCTATTTACTCAAAATAAACCGTGCGCCATCCGTAATCTCGTCACCGAAATCTTTCTGGATCAGTGATACATCTGATGACTTATCTTTCACAAATAAGAGTGTATCATCGTCGTCTATATGAAAGATATATTGGTGATTTCCGTCATTTGTTTTTAAAATTAGTTCCTGGTCTTCAATGGTATAGGTACCTTGCGCTAAATAGGAACTTAAGATATCGTAGGTAAATCCAAAAGTTCCGTCATCGAAGACGGAAAGACATGGAGTGAAAGCATCAGTATCATTTTTGGTTTCCATGTAGTAGCTTTTGGATTTGGTATTTACATAGACTGTCTCCGGTGTGGATGCTTCTGCTGATTCATATACCGATATTTGTTTTTCAGTAGTTTTCGCCAGGTTTTCCGTGTTTGATGTTTCTTTTACTGTATGTGAGGTCGTGTCATCAGTAACTTCAGTCTGCTTTTCAGTACCTAAAGTTGATTTTTCAGTACTTACGGTCTGCGTCGCAGAATTACAGGCTGTCAGTAATAAAATTAGAGAAGAAAGTATAGTGATTGCAATTATTTTTTTCATAAGTATCTCCTTTCAGAAGGGATTGTGGTTAGGCTCTTATTTCCTGAATATATCTATCGCATGACTTGTAATGCCCAGTAAATCTTCGCGCTCACAAGTAGATATGTGATATTTGAGATATAGATCAAATGCGGTATCGTCCATAGCATCCACCGATTCCCGCATAAATAATGCACAGCCATCTGTAGCGGCGTAGTGCAGCCGGGTAACGGGAAATACTGACATCAAATCATCGATGTTTTCTTTGCGGACAAGTTCGAATACATCCTTTGGCAGGGACTTTGCAGAAAATGTCTCTGGATCGAGCATACCCTTATGCATATAATCTGCAACACTTATATTGCCGCGATGGAAACCTTCGTCCAGGAGACAGCCATCGGAGATCACATATGCGGCAAAAATCACACCACCTTGTTTTGTTACACGAATTGCTTCGCGAAGAGCCTGTTGTTTATCTTCTTTGGTATAAAGATGATATAGTGGACCTAATAGCAGCGTTATGTTATATTGATTGTCTGAGAAAGCAGATAAATCCATGGCGTTACCCTGGACAATAGTGATATCTTCATGTGGCTGAATATTCTGTTTGAAGACCTCGATGTTATGACTGACCAATTCTACTGCATCAACGGAATAGCCCTGACGAGCTAATGTATGGGAATACCTGCCGGTTCCGGCGCCGATTTCAAGTACACGGTCGCTGGGTTTTATATATTTTTCAATGAAATGCATAGTTGTGAAGAATTCAACGGATCCATGCTTTAATGCCAGGCGGATGTCTTCATCATAATTATTGTAAAAGTCATTTATGTATTGATTTATCTTCATAATATGTACTCCTTTTAAGAGATTAGTCATTAATATCAAATGGTTAACTTACATTCTGGTTTCTCTTGTGTTATAAAAGCAGACAATATATTTTTCAGCATTTTTTCGGCACTATTCTGATCTAAAGCTAATTTTTTCGTTGCTGTTAAGACGGCAATTCCATGAGTATAAAGGAATAAATCTAAATATATTACCTTACCCCGTTCCAGATCTATGCCTATGGCATCTGAAAAAATTTGCGCTTTTTTTTCGTTGCCGGATTCTTTATAAAAATCCATAGCCTCTGTCATATCTAAATCCATATCATTAATAAATAACAATTTAAATAAATTTGTTTCTTCCTGGGCAAATTGAATATAGGAAAGAGGAAGAATGAAATAGGGACTGACATTTACTGATTTGCGGTATTGAACGACATACTGCTCATAGTATCCGTACGCAAAGTTGAGAAATTCATTTTTCAACTCATTCATGTTTTCATAACAAGTAAAGATTGGCCGTGTGGAACACTGCAGTTTACTTGCAATATTTCTGGCATTTACAGTTTCAAAACCAGTATCTCTGGTAATCTCCAAAACTGTGTCTAAAATCATAGTTTTTGTTATTTTCGCTTTCGGGGGCATAAAGGTTCACTTTCCTTCAAAAAAGTATTAGGTAACATGCGTTGCATAACTATTGTTGCATTTTTGCGAGAGAATGTCAAGAGGAATTTTTGACAATTTGTTTCAAATGTCACTTTCTTATTGACTATTGTTTAATAAATGTATATAATAAAATACAATTAAATAACGCATATGGTACATCCGGATGATTCCGGAATGTTTAAAAGGGAATACGGTGTAAATCCGTAGCAGCCCTCGCTACTGTAAGAAGGACAAATTATCAACAGACCACTGGCTAATAGCCGGGAAGGCAGATAATGAGGTTGATTTCGAGCCAGGAGACCTGCCAGATGCTGTCGTGTCAATGTCTTTCGGTGGGGAGGATACACAGAAATAGCTCTGTTTATTAAAAGGGCAGTTTATTTTTGTATATTGCATCACCGTATGGTGGTGCTGTTTTTTTGCCCATTATGCGTGAAGCATTTGTTTTTATGCAAATATAAAGCGGAGTCTATTGGGTAGGGGAAAGAATGCAAAATTATATATGGAGCTGTAAAGACCGAAGGACAATCTTGTTTTTCGGTCTTTTTTTAAGAAAATTTCAGGAGGTAAGGTAAGATGCAGCAGGATAAAAAAGGGTATTGTTTTACTGCAATTGTAGGACAGGAGGATATGAAGACAGCACTGATTTTGAATGTAATTAATCCCTCCCTTGGGGGAGTATTGATCAGGGGGGAGAAAGGAACGGCCAAGTCTACCGCAGTCAGGGCACTGGCGGAGCTTTTGCCGGAAAGAGAGCAGGTGGAGGGCTGCAGGTTTAGCTGTGATCCTCATGACATAGCACACATGTGCAGCGAATGTCTGAAAAAGAAAGATAAAGTTGAAGAACTGTCTGCCACGATGTATCCCATGCAGGTTATCGATCTTCCGGTCAGTGCAACGGAAGACCGGGTCGTGGGAACGCTGGATATGGAATATGCCATTAAAACCGGTGAGAAGAAATTTGAGACAGGGATTCTGGCAAGGGCGAACCGAAATATTCTCTATGTGGATGAGGTCAATCTGTTAGATGATCATGTCGTGGATGTACTTTTGGATTCAGCGGCTATGGGTGTAAACACAGTTGAGAGAGAAGGAGTTTCGTATACCCATCCTGCACAGTTTATCCTGGTGGGAACTATGAATCCGGAAGAGGGAGATTTGCGTCCCCAGTTGATTGACCGCTTTGGATTGTCCGTTACCGTTATAGGAGAACGGGACATTGAGAGGCGCGTTGCTGTGGTAGAAAGCAGGTTAAAGTTTGAAAATGATCCCGAAAAATTTTTTGCAGAGCATGAGCCAAAGCAGCAGGAACTGCGGAAGCAAATCGTAAATGCCCAGAAATTAATGCCTCATGTCACTTACAATCACGGGATATTAGAAAAAATAGCAAAGATTTGTATCGCAATGGATGTGGACGGGCACCGGGCGGATATCGTTATGCTGAAGACAGCCATGACTCTTGCAGCATATCACGGCAGAAAAGAAGTGGACACAGCGGATATCCTGGAATCTGCTAAACTGGTACTGCCACATCGAATGAGAAGGAAACCTTTTGAAGATACGCAGTTCGATTTATCACAGCTGGAAAATATATTATAGATCAAACAGGAGCGAAATCAATGACAGGCATAAATCCAGATAGAAAAGCAGATACATCGAGTTCAGGTAAGCCGGCAGGAACATCGAGATCAGGTGAGCCGAAGGGTAAAACTAGTTCGGGTAAGCCGGAAGGAACATTGAGTTCGGATAAGCCACAGAGTACATTAAGTTTAGGTAAGCTGGAGGGAACATCGAGTACAGTTAAGCCGCTAAGTGCAACAAGCCCAGGTAAGCCGGCAGGTACAATCAGACCAGGTAAACAAAAAATCATATCCAGAACCGTATTTTGGTTCGTGGTCTTAGGTGCAGGTCTGATACTAATATTTTTACTCAATATTGGTGCAGGTTCGGCAGATATATCAGTTACGGATATTATGAATGTTTTTCTGGGAAAAGTCCCGGCGGATGATACCCATGCTCTGATTATTCAAAAAATCAGGCTGCCGCGGGCACTTGCATCTGCCGCCGGAGGAGCGGCTCTTTCAATAGCCGGTTTTCTTTTACAGACCTTTTTTTCCAATCCTATTGTGGAACCATATGTTCTGGGGATTTCTTCCGGATCATCACTGTTTGTAGGCTTAGTGGTGCTGGGTGGTTTTTCTTTTGGATTTAAAAGAGTTACGCCGTTTGTCATCTTTGGCGGTGCATTTATAGGGGCAATGGCTGTAATGTCGATTGTTATATTTGCAGCCAGGAAAGTAAAAAGTATTATCACGCTGCTGATTATTGGAATGATGGCGGGTTATCTGTGCAGTGCAGTGACCAGTATATTAAGTGCATTTGCTGAAAAAGAGCAGCTGGCTAATTATGCTATGTGGACAATGGGCAGTTTTTCGGGATTTACCTGGAAGCAGATCGGAATTCTGTTTGCAATTGTGCTGCCTATGATAGTAGCTGCATTTCTCATGGCGAAGCCGTTAAATGCCCTAAACATGGGAGATAAGTATGCCCAAAGCATGGGAGTAAATGTTAAGCTTGTGCGATATGCCCTGATTTTTATTTCCAGCATTCTGACAGCAGCAGTAACTGCATTTGCAGGACCGGTATCATTTATTGGACTGGCAGTCCCCCATATCTGCAGGATACTGTTCGGCACGTCAAACAGCAGAATATTAATTCCGGCGACGGCAGTGGGAGGGGCATTTATGGCAGGCACCTGTGATTTTACCGCACGTAATATTGTATCCCCGGTAGAATTGCCTCTTGGTGCAATTACAGCTATCATCGGAGCTCCAATTGTGGTATATCTGCTTACCAGGAGGAATGTAGAATGACAACAATCTTAAAAACAGAAAATCTGAATGTGGGATATGATAACAAGGTAGTGATTAAAAATGTGGATGTGAATGCGCTGAAAGGCCAGACTATCTGTCTGATTGGACCAAATGGAGCAGGCAAATCCACAATTTTACGTACGTTGTCCGGTATGCTGGCGCCTGTAAATGGGACTGTATATGTGGAAAAGGAAGAGATCAGCAAAATTAAACCATCATGGAAAGCAAAGCTGATGGCGGTTGTGCTGACTGAGAAATTAAATCTGAATATGACCACAGCATACGAAGTGGTTTCCATGGGCCGCATGCCATATACAGGTTTTTTCGGTACCTTGTCAGAAGAAGACCATAAAATTGTTCGTCAGTGTATGGATACTGTAGGAGCGGCAAATCTGGCAACGCGGGATTTTACCAGCCTGAGCGACGGTGAAAAACAGAAAGTACTGATTGCCAGAGCATTGGCACAGCAGCCCAAACTAATCATTCTGGATGAACCAACCAGCCATCTGGATATCAAACATAAGATTGAAGTGGTGCAGATTTTAAACCGGCTGTCCAGGGAGAAGGGTATGACGGTTATTCTGGCTCTTCATGATATTGACATTGCAGTTAAATCCTGCCAGACAGTATTGTTGGTAAAAGACGGAGAGGTCATAGACCAGGGCAGACCAGAGGATGTAATTAAGAAAAATACCATCAGCAATTTATACAGTATCGAAGGGGCATCTTATGACGCCCTGCTGGGCAGTATGGAAATCTGCAATGAAAAGGCACCGCAGGTATTTATCGGAGCGGGTGCCGGCGCAGGAGCGCCTATTTACAGGTTGATTTCCCGCATGGGGCTTGGAATTGTGACGGGAGTATTGCAGGAGAACGATATCGATTGCCGCCTGGCAAGGGATATGAAGCTGACCGTAATTTCCGAAGGCTGTTATAATCCCATAAGCGAAGAAAAGGAAAGAGAAGCGAGAAGATTTCTTGAAAATACTATTTTTGCCATTGATACGGGATTTCCAGTGGGAGAGGGAAACCAAAAGAATATCAGCCTCCTGCAGGAACATGCAGCAAAGGGGAAATGGATTTTCTGTATGAGAGAACCCGGTGAAACCAGAAAACTTTATGGTACACGGGAGCATGTAATAACCGCAGAAAATGCCACCGCCCTGCACACTTCAATTGCGGAGATTTTTTATAAAGACAAGAAACATAGAGCGAAGACACCACTCCAGAGCTTTTGAGAAAACAGAGAGGAGTAATATCCTGTATGAATAAAAAAGAATTAATCTATACACTGCCCACCGGTGATCCTGTGTACCGCTATCAGGAAGCTGTAGTCGTAATGTTTGGCGGAAAACGAAAGGTTTTAAGCACCGGAGGTGGAAACGGAGGTTATACCGAACACCTGCAGTCTGTATTTAACCATCAATCCGGCTATGGTTACTGTACTCATCCCGAAGATGCTCCGGTTACTTATGAGGAATATATTACGGATTTTGTAAATAACAAGCTGGGGCTGTCTCTGGAAACGACAACCGGGATGGCTACAATCGTATCTATGGAAAATGTTTGTATCGAGGAAGCTTCCTACAAAGATTTAAGTGTTACGGCAATTGCCACAGCATCGGATTTTGAACTTACCTATACAGGAAAGCATGGGAAGCTGGGAGAGATGATCGGAATTACAGTGAAAGCAGCTGTAAAGAAAGCCCTTGGAAAGCATATGGGATTAACGCCTGAATCACAGCACAGTATAGAAAAACGGACTTTCCGGTACGGTCTCACACAGGAAAAATATTGGGTAGCATGTGCAAAAGAACATGAGGATTTAAAGGTTCCGGTAACAGAGCAGATATTTAAGTCCAATCTGGATTCCCTGGATAAAGACAGCTGCATGGTGGCATATACTTCCCTCTATATTCATCTCATGGACCAGCTTGACTGGGGGCTGCTGGAATCGGAAGAGGTTGATGGACCGGCATCCTTGCTGCTTGCAGCTATGGCGGAACATGCCGGAGTTTCATACTGCTGGAGCCCCCTTGAAAAGTGCCAAAGACCACAGGCTATTGAAGAATTGGCAGCCCGGTTTCGAGCATTTATGATTCAGGCAGGAGCGTCAAAGTTTGAAACAAAAAATGTGGGGTATAAAGATGAAAAAAGGAAATAACCTTTTGGTTCTGTGGGTGACGGGGCGCTGCAATCTAAAATGCAAATACTGTTATGCAGCCGGTACGTCTCATGCAGATATGGATTTTGAAACCGCCAGGAAAGCAATTGGGCTAATGGGAGAAGAACCTTTTAAAATTCAGTTTGCCGGGGGAGAGCCTCTGTTAAATTCCCGATTAATAGAACAGGTGCTGGAATATGTATCCTCCGGGTCCAGAAATATTTCCTGTTCCATTCAGACAAACGGTACCTTAGTTACCCCCGAGATTGTAAAGCTGTTTGCCAGGTACCGGGTTGCAGCAGGCATAAGCCTGGATGGGAAACCCGCCACGAATGACTGGCTCAGAGGGAAAACCAAAGAAGCAATAAATGGAATCCTTTTATTCCGGGAAAATGGTCTGGGATTAAATCTGAATACAGTCGTAACGGGATATAATGTGCTGCATCTTACCGAAATGGTGGATATGGCTGTATATCTTGGAAATATCCACGGAATCGGCCTGGATCTTTTGCGAAATGCCGGCAGAGCGTCTATGGAGAATGCCGATGTGGGAAGGGCTTCCGTTTGGGATTTAGAAGAAGGATTAACGAAACTTCATCATTATCTGAATAAAATAAATCCGGTTTTACCAAAGCCGGTCATTGTAAGAGAATTTGAAAAAGCGAAGATTCAATATCGCCAGGCGAAACCCTGTCAGGATTATTGTTACGCCTCTCAGGGCAGATCGTTTGTAGTCCTTCCGGATGGTGAGTGTTACCCTTGCGGCAGCCTGACCGGAAAAGAAGAGTACTGCATGGGAAATGTTCATTCTGCAGTCCGTCCATTGGCAATCCGTTATCAGATACCTGTCCGGTGCAAAAGCTGTGAGCACCGTGTCTATTGTACTGGAGGCTGTCCATCCAGATCCTTACTAAACGGAGGCTTTGATGAACTGGACTGTGTTATGAAAAAAATATCATATAGATTTTGCAAAGAAGATGCATAAGGAGGAAATGAAAAATGAAATTCAGAAAGAAAGTTTTACCGCTTATGATTGGGATCACTCTGGCAGCAGGAAGCCTGTCCGGTTGTGGAAGTAATGGTGCTGCTACGGAAAGCCAGACAACAGAAGCCGTAACCCCTGCAGCAACTGAGAGGGCGGTATCAGATACGAAAGCATCTGAAACACAAAGTGAGGCAATGAAAGACACGGAGGCGGATAGCCAGAAGGAAACGCAAGAAACTGCCCAGAGTGAAGCTGCAGATGGAGCTGATGATCAGGCAGATGCTTCAAAACTTGCGATACAGTATGCCAAAAACTTCAAGATTGAATACATGGATAACGATGTAAAACTAGTGACGGACTCAGAGGACAGAGAACTGCTTCTGGTACCAAAGGATGCTGAAGTTCCTGCCGGTTACGAAGACAAAATCCTGGTAAGAACACCTTTAGAACATGCCATGTATACTTCAACAACCCATGTGGGATATTTGGCACCACTAAATAATGAGTCGGTATATGACTCTATCGCAGCCGTTACGACAGATGAATCCCAGTGGACCACACAGGCAATTCTGGATCGTTTTAAGAGCGGACAAATCAAATTTGTAAATCAGGATCACTGGACATCCGGAGACGTAGAGGAAATCACCAGCATCAAACCGGATATGGTATTTTCCGGTGTCGGTGACCAGTCGGGTGCAGATCTTCGTGCACAGCTTGATGAAGTAGGCATTCATTATGTATCCGTAGGAGATTATACTGAAAAAAGCAGCGAGGCAAATATGGAATGGATCAAGTTCTTCGGTGCCTTCTATAACCTGGATCAGGAGGCTGCTGATGCATTTAATAAAATTGAACAGAATATTGCTGATTTGAGAGATAAAGTGAAAGATACAAAAGATGAAGAAAAACCGAAAGTAGCTGTTGGTATGGTCTATGATGGCGTGGTTTATACCCAGGCTGGTGATTCTACAACGGCCAAAGAGATTGAAAGTGCCGGGGGAACATATGCATTAAGTGACTTGGAAGGGGATGGAAGCGTACAGCTTGGTATGGAAGAATTTGTGGATAAATGCAAAGACGCAGACATCCTGATCTACGCTTCCATGATTCAGTATACGCCGGATTTAAAATTTATAGCGGATCTGGATCCTCTGATGTCAGAGTTTAAAGCCTATCAGGATCAGCAGATATATGTATATGACAACGGCTATTATATGAATAACACTGCAGTAGACGAAAAATTCCAGGATCTGGTATCTATTCTGCATCCGGAAGCAGTGCCGGATCATGAATTAAAACACTATATTAAATTGGGAGAGTAATCTTGTAAAAGCATTTGGGAGAGGGACTGAACTGGCTCTCTCCTGATTGCTTTCACAATGGAGTCTAAAGGAGAAGTCAATGATTTTCAAAGTAGTTGTACTATTGACACAGAGCGAACCGTTTGATGTATTTACGGATGCATACAGCAGGCTTAAGCAGGAATATCCCGGCGTATTATCCATAAGAGTATACGACACGGAATTGTTGGATCAGCAGGAAGAGCTTTACAAACAATGTGAAAAAGAGACCCTGGAGGCTGATTTTATTCTGATGTATCTTCATGGTACCGTTACAAATTTTCTGAGATTTAAAGCGGCCGGCAGAGGCATGTGGGATGCATCAGAGGACATGAAAGACCAGCTGCGCTCCCTCTATATGGAAGTAGAAGGGGATATTGAAGAATTAAACGATCATTAATCGTTTTTATGGAGGCAAGATGGATAGAATTGTATTTCCGTTTACTGCGGTACTCGGTCAGGAACAAATTAAAAAGGCGCTGATCTGGAATCTGATTAACCCTGGAATAGGCGGAGTTTTGATCAGCGGCGAAAAAGGGACAGCTAAATCTACGCTGGTAAGAGGAGCAGCCCTGCTGATGGACGATATGAAATTAGTGGAACTGCCATTGAATGTAACAGAAGACAGGCTGGTGGGAGCAATTGACTTAAAAAGTGCATTGAATGACGGAACCTGCAGGCTGGAGCCGGGAATATTAAGTGAGGCAGATGGCAACATACTCTACGTAGACGAGGTGAACCTTCTCAGTGACCATATCGTTAATGCGCTTTTGGAGACTGCAGCCAGCGGTGTGAATGTGGTTGAGCGGGAGGGGATTTCCTGCAGCCACAGCAGCCGTTTTGTGCTTGCCGGTAGTATGAATCAGGAAGAGGGCAAGCTGCGCCCCCAGTTTCTGGACCGCTTCGGCCTGTACGTGGAGGTGGAGGGAGAAAAGGATATGGATACCCGTATTGAAATCATGAAGCGCAGGCTGGAGTATGAGCGGGATCCCATATCTTTTATTGCATATTACAGAGATGAAACTAAGAAATTAAAAGCTGCTATTAACCATGCGAAGAAGCTGATTTGTGAAGTGGAAGTAACCGAAAATGCAATGCAGCTGGCGGCAACTCTTGCAAGCCAGGCAAATTGTGCAGGACACAGAGGAGAAATTGCACTCGTGGAAACGGCAAGGGCAATTGCGGCCTTTGATAAACGGCGTATGATCAATTTGAATGATATCAAAGAAGCTGCAGAATATGCCCTGGTTCATCGGATGCAGGATGCTCAGTCCTGTCAAACGCCGCCTGCAGATGGTCAAGACGAAGATCATGTTTCAGACGGCGGATCAGATGACGGGCAGAATCAGCAAGAACGTCAGCAGGAAGAGGGGGATAGCCAAGAGGAAAATCAGACGGATGGTCCTGAGAACCAGTCGGGGGATTTGGAAAATGGCAGTGATGCAAAAGGCGGTGAAAGCGGTGAAGAAACTGATGGGGAAGACCATCAACAGGATGCAGGCAAGAACGGCTTGCAGCAGAATCCGGATCAGCAAATGGAGGATCATTCAAATGAAAATGGTACGGATACCATAGAAGAAGAGATTCAGGAATCCGGCGAAATTTTTATGATCCGAAGATGGCAGGAACCGCAGACGGGAAGCCAGATGTATCGGGGAAGCGGGAGAAGAAATCTGGTGATCTCCAATAACCGTCAGGGAAGGTATGTGAGGTACCGCCAGGCAGGGGAAGAGAAAGTGACGGATCTGGCGTTCGATGCTACTGTCCGTGCGGCAGCTCCTTTCCAGAGGCTGAGGGAAAAAGGTAATCGAATGATTGCAATTGAAAAAAACGATCTGCGTGTGAAAATCAGAGAAAAACGAACCGGAGGATGCATTTTATTTGTGGTTGATGCAAGTGCATCCATGGGAGCAAATAAAAGGATGAAAGAGGTAAAAGCAGCTATTTTATCTCTTTTAAATGTATCTTACCAGAAGCGTGACAAAGTGGGGCTCATTGCATTTCGAAGAGATGATGCAGAACTCCTGCTGGGGGTAACCAGAAGTGTGGAACTGGCTCAAAAGCAGCTGGAGCAGCTGCCTACAGGAGGGAAAACCCCTCTTGCAAAAGGCCTTGATCTGGCATATGAAGTGGTTATGGGACTGAAAATGAAAGATCCGGATATCATGCCAACTGTGGTATTGGTATCTGACGGGCGGGCAAGCGGAAAAAAACTGCCTGGAAGCAATCCTTTTGACCAGGCATTAAGGGCTGCCGAACGGATTGGAAACCAGCAGATTCATACCATTATACTGGATACGGAAAATGATTTTATCAAATTCCACCTATGTGATAAGCTGAATGAAAAATTACATGGAACGCTGCTCACTATGGAAGAATTAAAGGCAGATGGAATCATCGAAGCAGTTGCCAGCTATGCAGGAAAGAAATAGAAGCGCACAGAGAGGAGGAACGCAGCTGCTTCAGGCTGCGGAAAGTAAAATGTTGTTAGCAAAACTTAGTACCGGGGATGAGGTACACAGATATAAAAAAGCAATTGTAATCGGATTTACAGGGAAGAGGAGAGTACTTAGTACGGCACCCCATAATGGAGGATATCGGGAAAACCTGACGGCGGTATTTAATCAGGATGGAACCGTAGGGGCCGGCATCGCCTGCACTTTAAAGGCGCCTACCTATGCGGAACATATGGCATTGATTGCAAAAGAAATCGGGCTGGACCCGGAAACCGCATGTGGAATATCGACTGCGGCACAGATGGAAAATGTATCTGTAAAAAGTGAAACTTACCGGGAGGTTACCGTTACCGCCATAGTAACCGGAGGAATTGAGACAAACGGGGGAAGGGTCGGGGATCCGGCTGACTGGCACGAAATAGGGGGAAGCTCCGTACACACAATGAAACTGGGGACTATTAATATTATGCTTCATTTTAATGTGGATCTTTCCAAAGGCGCTATCGCGAGAGCACTCGTTACCTGTACAGAGGCGAAGACTGCAGCAATACAGGAACTGATCGCACCCAGCCGTTATTCCAGGGGGTTGGCAACGGGTTCCGGCACGGATGGAACCATTATAATCGCAAACCGAGATTCCGAAATCTGCCTGACCAATGCGGGCAAGCATGCAAAGCTCGGCGAATTGATTGGAAAGGCAGTTATTGCGGCGGTAAAAGAGGCATTATTTCTGCAGTCCGGGCTGTGTCCAGAATGCCAGCATCATGTGTTAAAGCGAATGGATCGTTTTGGGATAACAGAAGACCTGCTCTGGGAAGACTGCCAGCGTGACAGTCAGAGTCCTCTTGATCGGGCAAGATTCAGTGTAAAACTGGATCAGCTTGCCGTACAGGGGAAAATGGTCGTCTACACATCCCTGTATGCCCACTTGCTGGACCAGCTGGACTGGGAAATGATCACGGCAGAGGAAGCGTATGAAAGCGGAATACAACTGCTGAACTTAATGGGAATGCACTCTGCCTTAGGTGAGGTGCCGGATGGGGCAGAAGAATGTATTGCATCTATGATAAAGCTTTACCGGGAAGGCTTGCGGGATATTCTGGCAGGAGAGGGTATAAAGGAAAATACCAATACGTGCATGTGTAAAGAGGAAGAATAGGGGGGCTGCTTATGTTTCGAATGTTTTTTGCTTTTCAGGGAGATGGACAGAGTTATTTTTTAAAGCAGGCATATCAGGAGCTTTTGGAGACATATGCTCTGGAAATGGAAGCAGCTTTTTTCGATACGGGAATGATTGACTCCGATCCGGAGTATAGACTGAGAGGTATGGAAAAATTAAAGGCAGCAGACTTTGTTTATCTGGATGTTCATGGAGGACTGCCGTATTTTAAATCCTTCGACCAGTTTCAAAAGGAATTTTCCGGTAAAATCCCTTCCTTTGTGCATTCCGGAATCGAAGATGAAAACATAGAAATGCTAAAGATTTCCCTGCTTTCACCGGTCGTATACGGGCAGATCGTTCAATATCAGAATGCAGGTGGAAAGGTGAACAGCAGAAACCTGCTGTTATATCTGTTAAAAGCCCTGGGAAATATTTCTTGTGAGCCTTCACCGGTACGGATTCCAAAGTGGGATGGCATTTATCTGCCGGACTGGGAAAATGAAGAAGAGGAAGAAGAATACCTGGATTGGGTAAAGAGCTGCAGATCACAAATAATAATTGGAATATTGATTCCTTTTCATAATATCCAGCATAGGAACCTGGAACATATCGATGCATTGATAGAAGCCATAAAAGCAGCAGGGGCAGTTCCCCTTCCAATGTATACAAATATGATGCCCACGGGTGATTATGAGGGGCTTAGAGGTGCATTAAAACGCTATATGATGACTGGAAATGAAGCCATACCGGATGTGCTGATCGTAACAGGCGGGCATTCTCTGAGTGTGTTAAGCGCTCCGGGAGACGGAAGCGTACAAGCCTTTGACCCGTTTTGCAGCCAGGAGAGGGCAAGCGTTTTCGAGATGCTGGATGTACCAGTTCTTCAGGCGATGACTACGTATTTTACCTATGAACAATGGGTGGATTCTCCCGCTGGAATGGATTCCATGCTCCTGTGTTCCAATGTATATCAGACGGAGTTCGATGGACAGATCATAAGTGTTCCTATCGCATATACGGATATGATTGAAACTCCTTATGGAGCTAAAAGCGTTACCCTTCCCATAGCCGACCGTGTCGAAAAGGCAGTACGCCTGGCTTACAACTGGGGAAAATTAAAGCATACGCCCATAGAAGAAAAAAAGGTGGCTGTTATTTTCCACAATATGCCGCCGAGAGTGGATATGATTGGATGCGCTTATGGATTGGATACACCGGAGTCAGTCTATCAGATGTATCTGCTTTTAAAGAAACGGGGGCTTCACCTGGATTATGAGTTTGAAAGCGGAAAATCAATATTGGATAAAATTATCGCAGGGGTAACCAATGACGGACGTTTTCTTTCGGAAGAACAGATGCTGGAGCGAAGTACAGATCTCATCCAAAAGGATGACTATGCACCCTGGTTTAACAGTCTTCCCGCCAAAGTAAAAGGAGAATTGAAGAGGGACTGGGGAGAAGCGCCGGGAGAATTCATGACCATTCATGGAGAGATTCTGGTTCCCGGAATTAAAAACGGCAGCCTCTTTATAGGATTGCAGCCGCCCAGGGCAATGGAAGAACATGCGGAGCAGGCTTACCATTCTACCGATATGGTGTGCCCTTATCAGTATCTGGCGTTTTACCGCTATGTTGAAAAAGTCTTTGGCGCGGACGTTATCGTCCACGTAGGCACGCATGGAACCATTGAATGGCTGCCTGGTAAGGAAATCGGTTTGTCGCAGGAATGTTATCCTGATCTTGCTATAGGAGACCTGCCCCATCTCTATCCCTATATCATAGATGTTCCGGGAGAGGGGGTACAGGCAAAACGGCGTACAGCAGCAGCAGTGCTGGACCATTTAATTCCCTCTATGACGGAGAGTGGCGTGTATGGAGAATTAGCCCGGATTGATGAGCAAATCACCCAGTACTATGATGCAAAGGCAGGTGACCCCGGGAAGCTGCCGGTATTGTTGGACGAAATATGGAAGACAGCCGAAAAAATGCATTTAGATCAGGACCTAGAGCTATCGGAATACGAATATTTACAGGCTCCGGAAACGGCTGTTGAAAGAATGCATTTGTGGATCAGTGATATTAAAAGTGCAAAGATAAAAGACGGGCTTCATATATTTGGAAAAGTCCCCCGGAAGGAACGGTACCGTAATATGCTTCGGAGTCTGGTATCCCTGCGAAACGATGAAGTACCTTCTCTCAGGGAGGGAATCTGTGAATATCTGGGTGAAGAGCTGGAAGAGCTTTTAAATATGCCGGGGCAGGTACGAAATGACGGACGGACAAATCGTATGATTCTGGAAGAAGCAGATGAACTGGGAAGACGGATATTTGAGAAGATATTCAATGATGAATCCGTTGGTGGTTCTATTAGTGAATGTGTAAATGAGATCCTGGGCGCTGACCGCTCAGAGGGAATAAGGGAAGACAGCCTTTTAATGAAGTGCCTGAACTTTGCTGCCGGTGAGCTAAGGCAGCGTCTGGACAAGGTTACGGATGAGCTGGAATACTTTGAAAAGGGGATCAACGGCAGGTTTATATCCCCCGGTCCTTCCGGTGCACCAACCAGAGGCAATGCCAGAATATTGCCAACCGGCAGGAATTTTTATACCATTGATCCTACTGCTGTTCCAAGCCGTGCCTCCTGGGAGACTGGAAAAAGGCTGGGAGATCAGCTGATAGAGCGTTTTCTTGCAGAAGAGGGAAAATATCCGGAAGAAACAGCAATAATTGTTTACTCCGGTGAGACTATGAAGACCCATGGAGATGATGTGGCTGAAATAATGTATCTGTATGGGGTAAGGCCGGTTTGGCTACAGTCTACGGACCGGGTAATCGGGCTGGAAGTGATTCCGGCAAAAGAACTGGGACGGCCCAGGATCGATGTGACCCTGAGAATCAGCGGTTTATTCCGGGATACTTTCCCGAACCTGATAGAGCGGATTGAGGATGCAGTTAACCTGGTAGCCGCACTGGATGAACCAGAAGACATCAATTATGTAAAAAAGCATGTAATGTCAGACTTCCGGCATTTTCTCTCTGAGGGAATGGAGCGTGAGCGTGCATTTGAAATGGCTGGTGTCCGCATATTTGGCTGTCCGCCCGGCGGATATGGAGCAGGTGTTGATATATTAGTAAATAGTAAAAAATGGGAGAAGACGGAGGATCTTGGACAAGCATACCTTACCTGGAGCGGTCATGCATATGGCAAGAAACTTCATGGTGAAAAGTTTCAGGAAGTATTATCCCGCAGGATGTCCAGGTGTGATGTGACTGTTAAGAATATATCTTCTTTTGAAAGCGATATGCTGGACAGTGACGATTTTTATAATTATCATGGAGGGCTTATCAGCGCAGTGAAAGCTGCAAAAGGCAGTTTTCCGGTATCTTTCACTACCAATGCCGGTGATCCCAGACATGTGGAAACGAGAAGTATTCATGAAGAAACTTCCAGGATTATGCGTGCCAGAATTAATAATCCCAAGTGGATAGAGGGATTAAAAAAGCATGGTTTTAAAGGAACCCAGGAATTTTCAGCTATGCTGGATATCATTTTTGGCTGGGACGCTACCAGTAGTGTGGTGGATGACTGGATGTATGAGTCTGTAGCCGAAACTTACCTTTTGGACGAAGAACTGCGGTCATGGATCAAAGAAGTAAATCCATGGGCGCTCCATTCCATGAGCGAGCGTCTGCTGGAAGCAGAGCAGCGCGGAATGTGGGAAGCAAGAGAAGAGACACTGGAAGCCATCAAAGAAATTTTCCTGGAAACAGAGGGAGATCTGGAGGATATGTAATATGTATATGGCATGTTTCGGGTGCGAATCTGAATACCAGATCTGGAAATCCCCATTTGAAAATGCCGGGGTTGATATGGAACTGGTGATTCAAAATGATATGGAAAATGAAGTGCGGATGCATCAGGTCAGAGAGCAGATATACAGTCGTATTCCAAAAGAGAAGGTTCTAATTTTATTCCAGATGAATTCTATGGATCTAATTAAAAAGAAAGGGAATAGGTACTATTCCTGTGTTTTCCAATTCCAATTCTAACTGTCTGGAATTTGATGAAATCGTCCGTCAGTATTTCGGATCAGGAATATGATGGCGCATCTGATATCATGCATCGGATTCAGAATGTATTTTCCGCCCAGTGCGTTTGTGAAAACCTGACAGATGAAATCCTGGATGAAATCACAGAATCTTACGTAAATGATGAAGAGATGAGAGAATGGCTGGGAAGACACAACCCTTATGCCATGGAGGAAATAGCCAGGAGGATGCTGGAGCTATATACAAGAGGGAAATATCATCCGAATGAAAAAGTTCTGGAAAGGCTGAAAGAAAATTACCTGATAATCGAAGGTGATATGGAAGAAGGCCTGGAAACAGCAGGGGATATCCAGGGGGGAAATGTAGAGATTATAAATCATGAAGAAATTGAAAACTGGAGAGATAGCTTGAAGGATATTTCAAACTATTTTTGATAATATGCCTGTGAGGATGAAATATTCTCATTATACAATTGCCCCGGATGAAGGTTGCATAGCTGGATATGTAATCTGGATTCGGGGTAAATATGACGTAAAGTGGGGCGTGCAGATAGCAGGGATGAATGATTAAATACGCTCTAATACTATAGCGAACGTTTTGTAATGTTGTATTAAATGCATTATATTGGGGTTTCGCTGATTAAATTACGCTTTGTATATGGAGGTAGTGTACGGAAAGAGAAGGGGGCGGACCAGGACATTGATTTGGAAGGCTTACCGCAGAACTGGCATTTTCTAACCTTCCCGGAGCACTTTTTGGCGGCACGCGGGCATTCGCT
>OATB01000278.1_pt1 | contig 45793 bp, 37 predicted proteins | sample 1494941 | NCBI WGS metagenome assembly OATB01 (sample SAMEA2579931, study PRJEB22360) | human gut metagenome | reverse complement strand
ACAGTTTGTGGGAGATTTGTCCCGAATGAAGGGCACGTAGCGGGCTACGTAACCTTCATTCGAGGCAAATATGCCGCAAAATTGGGGCGTACAGATGTCGGGAATGAATTTTTAAACACGCTCTAGAGCCTGTTTAAACTTAAGAAAAAGAATGTTGAGGAATGTTTTATGGGGATTCAGATGATAGGTATTGACCACAGCAGGGCAGTATTAGATGTGCGGACGATTTTTTCGTTTACTAAAAAGAGTACTGTCCAGGCTTTTGAGGAACTGAAAAAGATTGAAGGCATACAGGGCAGCATCATAATTTCTACCTGTAACCGGATGGAATTATGGGTGAGCAGCCGGGAAGATTTTGAAGGTTCTTTGTATGAGATTTTGTGTGAGATACGCCAGGTACCGAAAGAATTATACCGAGAATATTTTGTGGAACGCCGGGAAGAGGAGGCGGTACGGCATTTATTTGAAGTGTCCTGCGGTCTGAAATCCAAGATATTGGGAGAAGACCAGATCATTACCCAGGTTAAAGATGCGCTTTCTTTTGCCAGAGAACATTATGCTACCGATAATGTGCTTGAAATATTGTTCCGTATGGCGGTTACAGCGGCAAAAAAGGTGAAGACGAATGTGACCATGTCTACAGCAAATCAATCTGTGATTCATCAGGCGATAGAGGTATTGAAGAAGGAAGGCTATTCCTTTGACGGCAAAAAATGTATGGTAATAGGGAATGGTGAGATGGGAAAGCTCACAGCTACGGTAATGTGCCGGGAAGGCGCCGACGTAACGGTTACTGTCAGGCAGTACCGAAGTGGAATTGTAGAGATTCCCCATGGGTGTAAAAGAATTGATTACGGAGAACGCATGTCTTTGTTTGGCGAGTGTGATTATGTGGTCAGTGCAACGGCGAGTCCTAATTACACCCTGAAGGAGCATTGTATCAGGGAGGCAAAGGTCTGTCATGATATGGTGTTGATTGACCTGGCAGTGCCCAGAGATATCGATCCGGCAGCAAGAGAACTTCCTTATATCAAGTTATATGACATCGATTATTTTCATATAGATCTTCAGAATGAAAAACTGAAAAAAAATATAGAGGATGCAAAGGCGATCCTGCAGGAGCAGATCAATGAATTTTTTGAGTGGTATGAATGCCGGGATGTCATTCCGAAAATACAGGATATCCGCAATAGTGCTGTGATAGATTTGAAGCTTCGAATCCAGAAAATCGTAAGGGATCTTCCCGTGGAACTGGATATTCAGGCAAGCCTGCAGGAAAGCATTGAGTCGGCTGCAGGAAAAGTGGTAAATAAAATGATGTTCGGCCTTCGGGATGAGGTCAGTAAAGAAACTTTCCGGGAATGTGTGGAAGGATTAAATAAAGTATATGAAAACTAAAGGGGATAATAAAATGGAAAGAAGTATATGTATCGGCAGCCGGGAGAGCAGGCTTGCTGTAATACAGACGGAGATGGTAATGGAGCACATCCAAAATAACCATCCGGAAATAGAAGTAAAAATGCTGACGATGAAAACAACTGGGGATATTATTCTGGATAAAACCCTGGATAAAATTGGCGGCAAAGGATTATTTGTAAAAGAACTGGATAAAGCGCTTTTGGACAAAAGAAGTGATCTGTCTGTTCACAGCTTGAAAGATATGCCCATGGAAGTTCCAAAAGAGCTGCCTGTAGTAGCTTATTCCAAAAGGGAGGATCCACGGGATGTATTGGTGCTGCCAAAAGGTGCTGCAAAGTGGGATTCCTCTCTTCCTATTGGATGTTCCAGCCTGCGCAGAATCCTCCAGATGAAAGAAATATTTCCAAATGCTGAATTCAAGACCGTGCGTGGGAATGTTCTGACACGGCTGAAAAAACTGGATGACGGTGAATACAGTGCGCTTATTCTGGCAGCGGCAGGCCTTAAGAGACTGGGACTTGAAGATCGCATCAGCCGGTATTTTGAACCGGAGGAGATGATGCCTGCTGCAGGACAGGGAATTCTGGCAATACAGGGAAGAGCAGGTGAAGATTACAGTTTCTTAAAAGACTATGCAGATGGTGAAGCTGCTTATGCAGCAGAGGCAGAGCGAGCCTTTGTCAGAGAATTAAACGGTGGATGCAGTTCGCCTGTTGCAGCGCATGCAGTTGTAAAGGAAGATAAAATTTTCCTGATAGGTCTTTACTACGATGAAGCATCCAATACTTATCTCAAAGGCAGTAAAGAGGAACTTGCCGTAAATGCCGCAAAGGCAGGAACAGCTTTGGCACGGGAATTACGTGAGCAATACAGAAAGGAAGGCAACTAATATGGCTGGAAAAGTTTGGCTGGTAGGCGCAGGTCCGTCGGATCCGGGTTTGTTTACATTAAAAGGGAAAAGAGTATTAGAAGAGGCAGAAATAGTAGTGTATGATGCATTGGTGGGTCAGGGGGTACTGGGAATGATTCCCCAGGCTGCAAAGCTCATTGATGTAGGCAAACGGGCAAATCGCCATACGATGCCTCAGGAAGAAATCAATCAGGTTTTGGTAAAGGAAGCTCTGGCAGGGAAAAAAGTGGTGAGACTGAAAGGTGGAGACCCCTTTTTATTCGGACGCGGCGGTGAAGAACTGGAATTGTTGAAAAAGAACGGAATTCCATATGAAGTTGTTCCCGGTGTGACAAGTGCCCTTTCTGTGCCGGCATACAATGGAATACCTGTTACCCACAGGGATTTTTGTTCTTCATTACATATTATCACGGGGCATAAAAGACAGGGCCAGTCTTATGATATAGATTTTGAAGCTCTGGTAAGAACGAAAGGAACCTTGGTTTTCCTAATGGGAGTGAGTTCTCTTGGAGACATATGCAAAGGCCTTATGGATGCCGGGATGAGCAGCGATATGCCTGCGGCTATTCTGCAAAAGGGAACTACTGCCAGACAGAAACGAATTGTGTCAACAGTTGCTGATCTGGAGAAAGAAGTAGAGCGGCAGGGAATCGAAACCCCTGCAATTATTGTTGTAGGAAAAGTATGTTCACTGGCTGATGAGTTTTCCTGGTTCGAGGATCTGCCTCTTGCAGGCAGCAAGATACTGGTAACGAGGCCAAAGCAGCTTATGTCTGTTATGAGCGATAAGCTTCGGAAAAAAGGAGCAGAAGTGTTGGAACTGCCTGCTATCCGCACAGAGCCGGTCCGTACGAATGAGAAACTGAAAAAATGCCTCCGGGACATGAAGCAGTATCAATGGCTGGTTTTTACCAGTCCTACAGGTGTACAGGTATTTTTTGATAAATTAAAGGAAGAGAAGATCGATATCAGAGGCTTAGCTGAAACAAAAATTGCAGTTATCGGTCAAGGAACAAAAAAGGCAATTGAAGACAGAGGATTTTATGCGGATCTGATACCGGAAGTCTATGATGGAAAAGCTTTGGGTGCGGCCCTGGCAAAAGTATGCAGCGGTACAGAGAAAATCTTGATACCAAGAGCCAGAATGGGCAGTCAGGAATTATTAGAAGAATTAAAAACAGTGAAGGGCATCCAGATTCAGGATATAGCCACATATGATACGGTTTATGAAACTCAGGAACTGATCGATGAACAGAAAGAATTCGACCAGGGAAATATAGATTATGCGGTATTTACCAGTGCGTCTACTGTCAGAGGATTTTCCCAGGCTGTGAAAAATATCGATTACAGCAAGGTGAGGGCAGTTTGTATCGGAAAGCAGACTCAGGCAGCAGCCGCGGAACTTGGGATGCAGACAGCAGTTGCTAAGATGGCAACCATGGACAGTGTTGTGGAATGTCTGGAAGAACTATGTTCGGCAGAACGTAGTTCAGTAATGAAATAGAGCACACTATGCGTGAGATTTGAAGAGCCATAGTTTCGAAAATATATGGAAGATAACAGGAATAAATATTTTAAACAGAAGGAAGAGATTATAAAATGGATATGTTAATCAGGCCAAGAAGAATCAGAGGAAATGAAGTATTGAGGAAGATAGTTCGTGAGACCAGGATGGATAAATCCTCCTTGATTTATCCGATCTTCATTCGGGAGGGAAAACAGATCGAAGAAGAGATTCCCTCTATGGAAGGACAGTATCGCTATAGTGTGGATCGAATGAATTTCCAACTGGAGCGGTTAAATAATGCCGGGGTAAAAAGTGTAATGTTCTTTGGAATTCCGGATGAAAAAGATGAAGTGGGAAGCGGAGCCTATGATGAGAATGGAATTGTGCAGAGGGCATTGCGGGAAGCCAGGAAGAACTTCCCGGATATGTATCTGATTACCGATGTCTGCATGTGTGAATATACCTCTCATGGACACTGCGGCGTTCTTAGGGGACAGGATGTGGATAATGATGCAACGCTGAACCTTCTTGCGAAAACTGCGCTGTCCCATGTAGAAGCGGGAGCGGATATGGTTGCTCCATCTGACATGATGGACGGTCGTGTGCGTGCAATTCGTGAAACACTGGACAAGGCAGGATACTTAAATACTCCTGTGATGTCTTATGCAGTCAAATATGCTTCAGCATTTTATGGACCATTTCGGGATGCAGCAGGCTCTGCTCCATCATTTGGTGACCGAAAAACATACCAGATGGATTTCCATAATAGAAAAGAAGGAATGAAGGAAGCACTGCTGGATATCGAAGAAGGTGCAGATATTATCATGGTAAAACCAGCAATGTCATATCTGGACATGATTTCCGAAGTTTCAAAAATAGTAAATGTTCCGGTGGCAAGCTATAGTGTCAGCGGAGAATATGCAATGGTAAAAGCAGCTGCAAAAATGGGATTTATTGATGAAGAAAAGATTATTCAGGAGATGGCAGTCAGCGCATATCGTGCAGGCAGCGACATTTATATTACATATTTTGCGAAAGAACTGGCGAAAATGATGGATGAAGGGAGAATAGGCTAATGACAAAATCAGAATCTCTTTTTAAAGAAGCGGTGAATTATATTCCAGGCGGAGTTAACAGTCCTGTCCGCGCATTTGGTTCAATTGGGGAAGCTCCCCGTTTTATTGAACGTGCTGACGGTGCATATATGGTTGATGTGGATGGCAACAGGTATCTGGATTATGTATGTTCCTGGGGACCAATGATTCTGGGGCATAATCATCCGGATATTCTGGGAAGCGTACTGGAAGCGTGTAAGGACGGCCTGAGCTTTGGTGCTGCTACCCGTAAAGAAGTAGAAATGGCAGAACTGATCTGCGCTATTGTGCCATCTATTGAAATGGTGCGTATGGTAAACTCCGGAACGGAAGCCGTTATGAGTGCTGTCCGTACGGCAAGAGGGTTTACCGGAAGAAATAAAATTGTAAAATTTATGGGGTGCTACCACGGTCATTCCGACGCAATGCTGGTAAAAGCAGGCTCAGGAGTTATGACAAGCGGAGTTCCGGACAGTGCGGGTGTTCCTGCGGGCTGTACGGAAGATACACTCTCAGCACTTTACAATGATCTGGAAAGTGTAAAAGAACTGTTCGATAAGATGGGGAATGAAATTGCAGCAATCATCGTGGAGCCGGTAGGAGCTAATATGGGTGTTGTACCTCCCTTAGAAGGCTTTTTAGAGGGGCTTCGTGAACTTTGTGATAAGAATGGAAGCCTATTGATCTTCGATGAAGTGATCACCGGATTCAGACTTGCATTAGACGGGGCACAGGGTTACTTTGGTGTTACACCGGACCTGACGACATTTGGCAAGATTATTGGTGCTGGTATGCCTGTTGGTGCATATGGCGGTAAAAAAGAAATTATGGAAATGGTTTCGCCGGTAGGGGCTGTGTATCAGGCAGGCACCTTAAGCGGAAACCCGGTTGCAATGGCTGCAGGCCTTGCCCAGCTGCGTATTTTAAGGGATCATCCGGAAATTTATACGAATCTAAATGCAATGGGTGACTGGTTCTACGGAGAAATTGACAACATATTAAAAGAAGCCAATGCAAATTGTACTATCAATCATACAGGTTCTCTTGGATGTATATTCTTTACGGAGAATCAGGTTGATAATTATGCTTCGGCAAAAACATCGGATACAGAGGAATTTGCCCGCTATTGCAAATATATGATGGCTCATGGAATTTATCTGGCACCTTCCCAGTTTGAAGCGATGTTTTTGTCTGCTGCACATACAAAGCAGGAATTAGAACAGACGCTGGAGCTCATCAAAGGTTATTTTGCAGGAAAGAAGAAAATATGAAAAAATCCATAAGCAACTGGGTGCTGGCGTTGATTTATATGCTGTTTATTATCTCATGTTCGGTAATATTGACACTAAATTTCAGACCGTTATATTATTTTGATATTGACCATCTGAACATCAGTGAGACGTCAGGCATTCCTAAAGAGGAAATAAAGGAAAATTACGATGCCTTAATCGATTATAATGTGCTGCCTGGAAAAAGTGAGTTAAAATTCCCCACGCTGGCTATGTCCGAACTGGGAAGGATTCATTTTGTTGAAGTAAAACGAATCTTTGTGGCATTTGAAGTGATCGGGATCGTAACCCTTGTTTTAGGTATTGCAGGAACTCTTTGGAAACGGAAGCGAAAAGAGTTCGGTTTCCTGAAAATTGCGGGTATTCTCACAGTAGCAGTACCGGCAATTCTGGGTGTTTTTATTGCAGCCAATTGGGATAAGGCATTTGTGACGTTTCATCACATTTTCTTCAACAATGACTATTGGATATTCGATCCGGCGTTAGATCCGGTAATTACAATATTACCAGATACTTTTTTCCTTCATTGTGCAGTTATGATTCTTGGAGGGGTGGTACTTGGTGCCGTGATCAGTGTTTTATGTTATCGTAGATCCCTGAGATCCCATACTGCGCCATCCCGGCAGTAGGGCTAGAGCGTGTTTGAAAATTCATTCCTGCCATCTGCACGCCCCACTTTGCGGCATATTTGCCCCGAATTCAGGTTACGTAGCCCGCTACGCGCCCTTCATCCGGGACAAATCTCCCACAAACTGTGACGCACAGCTGCCAGAAAGCAATTTTAAAACACGCTCTAGAGCGTTTCTATAATCTTAAAGTAAAAGAAGATAAGTGTGGAAGAAAGTTGAAAGAAAAATATGATAGGAAAAGGAAGCCACGGCGTTTCTTTCAACCAATTAAATTGTGGCAGTATTGCAGGCTGAACTGCAATATGCAAGGGGTATATATGGAAAAAGAAGATATCCGGATAACGAATGCTATCGTTCATATTATGGATTCCACCATTGGCATGCCGGTTTTATCAGATGCAGTACTGGATCATGGTTCCGATCTGGGAGATTTTTTACGGAGCCATATTCATCGTATCATAACTGGTGATGAAATCAAGCATTGCAGTTTTATCAAAGAAGAATCAAAAGTATATGAGCTTTTAGAAGAATGGGACGAAGAAAAATTTGTTTTCATCTCACAGGAAATCGGAAAGATATTATATACGATTATGAATGCAAACATTGAAATACCACCTGCTGATCTGATGGTGGTTACATATACAATAGAACAGCACCCCTATCTTGCGCTGCTTAAAATGAACTACAAGACTTCGTATACCCATATGACAAATGAAGATCCCTGGGGTAATAATAATGACATTATTAAACAAAAAGCAATTCTGCCCGGGGAATCACAAAAGCTAACGGAAGCAGCGGTTATCAATATGGAAGATTATGCAATTTCGCTGATAGAGAAAAAATACGATGTAAACGGAGTAAAAACCAATTACTTTTCATCCCTGTTTCTTCAGTGCAAGGGAACATTATCTTCTAAGACAAAGCTTGCCATCGTAGCAAGGGTAGTGGAAGATGTTCAGAAAAAATACTACAATGAATCGGAACAGTTCGAAGTCCAGATGGAAACAAAGAGTATAATCAATCAGGAACTGGCGGAAAAAGGCAGCCTGGATATTCCCTTCGTAATGGATAAGATATTTAAAGAAAAAGCGGAATTAAAAGAAGAAGTACAGGAAAAGATGGAAAAGTATAATCTGACCAACGAACCGGTTGCTCCCCAGAATCCAAATACCACAAAGAAATTTGGCAAGCAGCATCTGATGACCGACACCGGGATTGAGATCAAGATTCCGATGGAAGAATATAATAATAAAAATGCAGTTGAGTTTATTACGAATCCGGATGGGAGCATTTCGGTGCTGATTAAGAATATTGGGAGTATTACAAGTAAATAGCAGTATAATATCCACGAATGTACCGTGTTTTGGGCATTTGTGGATTTTTTTATTTTTTCGTAAAATACCTATTGACAAACCAATATTATATGTCATATAATATAGTCACAAAGCAATACTATACACCATATAGTATTGAGATAAAAATAATATAAGAACTAAAATAGTATTGTTTATCAAATAACAACGAAGGAGTTGATGGCATGGTATTTAACACAGGCGCGGCCCTGCTGGATGCAATCGTACTTGCTGTTGTATCAAAGGAACCGGATGGGACATATGGATATCGAATAACCCAGGATGTACGAAGTGCGCTGGATGTTTCGGAATCAACTTTATACCCGGTACTTAGACGACTGCAAAAAGATGATTGTCTGGAAGTATATGATATGGAATGCGGAGGAAGAAACAGACGGTATTACAAAATCACAGAAAAAGGTACCGTCCAACTGAATCTGTATAAGACAGAATGGAAGCAATATTCTTCAAATATTACGAAGATATTTACAGGGAGGGCATAGGAATGAATCGCGAAGAGTATATAAAGCAATTAGAATACTTGCTGCAGGATGTACCTGACAGTGAGAGAGAAGAGGCTCTTGCGTATTACCAGGATTATTTCGAGGATGCAGGAGAGTCGGAAGAAGCAAATGTGATTGCTACTCTGGGGAGTCCGGAAAAGGTAGCAGCAATGATAAAAGACGGGTTGAATGGTTCGGATGATGAAGCAGGAGAATACACCGAAAGCGGATATCAGGATGACCGTTTCCGTGAAGATAATAAGGTTCCGGAACCCAGGGGCGGATACCAAGATGAAGAACAGGGAAACCAGTCCAAGGAAGACGGCTATCAGAAAAGCGGCGGATATCAGAGCAGCAGCTATCAGAAAAGCAGTGATTATCAAAATAGCGGCAGTTATCAGAATGGATCCGGATATAGCAGACAGGGATATGAGCGCCAATCCTATGGTGGAAGCACACAGGGATACGGTTATGAGGATGAACGCAGAAGAGAGCAAAAGGGATTTAGCACAGGTAAGATTATATTAATCGTGTTGCTTTGCATCTTTGCAGTGCCGGTAGGTATCCCCATCCTTGCAGCAGGATTTGGATTGGTAATGGGAATTTTAGGAGCACTTTTTGGCGCGGGTGTCGCTGTGATTGCAGGAACCTTTGCATGTTTTGTAGCAGGAGTGGTGTTAGTGGGTGTTGGTATTGCGAAGATGTTTGTAGCTCCTCCGGTAGGATTTCTGCTTTGCGGATTTGGCTTATTTGCACTTGCAGTCGGATTGCTTTTACTGTTGTTAGCATTTTGGGTAGTCGGAAGAGTTGTACCCTGGATACTTCGGGGAATCACAAGTTTCTGCGGCAGATTATTTAGAAGGAGGAGAGGTTAATTATGAAAACATTTACAAAGGTCTGCTTAATTATCAGTGGTATATTAGCTGCACTGGGCCTGGCATTCTGTATTGTAGCAGTGAGCCTGGGAGTAAGTTTCAGTGACTTGAATGATGTGTCTTTCTCTTCCAAATATGGCTGGGGCTGGGATTCGTCAAATCATAATTTTTTCTGGGGAACAAAAGGAAGCCAGAAAGTAAAAGACATGGATGAAGTGTTTAAGGACATTGATAAACTCAAGATCGATATCGGTGTTGTAGATATGGTAGTGGAAGAATACGGCGGAGATGAATTCCAGTTAGAGGCCAGAAACGTACCGGAAGGATTTAACTGCAAAAAAGAAGGAAACACGCTGGTGATTAAAGAAGAAAGCAACCATTCCTTTAACATAGGTAATAATTTTGAAACGGCAGAAGTAACTCTTCGGATTCCTAAAAAGACAGTGTTCAGGGAAGCGGATTTTGAAGTAGGTGTCGGACGCCTGGATGTATCTGGTTTTGAAGGCAAAAAAGTTTCCATTGATTGTGGTGTAGGAAGTATGTCCTTGGAAGGAACCATCACAGGAGATGCTGACCTTAATTGCGGCGTAGGACGAATTGAAATGAACCTGACCGGAAAAGCAGAAGATTTTGATTATGATATCGACTGTGGCATCGGTAACGTTAGTGTTGACGGTGAGAACTATTCCACACTGGATAGGGATAAAAAAATTGACAATGGTGCAGATAAAAACATGAAAATTGAATGCGGCGTTGGAAGCGTTGAGGTAGATTTTTAATTAATGAATAAACAGGTTAACGCATAATAATAGAAAATATAAGGAGGAAATCAGTATGGAACCCAGAAAATTATATAAATCAAAAGGTAATCGTTGGATATGTGGTGTATGTGGAGGCATTGGAGAATATTTTAAGGTGGATCCAACCATCATCCGTCTGTTGATGGTATTGCTTGGATGTACTACCACCGGAATTATCATCTACATTGTTGCAGCAATCATTATACCGGATGAATATTAATAAAATTATAAAAAGATTACAAAATGAATTGAATAAAAGCAGTGAAACAGGCCATACTCCTGATAAAACAGAAAGGGGTATGGCTTAATTTATGTCAAAGAAAAAAGATAAACCAATTGAGTTAGATAACTTAACGCCAGAGGAAGAATTAAAATACGAAATCGCAGAGGAACTTGGATTATTAGATAAAGTGTTGGAATCCGGATGGAAAACCTTGTCAGCGAAAGAAACCGGACGCATCGGAGGGTTAATGACGAAGCGGAAAAGGGAGCTGAAAAAGGAAGCATTACAAGGGTAGGGGGAATCCCCTGCTCTTTTTCAACACCATAACAGAAAGAATGGTTGAATTCCATCTGCATTTCTTTTATAATATTAAAATGATGAAAGTAAGGATGGATACATAGAAATGAAAAGTTTACTGGAAGATTTAAATAAAGGAGAGTTTAAGAAGGCCTATCTTCTATATGGGGAAGAGTCATACTTAAAGAATCTATATAAAAATAAACTAAAAGAGGCTCTGATTCCGGAAGGGGACACGATGAATTTTTCTTCTTATGAAGGAAAGAGCATAGATGTGCGGGCAGTGATCGATCAGGCTGAGACTATGCCTTTTTTTGCGGACAGACGTTTGATATTAATCGAAAACAGTGGTTTCTTCAAAAATGCCAATGTACAAATGGCGGAATATATTCCCCAGATACCGGAATCCACCTGCATGATATTTGTGGAGGATGAGGTAGATAAAAGGGGAAAAGTCTATAAGGCTGTTAAGAGCGCAGGAAGGGTAGTTGAGCTTGGCAGGCAGGATGAGAAGACCCTGACCAGATGGATTCTGGGATCGTTGAAAAAAGAGCACAGGAACATTACAGAATCTACCATGCATCTGTTTATGGAGAAAACGGGGACAGATATGGAGAATATCCAAAGGGAGCTGGAAAAGCTGGTCTGTTATACCATGGGGCGTGATGTGATTACTACAGAAGATGTAGAAGCTATCTGTACCACGCGCACGGTAAATAAAATATTTGATATGATTAATGCCATTGCAGAAAAGAGGCAGAAAAAAGCATTGGATTTGTATTATGACCTTCTGGCATTGAAAGAACCTCCAATGAGAATATTATTTCTGATTACGAGACAGTTTAATTTATTAATGCAGGTAAAGGAATTGCGGAATCAGGGATTTGATACCCAGGCACTGGCGCCTAAGATCGGATTGCAGAGTTTTATCGCAAGGAATTATGTGCGTCAGGCAGAGTCCTTTACACTGGAGCGGTTGAAAGAGGCGGTAAATGACTGCGTGGGAGCGGAAGAGGCCGTTAAGACGGGGCAGATGAACGATGTTATGAGTGTTGAACTGTTGATTGTGAAATACAGCCATTAGGGAGCGCAATCGTGCTTCGGCGTATAAATTATGGCATATGTGGTGATACTTGGCTGTGAAGTAAATAAGTATAAAAAAAGAACCTTCGGTTGACGGTGCCGAAGGTTCTTTTTACATGTATAAAATTATGCGATACTGTTTACTGCTTTTGATAAACGGGATACTTTTCTAGCAGAAGTATTCTTATGATAAACGCCTTTAGAAGTAGCTTTATCAATAATAGCAGTAGCTGATAATAAAGCAGCTTTTGCAGCTTCTTTATCCTGTGCAACAACAGCAGCATCTACTTTTTTAATCGCTGTTTTAACGCCAGATTTGATCGCTTTATTGCGCTCAGCCTTTGTTCTGTTTACTAAGATTCTTTTTTTTGCAGATTTAATGTTAGCCAATCCGTACACCTCCAAAATATTTTAATATGAAATGATTATTTTTATTGTTACATTAAAGCCGGACACGGACGTTCTAATGTAAACATACTCATATATTCTAGTCTAAGATATCTTACTTGTCAATACATAATTCGCAAAATTATGTAAAAAATAGTAAAAACAAGAGATGGTGTGTCTGACGATGGATTTTTTTCTATTATAACAGCGCACCCCATAGAAGGAGGAACATATGCTGGGTAAATTTAATATCCGAACAGACCTTGCTTTAGAGGCAAAAGAAAGTTTTGAAGAGGATGATGTGAAGATCCGAGGTGTCAGGATCGAGGAGGAAGAAGACGAGAAACTGGAGATCAAAACGACCACAGTGGTTATTGAGACGGAAAATGGTGCGAAGTCCATGGGGAAACCGGTTGGAACCTATATCACGCTGGAAGCACCTAACATGTCTGTGCCAGATGAGGATTATCACCGGGAGATCAGCAAAGAACTCGCAAAGCATTTAAAGGATCTGATGGGGGAAGAGGAAAAATCGGTTCTGATTGTAGGCCTTGGCAACCGGGAAGTAACCCCTGACGCTATTGGTCCCAATGTTGTTAACAATGTGAAAATAACCCGCCATGTTATCAAAGAATACGGAAAAGCTTCCATGGACATGGATAAAGCAAACCAGGTCAGCGGGCTTGTTCCGGGCGTTATGGCGCAGACCGGAATGGAGACGTTAGAAATCATTCGTGGTGTTGTAGATGAAACCAAACCGGATCTTGCCATTGTAGTTGATGCCCTGGCAGCCAGAAGTACCAAAAGGCTCAGCAGGACAATTCAGTTAACGAATACGGGAATCAATCCGGGTTCCGGTGTTGGAAATCATCGCAGCGGCATTAACGAAGATTCCCTGGGCATTCCGGTAATTGCAATTGGTGTGCCTACTGTAGTGGATGCGGCAACAATTGTGAATGATACTATGGAAAATTTGGTCGCTACCATGGACGCTACCCCTCAGATGCAGGATTTGGGCGGTGTACTTGGAACCATGAACCAAATGGAGAAGCACCAGATGATCAGCGAACTGATCTCCCCCCATCTGAATACGATGTTTGTAACTCCCAAGGATATTGACGAAACAGTAAAACGAATCGGATATACCATATCAGAAGCATTAAATATTGCATTGCAGTTGGCATAAATGAATGTTTCATCTCATATATTAAAGAATATGGGGTGAGAATATGAAGCATACAGAGAAATGGATACGAATCATATTGTGGCTGCTGTTTTTTGTTTTGGGGGGTTACATTATATATAGAGGAATCGGGATTGCATCGGAAAACGGATGGTTTGAGAAATCATCTGTAGTTTCCAGTATTTACAAAGGGATTGAGGAAATGTCTGTGGGCACTTTTATGCCCGGGCTTTCCTACTCAGCAAATCAGACAAGCAATGGGGAGCATTGGTTGTCTGATTTGTTTAGTGAAAGTTTCCCTTTGTATGAATACGTAAATATGCAGGAAGGTTACGAGCAGAATATAGAAAGCAAAAGTGAATATGAGATGATTCTGGCGGCGGAAGCAGCGGCGGAAGACAACATGGTGCCAAGGCCAAAAGAAGAGATGCCGGAGGATACTTTAGAAACGCCTGCCGCAAAGGAATCGGAAGTGGCAAATGCCCAGGGAGAGACGGAAGGGCAGACAGGAGATGCAGGACAGGACAGCGTTGCAGCAGATGCAGAGGTGATCAAACGGTCTCCGGTTGTGGAATTTCCCATGGATAAGCTTCTGGATTATGATTACGTCCTGAATAATTTTTATGCAATCGATATGACAACGACGATTGACAGAGAGCATCTTGATGTAAATAACCTGATCAATGAGAAGATGACTTTGGAACAGGACAATTCCAAGCCTCAGATTTTAATCTACCATACCCACTCCCAGGAGGCCTTTGCCGATAGCGTGCCGGGAGATGTGAGTACCACAATTGTGGGCATCGGGGAGTATTTATCCAATATCCTGCGGAATAAATACGGCTACAACGTGATTCATAATACCGGCGTGTATGATCTGATTGATGGGGAACTGGACCGGAATAAAGCATATGATCTGGCATTCGAGGAAGTATCACAGGTATTGGCGGATAATCCCTCCATCGAAGTGGTAATTGATTTACATAGAGATGGAGTTGACGGTAAGAAAATGGTTACAGAGATTGACGGAAAGCCCACCGCTCAGATTATGTTTATCAACGGGCTTAGCAGAACGACCCAGAATGGAGATATCACCTATCTGCCGAATCCGTACATTCCGGATAATCTGGCGTTTGCATTTCAGATGAAGCTAAAGGCAATGGAGTATTATCCAGATTTTACGAGAAATAATTATCTGATGGCATACCGGTTTAATATGCATCTGCGCCCCAAGACTCTGCTTGTGGAATCCGGAACACAATTAAGCACGGTAGAGGAACAGCGCAATGCCATGCTGCCCCTTGCAGATATTTTACATCAGGTACTCAGTGAGGAGTAGACAAGAGGGGAATAAATGTGATACACTGTGTTGGAAAGTCAAAAACCGCAGCAGACGTACGACCTTTGGTCCACTGCCAGCGGAAATAAAGTCGACGGATAGCGATTCGACCCACTGAGGAGGAACAGACGTGGCAGAGATTGATCAGAGCAAAATAAGGAATTTTTGTATTATCGCTCATATTGACCATGGTAAATCAACTTTGGCAGACCGTATTATTGAGAAAACGGGACTGTTAACCAGCCGTGAAATGCAGGCTCAGGTATTAGATAATATGGATTTAGAAAGAGAACGAGGCATTACAATTAAAGCACAGGCCGTAAGAACGATCTATAAGACAAAAGGCGGGGAAGAGTACGTTTTCAACCTGATTGATACGCCTGGGCATGTGGATTTTAACTATGAAGTTTCAAGGAGTCTGGCAGCCTGTGACGGGGCGATCTTAGTAGTAGATGCTGCACAGGGAATAGAGGCACAGACTCTTGCGAATGTATATCTGGCAATGGATCACGACCTGGATGTGATGCCGGTAATCAACAAAATTGACTTGCCAAGTGCCGATCCGGAACGTGTAATCAATGAAATCGAAGATGTGATTGGAATAGAAGCCCAGGATGCACCCCGGATTTCAGCCAAGACAGGACTGAATGTTGATGAGGTACTGGAGCAGATTGTAAATAAAATACCGGCACCAACAGGCGATCCGGGAGCACCTTTGCAGGCATTGATATTCGATTCTATTTACGATTCTTACAAAGGGGTAATTGTATTTTGCAGAATTAAGGAAGGCTCGGTGAAACGCGGTACTCAGATGCTTATGATGGCTACAAAAGCTACAGCAGAAGTAGTTGAGGTAGGATATTTTGGTGCCGGGCAATTCATTCCATGTGAAGAATTGAGTGCCGGAATGGTTGGCTATATTACAGCCAGTTTGAAAAACGTAAAAGACACCCGGGTGGGAGATACCATCACGAATGCGGTAAATCCCTGTAAAGAACCCCTTCCGGGATATAAAAAAGTAAATCCTATGGTTTATTGCGGTATGTATCCCGCAGATGGCGCCAAGTATCCGGATTTACGTGATGCTTTGGAAAAATTACAGTTAAATGACGCTTCCCTGCAGTTTGAAGCTGAGACATCCATTGCACTTGGATTTGGTTTCCGATGCGGATTCTTGGGACTGCTGCATCTGGAAATTATCCAGGAGCGGTTAGAGCGTGAGTATAACCTGGATCTGGTGACAACGGCACCGGGTGTTATCTATAAGGTATATAAGACGAATGGAGATATGATTGAACTCACCAATCCGTCCAACCTGCCCGATCCTTCCGAAATCGAATACATGGAAGAGCCTGTTGTCAGTGCCGAGATCATGGTAACAACCGAATTCATCGGTTCTATTATGGAACTCTGCCAGGAACGCCGCGGTGTATACTTAGGCATGGAATACATGGAAGAGACCAGAGCATTATTAAAATATGAACTGCCTTTAAATGAAATTATCTATGACTTTTTCGATGCATTAAAGTCCCGTTCCAGAGGCTATGCTTCATTTGACTATGAAATGAAAGGCTATGAACGTTCGGAACTGGTAAAACTGGACATCCTGGTAAATAGGGAAGATGTAGATGCACTGTCCTTTATCGTACATGCGGCAACTGCTTACGAGAGAGGGCGCAAAATGTGTGAAAAGCTAAAAGAAGAGATTCCAAGGCAGCTGTTTGAAATACCAATTCAGGCGGCAATCGGAAGTAAAATAATTGCCCGGGAAACGGTAAAGGCAATGCGTAAAGACGTACTTGCAAAATGTTACGGCGGTGATATCAGCCGTAAGAGAAAACTGCTTGAGAAGCAGAAGGAAGGAAAGAAGCGGATGAGACAGATTGGAAATGTTGAGATTCCGCAGAAAGCCTTTATGAGCGTTCTGAAGCTGGATGACAAATAGATCTTAATCAGGTGTTTCAATACTTTGAATCATATTGAAAATGAATGATGTTATCATATTAGAAGTAAAAGTGAATTAAAATATGTTAAAAAAGGATTCCGGTTCAGGAATCCTTTTTTTTGTGATGTTTTACACACTCCGTAAGTAAATACTCAATTTGCCCATTAATAGAGCGGAAGTCATCTTCCGCCCATTGGGCCAGGTCATTCCAGAGGCTGGCAGACAGCCTTAACGGAACCTGTTTTTTACTTTTGTCTTTTGGTTTATTTTCCAATGCTGCCATCCTCCCTTTTCTATTTTATAAAAATAGTGTTTTAATTAATAAAGTGAGCCGCTGTTTACAATTGGCTGAGCATCCTTGTTGCCGCAAAGCACAACCAGAAGATTGCTTACCATGGCAGCTTTTCTTTCTTCATCTAATTCCACAATGTCGTTTTCACTTAATTTCTGTAAAGCCATTTCTACCATGCTGACAGCACCTTCTACGATTTTTTGACGGGCATCGATAATAGCGGCTGCCTGCTGTCTCTGCAGCATTGCTGAAGCAATTTCAGGAGCGTAGGAGAGGTGGGTTATACGTACTTCCATAATGTTAATACCTGCATCTGCAACTTTTTCCTGTAATTCACCTTTCATAATGTCCGCAACTTCCTGGCTGCTGCCACGAAGTGATCTCTCATCCCCGCCTTCACTGGTATCGTAAGGATATCTTCTGGCTGCATTTCTGGTGATAGCATCACATTGGATAGAAAGGTATTTTTTGTAGTTTTCTACATTTAATACAGCTTTTGTTGCATTTTCTACTTTCCAGATCACCACGGTTCCGATTTCGATCGGATTACCAAGCACATCATTCACCTTTTGCTTTTCATTATTTAAGGTCAACGTTTTAAGAGATACCTTTTTGCTGCCTTCTCCTCCGATGTTAACGGCTGCTCCGTTTCCTGCTGAAGCACTTACATACCTTTTGACGGTAGGGTTAATTGCAGAACAAAATGGGTTTACCCAGAAATATCCGTCATTTTTTAAAGTTCCGTAGTAATTACCAAAAAGTGCAAGAACAAGAGCTTCATTCGGATTAATAACTTTCAAACCTCCGAATCCAATACATGCAGCGGTAAAAATAATAATTGACAGTACAACCAAAATTCCGGTTAAAACACCTTCGAATACTGACAGCCCTACAATGAATAGGGCAACACTTCCTAAAAGACCGATAATGCACAGAAATAACATCCCCATGCCGTTTGCTGCTTTTAAGTCTTTCTCCTCTGTTATCTTCTGTTTGTTGATCTCCATAATCCCATCCTCCTTCAGATGATTTAAAATGATATTAATTTGATATCATTATAATAACTCCAAATATTTTGAAAGTCAAGATATATTTATTGAATTTTAGAAATATTGGCTTATATTTTATGCATTGTTATACTTCCCTGATATACGTCTGGAATCCGTTGTAAAATAAGGGGAAAAATGTTATACTCCAAGCAGAAATAGAGCTAAGGACATGCAGGGGAAAAGGGGTAAGCAATGAGCAAAAAATGAATATGAGAGGAGAAAAGAGATGGGAGAGAGAGGGTATTTAAGGAGAGGAAATTCAGGGAGAAGGTATTTTGAAAGAACGTCTTTATTAAGGAAGTGTTTATTGGGGAAGTTTGCTGCCGCCGTTTATGTTTACATATTGATGGCAGCGGGGATTTGTATGCTCGGAATGATGCTCCCGGTATTGACGGCAAATGCAAAAGGAACAAAAACCTATGCGGAATTTACATCAGAATATGCGAAACCCGGTGAGCCTTTGGAAGTAGAGCTGCATGAGGATTCTGTATCCGGAGATTATCTGTATAAGTGGACTGTGAATGGTAATGCAATTGATAATGACACAAACTCCTATATTCCCTCAGAAGAGGATCTGGAGACTTTTATTGAAGTGACGGCTTATACAGAGGATGGAAAAAATAGTTATTCCTGCAAGTTATATTGCAGCCAGCTTCCGGTTATGTATATAACCACAGAGGCACAGATTCAGAATAAAGAGGATTACGTTGCCGGCACTCTGACCACGAAGCGGAATGAAGAATATATGGCTCAGGAAGCAACCGTTTACAATGGTGATATCGAAATAAGGTACCGCGGAAACAGTACTATGGGATATGACAAAAAGCCATACAAAATTAAACTGGATAAAAAGACTGATATGTTTGGATTTGGAAAGAACAAACACTGGGTTCTTCTGGCAAACCACCTGGACGGTGCCCTGATGCGCAATAAGCTCGCATATGAAATGTCCGGAATTCTGGGCATGCCTTATATGCAGTCAACGGATGTGGTGTTGATCATGAACGGCAGGTATGACGGGATCTACCAGTTTTGTGAGCAGATCCGTGTGGATTATAAGTCAAAAGGTAACCGTGTGGATATTTATGATTGGGAGAAGGCATCCGAGGATTTTGCCGCTATTTTAGCAGAAGATATAATGTTTGATTCTGATGATACTCTCGTTGCAGATTTAGAAAATACAATGCTTAAGGACATGTCATGGGCATCTACTCATCAAGTTTATTTCAATGGAAAATACTTTAACCTGGATAATTATAAAGATATTAAGATTCCGAAACTGACAGGTGGATTTTTAATAGAAATGGATTCTTATGAGGAAAAAATAGAATCTTTTTTCGATACAAAACTGGGACATAAGCTAAAGTTTAAAAGTCCAGAATATATTAGTTCAAATGTTGATATGATGCAATATGCTCGCGATTATATAAAAACATTGGAAAACGCAATTCAGTCCTATGATTTTTCAGACACCTGGAACCAGAATAAAGTGAGCTACCCCCAGCTGTTTGATATGGATGCCCTTGTGAAATTCTGGTTGGTAAATGAATTGTTTATGAACGAAGATGCAATGAAAAAAAGCACGTATATGTATAAGAATCTAGAAGGGCCTTTTTACATGGGACCAATCTGGGATATGGACTGGTCTTCGGCGTCCGATATCAGTTCAACAAATTTTCCGTATGAGTGGCAAACCCTTCATTTTAATGATGATAAGCAGAAAAATCAATGGTATAAATATATTATACAGGATCCTTACTTTGCCATAAAAGCAAGAGAACTGTATCTGGAAATCCGTGAGACATATCTGCAGGATCTCATCAGTGCCAATGGTATCATAGATGCAAACAGAAGTTATTTAGACCGTGCTGCCCGGGCAAATACAGAGAGATGGCACAACAGCGGAGGCTTCCCAAATGGTGGATTCGATTATCAAGTGGATAAATTGAAAGATTTTCTTACAAAAAGAATATCTTGGCTGGACAATCAGTTTGCTACTGTAGATTCCCTCATGAGTTCCTGGAATACAAACCGGCTGAACAACAGCATAGCAGGAGAATTAGATGTTTCCCAAATTAATATAAATACGGCTTCCGTTACAGTTCCAAAGGCATTCACAGAAATAGCCCTTACCGTAAATGGGAATTATGCAGGCAGTGAAAAAGTCAAAGACGGAAAAGCAATAATCAGTTTCGATGATACCTATGTAAAGCTTGGAGACAATACAGAGAATATCGTTGTTTATTGTGGAAAAGATAAGAATAATAAGACATACTATCAATATCAGTCATTTACCAAAGATGCAGAACCGGTAATACCCAGCTATCTGATAACGGTTACGGCAACTAAAGGCGGCAGAGCCTATATAGAATCAGAAGATGGTGAGCTGGCAGAAGCAGAAGTTTCGGAGGGAAGTATTGTTAAGACCATCGCAGCCCCGGACGAGGGTTATGAATTTGAAGGATGGTTTGAAGATACGGTAAGTGAAGGGCAAAAAGTATCCACTGAGTCAGATTATCAATTCACTGCATCAGAAGATAGAAAATTATTGGCAGTATTCAGAGAGCAGCCAAAGCCAGATCCGGATCCCGAGCCAGACCCAAAGCCAGACCCGGATCCAAAACCAGAGCCCAAACCAGAACCGAAACCAGAGCCAAAACCAGACCCAAAACCAGAGCCTAAGCCGGAAGCAGCAGTGGCAAAACCCGTTCAGTTAAAAGGCTCATCCATTAAGGCATACAGCCTGAAACTGACATGGAAAAAGGCAGCAAATGCAGTTTCCTATAAAGTATACCGGGCGGAGAAGAAAAATGGAAAATATAAGCTGCTGGCTGAGACAAAGAAGACCGGTTACAAGGATACAAAAGTGGTTCCGAAAAAAACCTACTATTATAAAGTTAAAGCGGTTAACAAAAGCTCCGAAAAATATTCATCTGTTACACGGCTGAAAACGAAATCCCTTTCCACGCCTAAGATTAAACTGGAATCAGTAAAAACGAAACAGGTTAAAATATCCTGGAATAAGATTGCCGGAGCGAAAAAATATGTGATTTACCGTTCAGAAAAAGAAAAGGGTAAATATAAAAAGGTTGCAGTAACAACAAAAATAAGCTATAAAGATAGAAAGACAATAAAATCAAATAAAACTTATTATTATAAAGTACGCGCTTACCATTCTAAAACAAGCGATGGAAGTTTATCAAAAGTAAAATCAATAATAGTAAAATAAGAACCCAAAGGAATCTAAAAAATGGAACTGACGAAAAATTTAGGCATCTACATTCATATACCTTTCTGCATCCGTAAATGTGCATATTGTGATTTCCTGTCTTTTGCATCGGAAGAGGAGGCCAGAAAAAAATATATCCGGTCACTAATTTCAGAAATAGAGCAGTGGAATGATATAAAAAGATGGCATATCACCTCCATATTTGTTGGAGGCGGTACGCCGTCGGTGCTAAAGAAAGAGGAGACTGCGTTGATACTGGAGGCGGTTTACAATAAATTCCAGGTGGATGATGACGCTGAAATTACGACAGAGGCCAATCCCGGTACGCTTACAAAAGACAAGCTGTATACCTACCGTGAACATGGAATTAACCGGCTGAGCCTGGGGCTTCAGTCTGTTCACGATCAGGAACTAAAGCTGCTTGGCAGAATACACACCTATGAAGACTTTTTAAAAGGTTTTCACATGGCAAGAGAAGCGGGATTTAAAAATATAAATGTGGATTTAATGTCGGCATTGCCGGGACAGACCGTGGATTCCTGGAGGAAAAGCCTGTCTGAAATATTGCGGCTGAAAGCAGAACATGTCTCAGCCTACAGCCTTATTATAGAAGAGGGGACTCCTTTCTATGAAAAGTATGCTGAGGATGCAAGACTGAGGGATATGGGAGAAGACTGCCAGATACTTCCCTCAGAAGAGGATGAGCGCAGGATGTACTATGAGACACGGCGTTTGACCAAAGAGTATGGGCTTGAACAGTATGAGATCTCGAATTATGCAAAACCCGGATATGAATGCAGGCACAATCAGGCTTACTGGCTGAGGCAGGATTATCTGGGATTTGGCCTGGGTGCTTCATCGTTGGTAGATAATGTGCGTTTCCGCAACACAGCAGATTTAGCGCAGTATAACCTGGGAGTATTTAAAAAAGAAGAAACAGAGGTGCTGTCTGTACAGGAGCAAATGGAAGAAACCATGTTTCTGGGGCTTCGTATGAAAGATGGCGTATCTTTGGAAGAGTTTGAAACAGTTTTCCATACCCCATTTTCCGCTGTCTATGGAAAGGCAGTGCAGGAATTGAAAAAGGAAGGGCTGGTACACGTAGAGGATAAAAGAATCCTTTTAACGGAAAAAGGATTTGATTTAAGCAATTATACATTGGCGCAGTTTTTGCAATAGCAGTAAAAAGCAATACCGCTGAACTATCTGCGGTATGCAGGGGTATAAGTGTGGTGATTCCAGGTTTTCGGCAGTAAAATATAACCAAATTTCTGAAGGAAATTAATTAAATTTTAAAGAAATGTTAAATAGTGGTTGAAAAGTTGTAATATATTGTGTATAATTAGCTCGTAACTTTGAAATGGAGTATGAAGAAAACAAGGGAATTTATATGAACAAAAAGGTTAAAGTTTTAATTTTGATGTGTTGTCTAGTAGTTGGCATGATTATACCAATGAAGCCGGAAGCAGCGGCTGCCTCCACACTAAAGATTCGCGGACATAATTATCCGGTATCACACAAGTTAGGATCCAGCTATTCACTAAAGGGAATGATCTCATCTAATTACAGGATCAAAAGGATAACCGCTGGAATATACAATTCTTCTGGTAAGAAATCGTATTATAAGAGTAATATTTATCCTAATACGAAGAGTTTCAATCTGGCGTACTCACCGGCTGATTATGCTTTACAGTTTGATCGGTTAAAAAAAGGGAAGTACTTATACAAGGTTACAGCGAAAGATGCGTCTGGGAAGTCCAGAACTTTAGTGAAAAGGACTTTCAATGTTGTTACTAAGACTTCGAAACTTAAGATTTCAAGTCCGGTACCAAGTTCCGATTTTGCAATCAATGCAGGCGGGTACTACACAGTAGGCGGAACGATAAAATCCAATTATAAGATTACGAATGTAACAGCAAAAGTTACTGATGCGGGCGGAGCTACTAAGTTCTCCAGATCAGTAAAGCCAAATACCAAGACTTTCAGGATTGGTTTTGAAATTGACGGAGCGATGTCATTTAATACACTTCCGACAGGTACATATAAGTACATTGTAACTGCAAAGGATAAATCAGGAAAATCCAAAACATTAGTAAAAAGGAACCTGACGGTAAAGAGCAATACATCTTCCGACCCGGATAATGGTTCAAACGGAGGTTCTTCAGGAGGAAGCAGTTCTGGAGGAAGTTCCAGTGGATCCACAGCTAATTTTGTTCAGAGAACGGTTCCGCCGGATTTGAATAATGCAAGCTATTATTCAGGACTCTACAATATTTACTTTAATTTTGATTATCTGGCACCGACAGGAAAGAAGACAAGCGGTGGTTATAACAGAGGAAACTGTACCTGGTATGCATGCGGAAGAGCAAGAGAAGTAATGTTACAGGCAGGGAAATATCCAAATATGTCTATCTTCGGACCGGATCCGGTAGGTATCTGGAATGCCAATAAGAAAGACAAGGTGTATGCATATGGTTCCACTCCAAAGGTTGGTTCATTAGTCATTTTTGACTATAACTCATCAGGAGATGCACATATCGCAATGGTAGAGGCAATTATCAATGGCGTGCCTTATGTATCTGAATCAGGATACAGTATGAGCAGTAAAAAGCCAACAGCTTCCAATATATCTTTCCATTATGGAAATATGTATGAATGGGGTGCAGGAAGAAGAATCTTAGGATACATATACTTAATATAAAAATAAGTAGATAATTTAAAATGCCTTAGCAGAGACCAATTGGTTTTTGCTAAGGCATTTCGTTACGAATGAAATATTTGATCCATCAGGTATTGATGTATGTCTTTTGATGTATCCTGGGTATAATGAAGTCCGTCAACTGTATCGAATCCATTCTGAATCATGTAGTTGTAACAGTCCAGATAACGGGTGCTGAATATTTCCTGCAGGGATCCGTTAAAATTTTGAATTTGAGCATTGGTGATTCCCTTAGCTTTTTCTTCATTTACAGGATTCACAGACATAAAATAAAAGGAAACATCGGGATAGGACTGAACCAGCTCCTTATATAATGTCAGATAGAGACTGATGTTTTCCACATCATTGACACCCAGATTGAAGACTACTGTTTTAGTGGGGGATTCGGCAAGTGTGCTTTTTAATTCAGGCAGGCCTGTCTCCTTGAACCATTCATATCCTTCGCCCTCTTTTGCAATATATACAGTAGAATCAGTGGATGATTTCATGGCTTCCTTCATAGCGACGGTACGGGAATCCCCCACCAGAATAAAAGAGTTATCGTGATTTACCGCAGAATTGTTTTTAGCCTGATCAGAATAAATGTCATCCGCCTGTTGTCCATCTGCGCTTTTAAGATCGTTATTACCTCCATTTAAGGCGTTTTCATAAAAAGGGAGGTATTTCTTCAGTGGATTTGTATCGTCCATCATATAGAGCGTCAGAATGGCGGACAGCGCCAGAAGAGCTGCTATCGATAAGGATGCAAAAATCACAATCAGCGTATTTCCTTTTTTCATAATGTTCATGCTGCCGGTCAGGCAGTATCCTTTCCTATATAGTTTTTAAATTTCCTATACTATTTTACCTATAAATGTCAAATAGTTCAAGCTTTTTTAAATCAACAAGAATCTTTGTTAAATATAAAAATTAAAATAATTTCTAAAAAAAGTATAAATACTATTGACAAAAAAAAGGCAGAGTGCTATTTTATGTACATAGATGTTAGCACTCCACTCAGACGAGTGCTAACAACAACAAAAAAGGAAGGAGGATTTAAGGATGCATTTGGATGACAGAAAGACAAAAATTCTTCATGCCATTATTAAAACGTATCTGGAAACCGGAGAACCGGTAGGATCCAGAACGATATCTAAGTATGCTGATTTGAATCTGAGTTCCGCAACAATTCGCAATGAAATGTCAGATCTGGAGGAATTGGGGTATATCATACAGCCTCATACTTCGGCTGGCAGGATTCCTTCGGATAAAGGTTACCGGTTGTATGTTGACCGTATGATGGAGGAAAAAGAGCGGGAAGTTACCGAAATGAAAGAACTGATGATTCAAAAGCAGGATAAGATGGATCTGGTGTTAAAGCAGGTGGCAAAGGTTCTGGCGTTGAATACGAACTACGCTACTATGATAACGGCACCTCAGTATCACCGAACGAAGCTTAAGTTCATTCAACTGTCTATGGTAAGCGAAGACCAGATACTGGCCGTAGTTGTGACAGAAGGTAATGTAGTCAAGAATAAGATGCTTCATATAGAACACTGTCTGGATAATGAAACCATCCTGAAGCTGAATATTTTACTAAACACAAGCTTAAACGGATTGACCATAGAACAGATCAATCTTGGGATGATTGCGAAGTTAAAGGAACAGGCAGGCATTCACAGCCAGGTAGTAAACAGTGTTCTGGACGCTGTGGCGGAAGCAATAAGGCTGGATGATGACGATTTGGAGATTTACACCAGCGGTGCAACCAATATTTTTAAATACCCGGAGCTTAGCGACAGTGAAAGGGCCAGTGAGCTGATCAGTGCATTTGAAGAGAAGCAGCAGCTGGTAAGCCTCGTACATGAAACCATGTCCGAGGGCGAGCACAATGGCATACAAGTCTATATCGGTGATGAAACGCCGGTCAAGAATATGAAAGACTGCAGTGTAGTAACAGCTACCTATGAATTAGGTGAAGGAATGCAGGGTACGATAGGTATTATCGGGCCAAAACGAATGGATTATGAGAAGGTTGTGAATACATTGAAAACATTAATGGCGCAGCTGGATGAATTATTTGACAAAAGCTAGGGAAAGGCGGTAACGAAATTGGCAGATGAAAATTTAAAAAAAGAAATGGAAGAAACTGTGGAAGACCAGGCAGATGAGACCACAGAAGAAGCAGTAGACGAAACTGCGGAGGAGGAAACCGCGGAATCAAACGAAGCTCCTGAAAGCGATGAAGCTGATGAAGATGTTGAAAAAGAAGAGGCTGACAAAGATTCGGGAGACGGCAAAGAAGTAAAAAAAGGTTTCTTTGGCAAAAAGAAAGACAAAAAAGACAAGAAAGACGTTCAAATTGAAGAGCTGACAGACAGGCTGAAACGCCAGATGGCAGAATTTGATAACTTCCGTAAGAGAACGGAAAAAGAAAAGAGCGCAATGTTCGAAGTGGGAGCCAAAAGCGTAATCGAGAAGATACTTCCGGTTGTAGATAATTTCGAGCGTGGGCTGGCAGCAGTGCCGGAGGATAAAAAGGATGATCCTTTTGCCGAAGGAATGGAGAAAATCTACAAACAGCTGATTGGCACTCTGGAAGAGTTGGAAGTAAAGGCAATTGAAGCTGTGGGACAGGAATTTGATCCGAATTTCCACAATGCGGTAATGCATATTGAAGATGAAGAACTGGGCGATAATATCGTAGCAGAGGAATTCCAGAAAGGTTACACATACCGTGAAAATGTAGTAAGGCACAGTATGGTAAAGGTAGCAAATTAAGCAAGAAGAATGACGTAACGGTCATCTCATTAAATAGTAAATAACAATTTCAAATTATAATCTATTAAATTAGGAGGAAACAACAATGGGAAAAATTATCGGTATTGACTTAGGAACAACAAATAGCTGTGTAGCAGTTATGGAAGGTGGTAAACCAGTAGTTATCGCCAATACAGAAGGAGCAAGAACAACACCGTCCGTAGTGGCATTTACAAAAACAGGAGAAAGACTGGTAGGTGAACCGGCAAAACGTCAGGCAGTAACAAACGCAGACAAAACAATTTCTTCTATTAAAAGACATATGGGTACAGACTACAGAGTAGCGATTGATGACAAGAAATATTCACCACAGGAAATTTCTGCTATGATTCTTCAGAAAATGAAAGCAGATGCAGAAGCTTACCTTGGAGAAAAAGTTACCGAAGCTGTTATCACAGTTCCTGCTTACTTCAACGATGCTCAGCGTCAGGCAACAAAAGATGCTGGTAAAATCGCAGGTTTAGATGTAAAACGTATCATCAACGAGCCAACAGCAGCAGCGCTTGCTTATGGTCTTGACAACGAAAAAGAACAGAAAATCATGGTATATGACTTAGGTGGCGGTACATTCGACGTTTCTGTTATTGAAATCGGTGAAGGCGTTATCGAAGTATTATCTACTGCCGGTGATAACAGACTGGGTGGAGATGACTTTGACCAGAAGATCACAGATTATATGTTAGCAGAATTTAAGAAAAATGAAGGTGTTGACTTATCCAACGATAAAATGGCTCTTCAGAGATTAAAAGAAGCTGCTGAAAAAGCTAAAAAAGAACTTTCCAGCGCAACAACAACAAATATCAACCTGCCATTCATCACAGCTACAGCAGAAGGTCCAAAACATTTTGATATGAACCTGACAAGAGCTAAATTTGATGAACTGACACATGATTTAGTAGAGAGAACCGCTACACCTGTTACAACAGCATTAAAAGATGCAGGTTTAACAGCAAGCGAAGTTTCTAAAGTATTATTAGTTGGTGGATCTACACGTATCCCGGCTGTTCAGGATAAAGTAAAATCCCTGACAGGTAAAGAGCCAAGCAAAACTTTGAATCCGGACGAATGTGTTGCATTAGGCGCATCCGTACAGGGTGGTAAATTAGCAGGAGATGCAGGTGCAGGCGATATCTTATTATTAGATGTTACACCATTGTCACTGTCTATCGAAACAATGGGCGGCGTTGCTACCAGATTAATCGAAAGAAATACAACAATTCCTACAAAGAAGAGCCAGATCTTCTCTACAGCAGCAGATAACCAGACAGCAGTTGACATCCATGTAGTACAGGGTGAAAGACAGTTTGCCAAAGATAACAAATCTCTTGGACAGTTCAGACTGGATGGTATCCCGCCAGCAAGAAGAGGCGTTCCACAGATCGAAGTTACTTTCGATATCGATGCAAACGGTATTGTTAACGTATCTGCAAAAGACCTTGGAACAGGAAAAGAACAGCACATCACCATTACTTCCGGTTCTAATATGTCCGATAACGAAATCGATAAGGCTGTAAAAGAAGCTGCTGAATTCGAAGCACTGGATAAAAAACGTAAAGAAGCAATTGATGCCCGCAACGATGCTGATTCTATGGTATTCCAGACAGAAAAAGCAATGGAAGAAGTAGGCGATAAGATTGATGCGAACGACAAGACTGCAGTAGAAGCTGATCTTGCAGCTTTAAAAGAATTAATTGAAAAATCCAATCCGGAAGAAATGACAGAAGCACAGGTTGCTGAAATCAAAGCCGGAAAAGAAAAATTAATGGAAAGCGCTCAGAAATTATTTGCAAAAGTATATGAGCAGGCTCAGGGAGCAGCAGGAGCAGAAGGTGCAGGCCCGGCTCCGGAAGGCGGCGAAGCTTACCAGGCAGATGATGTAGTTGACGGCGATTACAAAGAAGTGTAGAATAGATACTTGAAACAATGACTTCAGCACCATCTGGCTGCTGAAGTCATTGATATGAATGGAATTAACAGGGAAACTGTCTGAAATAACAGCAGGCAGAATCTGTATTAGGAAAGGTGAACACAATGGCAGAGAGCAAACGTGATTATTACGAGGTCCTCGGCGTAGACAGAGGCGTTGATGATGCTACGATTAAAAAAGCATACAGACAGTTAGCCAAAAAGTATCATCCTGACATGAATCCCGGAGATAAAGAGGCGGAAAAGAAATTTAAAGAGGCTTCAGAAGCATATGCAGTTCTGAGTGATGCTGATAAAAAGAGGCAGTACGACCAGTTTGGCCATGCAGCTTTTGACCAGGGAGGCGGCGGAGCTGGCGGCTTCGGTGGATTTGATTTCAATGGCGCCGATATGGGAGATATTTTCGGAGATATCTTTGGCGATTTATTTGGCGGCGGAAGAAGAAGTGCGAACAGTGGTCCTATGAAAGGTGCCAATCTTCGTGCCAGCGTACGTATAACCTTCGAAGAGGCAGTATTTGGCTGTGAGAAGGAATTGGATTTGAATTTAAAAGATGAGTGTAAAACCTGCCACGGTACCGGTGCAAAGCCGGGTACAAGTCCTGAGACTTGTCCAAAATGCGGTGGTAAAGGCCAGGTTGTATTTACACAGCAGTCTTTATTTGGCACAGTTCGTAATGTGCAGACTTGTCCGGACTGTAGCGGAACAGGTAAAATTGTAAAAGAAAAATGTACCGATTGTCATGGAACCGGATATACATCCAGCAGAAAGAAAATTGCTGTCAGTGTTCCGGCAGGTATTGATGACGGTCAGAGCATTCGTATCCGGGATAAGGGTGAGCCGGGAACAAATGGCGGTCCAAGAGGGGATCTGCTGGTTGAAGTAAGAGTTGCAAGACATCCGATTTTCCAGAGACAGGATATGAACATCTTCTCTACCGCACCGATTTCATTTGCACAGGCAGCTCTGGGTGGTGAAGTTCGAATCAGTACCGTAGACGGTGATATCTTATATGATGTAAAACCAGGTACCCAGACGGATACCAAAGTGCGTTTAAAAGGAAAAGGCGTGCCTTCACTGCGTAACAAATCCGTTCGTGGAGACCATTATGTAACTCTGGTGGTTCAGGTGCCGACCAAATTGAATGAAGATGCAAAAGAGGCGCTTCGCGGCTTTGATGCAGCAACCGGAAATTCCTTAAACCAGAAGAATACAGGCGCTGAAAAGCCCAAGAAAAAAGGATTTATGGATAAATTAAAAGAAACTTTTGAAGATTAAACAGCAGGAGGGTACTGCGTGGTCTGTTATGACATTTAGATGTGTTGTCAGACTATGCAGACCCTCTTTTCTTAATTTTTTATAATTATGGAAAGCCTTTTCTTAATTTTTCCTATAATGTCTGGGAATTGTTGACAAACAAGATAGTAACGGGTATTATAAGAATATAGAAACAATTGTGATGAGGGATAGGTATGCAGACAATACTTGTTAAGACTCTAATTATAATATCATGAGTCGGCCGACGGAAATTTCGTTCGGTTGCATCAATTTGTTTTCAGGCTTTATGACGAATGTCATCGAAAAATAAAATATAAAGGAGAGAAGGTGTCGTTATGAAGAGAAAGATCGTAAATAAACTGTTGGCGATCTGCTTATCAATAAGTATGATAGCTGGAACGGGATTACCGGTTACAGCAGCGGGTACAGAGAATACGCCACAGACTACAGTTACTACCGAAGCAACAACAGAAAAAACTACAAGCAGTACATCAACGCTTTACAAAGTAAAACTTACATTACCTGGTATCACAGCGGCAACAAGTGTAAAATCATTATCCGTCAAACAAAACGGGAAAGATTACACATATGACTACAAAGATTTAAAGACGGATGATAAAGGAGTCCTTTATCTAAAACTTCCGGCAAATGCCAAGGACCAGACAACATCAATTACAGTAAATGACGTTAGTTTTTCCGGTACCGTAAACGCGAATGATGACAATGCATTTGCAGCACCTCCGGCAAAGACAGAATCTGAAAAGGCAACAGATAAAGCTACCGAAAAGGCTACTGAGAAAACAACTGCAAGCCCTGAGACAGAAACAGCGAAGGGAACAGAGGCTGCTACAGAGCCAACTGAATCAACAGAAAAGAAGTCCCCGGAAACTGAGCCGGTAACGGATACGAAGGCTACAGAAGAAAGCAAAGCACCGGATACGGAAGCACCTGATACAGAGAGCCAGAAAGCAACTGAAACAACGGGTCAGACAGGCAGCAATAATAAGACACCGGGTGAATCAGAAACGACTGATACGAATGGATCGCATAAAGCATCGGCAATTGATAATATTAAGATTGATTATCCGAATGAGACGCTGACGAATGTTACAGCGGATATGAAGTACAGTGTTGATGGTGGTGTTAACTGGCTTACCTGTACAGTTGAAGGTCAGGGCATGAAGATCATGGATACGATGTTCGGGAAACCTGTTCTGATAAAAATGAGCACAGAGGCTACTGGAACAGAATTTAAAATTCCTGGTAAGCCTGATGCACCTAAAGTAACAGCTACAAATGCATCAGCTAAAGATATAAAAGATGGTACTTTAACAGTAACCAATCCGGGAACTGCAGAATATCAGTATCGTTTAAAAGATGGTACTTGGGGAAACATGACAGCTGGTAAGGTTACAGGTTTAGCAGCAGGTTCATACCAAGTTCGTGTAACAGCTACGAATGCAGCATTTGCAGGTAATATAGCAGAGACTACGGTAAGCGTAAACGCAAAAGCTGAATTATCCATAGCAAAACCAGTTTTTTCTGAAAAGTCTTATGGATACAAAGCTGCATCTTTAAATATTTCAGTTAAAAATACTGGAGATGCCGACGCGGTGGTAACAGACATAACGTTAAGCGGTGCTAGCAAAGATGCATTTGAAATTATTAATAAAAGTTCTGACTTGACAGTTCCGGCTAAAACAACTACAGGTAAGGTATTAGGCGCTGTACAGATTAAAACAGGTTTAGATACTGGTATATATAATGCATCAGTAGTTGTAGCTTATAATAATGGGCAGACAGCTACCACAGAAGTATCATTAACTGTAAATAAAATGAAAGTTACTCCATCAATTGATTCTGTTGAATCAAAGACATATGATAAGAGTAAAGATGCAAAAGGAAAACTGAAACTAACACCACCAAGCGGTTACAGTTTTGGAAATGACGAACCGACAGCAACAGGAAAATTTGTATTTGACAGTGCTGATGCCGGAACGAAAAAAGCAGTTAGTGTTTCTGATATTAAATTGGGTAGTGGATATGATAAGAACTATGTATTGAGTACAACTTCCATTAAGAATAAAACAACTTCTGCTAAGATCAGTAAAGCGAAAAACACCAAGAAGCCGGAAGACGTAAAAGTTTCTTCTTTTACCTACAATTCAATCACAATGAAGACGGCTTCCGGAGTTGAATATTCCATCGATGATGGTGACAACTGGACCAGCACAGGTTCCTTTAAGAGTTTGAAAGAAAAGACCTCTTATAAAATCTTAGCAAGATACAAAGAATCAACAAATTATGAAGCATCCAAATCTGTATCGGTAGAGCAAACTACGTTGCGTAACCCAATTATCAGCAATCCGCAGAATAATAAGGTTACAGGCGTACAGACCACAACCAGTTACAAGACAGGGTCTACTTTAACCTTTACAGCAACGGGAGCGGGATCAGAGATTAAATCTCCATCCCAATCACCATCGTTAGATGATGTTAGATATATTCCGGTAAGTTGGACTTCTTATGTGAACGGAACCTGGGATAATAATGCATCTTCCAACAGCGGCAGTTTTAAGTTGAATAGTTCCGGTAGTTATACGTTGTCAGTTTCTTTCCAAAAACAGAAATATGATGGAACAAATTGGGTAAATGAGACATCAACGAAGGATACGAAATCAGTTTCCTACAAAGTTGTAACTTCAACCACAACATCATCTACCAACAAGAATACAACCAATAAGACCGGAGTTAAGACCGGAGATGTAAATCCCATTATGCTGATGGTTATCTTACTGGTAGTATCTGGTGCAGTGATCGTGGTATTAGTTGTAAGAACCAGATCCAAACGCAGACAGCACAGAGAATAACTGTGATCATGCAAAAATAGCAGAATAACAAAGTAACAAAAATAAGATAAGAAAAGCTCTCACCGGCAGGTGGGAGCTTTTCTTATCTTATTTTCATAACAATCTAATAATGTATTTCAATATGGTTGTCACGGCAATAATCACAATATTCCTGAGGCGGCATTTCATCTGTAATAATATGGTCTACCTGACTCATAGGACAGTAGGTCATTAGAGAAAAGTGCCCGAATTTAGTATGATCCGCTAGTAGGAAATGAGTATGGCTGTTTTCTATAACCGCCTTTTTAACCGTATATTCTTCCCGGGTTGCATTAGTAAGGCCGTTTGCGATGGTAAGTCCGGTACAAGCCATAAATGCTTTCGTAATATTGTAGGTTTTTAAATAGTCAATTACTTCGTTACCCACAAATGACAGCGTTTCCCGTTTTAAAGTACCCGGAAGGGAAATCAGGGTCAGATTCGGATAAGGAATTGCTTTCAGGCAAACCTGAACACTGTTGGTGATGATGGTACATTCTTTGTGAGAAATATAATCAATCATATTAATACAGGTTGTGCCTGTGTCAATATAAATAATATCTCCGTCGTTGACAAATCCGGCAGCCATCTTGCAAATGGAATCTTTTTCAGCAGCGTATTTTGTATGACGTTCCTCAAACGGAATGACATCGCTGATTGGAGGAGCCTCTGCAACGGTAACGCCGCCGTAAACTTTCTTGATCGTCCCTTTTTTAACCAGGGTGTCGATATCTCTTCGTATGGTATTTTTAGATACCGCAAATTGCTCGCAGAGCGTATCCAGAGAAACTGATTTTTGTTCTAATATGTATTGTTCAATTGAGTCAATTCTTTTTGTGCGCATAGTCCATTCCCTCTCTTAAATGATGAGTATATTATAGTATATTTTGGGTAAGTTGAAAAGGTGTATTTTGTAATATTTTTAATTTTATGGAGGTGTATGCCAGAAAATACAAAGTGAATTTCATAAATCTGTGAATTATAGAGTGGAAGATTGTATCTTTTTGAAAAAATTATCAAGAAGACCATGATATAATCATGATGAAATTAAAATATAACCAAAAACAATTGACAATAATATCAAAACATGCTAGGATGAATGCATAAAAATGATCAATACATATCCAAAAACAAAAAAATATAATAAAAAGTTGTTTAACAATTATTAATTTATGCTTTGGCATAATGAGGAGGAGAAAAAATGCATTTAAACAGCAGTCAGAAAAGGCAGCGGGTGCTGATGATGGTATTTGGAGCATTTGCGATATTTTTTACGGGTTACCCACATATATGGTCCGTATATCAGCCTTATATCCGGGAGCTGACAGGATGGACTGAAGGACAGACGTCTATGTGTTTTTATCTGTCTATGTTAACGTTTGTATTTGGCAACATTTTTGGAGGGCATATTCAGGATAAATATAATCCGAAGATCGCAATTGCAGCAGGAGGCGGGATTTTTGCAGCAGGAATTTTGCTGTCAGCGTTTTTGATCATACCATCGCCGTTGCCAATGTATTTTACATATGGAGTGATGCAGGGATTCGGGCAGGGAATGATGTATACGACCATTCTTTCCACTGCGCAGAAGTGGTTTCCCGGAAAACTTGGATTTGCGTCAGGTGTTGTGGTTACGGCTAATGGGCTGTGCGGATTTTTTCTGGCTCCGGTCAGCAGGGTAATATTAGCAGATGGAGGACCGAAAACGGCATTTTTGGTAATTGGCTGTGTAATTGCCCTTTCCTGGGTTTTTGGTTGCATTTTTATTAAAAATCCAAGGCAGGCAGGTGTCAAAGAGGCAGACCATCCCGGATGGGCAGCGAATAGAACGCCAGCTTTGCCGGAACAAAAGCAATATACATCGAAAGAAATGATACGTACCAGAAAATTTTACTACTTGGTTGCAACGATGCTATTCGGACTGATTTCGTATTTTATGATTTCTCCGGTTGCTCAGGGGATTCAGACGGAGCGGGGAATTGCAGTGTCCATTGCAGTGTCGGCAGTCATGTTTGGTTCCGTTATGAATGCTTCCGCAAGGCTCTTCCTGCCCTCTATTGCAGATAAAATAGGGAGGGTGAAATGCGTAAAAGGAGTGCTTGTGGCCTCTGTTATGGCGATGGTTATGCTGGTAGTATCGAAATCCATGTTTACTTCCATCACCACCGTTGCGGTTGTGATGATGTATGGCTGCTACGGAGGTATCATGGGAAGCTTTCCATCCTTGACAAGTTCCATCTTCGGGCTTTCCCATTCCGGTGAAAACTATGGATTTGTTATGTCGGGAATTGTAATTGCCACCCTTTTAGCACCGTTTGTGGCAAACTTAATTACAGCCACTGGCTTTGATACAAATATGGGCTTTGTAGTTGGTATCATTTGTGCAGCGCTTTCCGTTGTCTTTATTCTTCTCATAGAAAGGGAACTGTCCGATAAAAGATCAGGAATAAATTTGGAAGATCGGAAGGAAAAGAAACCTGCTGGAATCATTACGGCAAAAGAATTGTAATTGCATTTTATGTGATCACATTTAAATAGAAAAAGGAGGAATCAACCATGGCATTAGTAAAAATGAAAGATCTGTTAGAAAGAGCGAAGGCAGAAAAAACGGGATGCGGTGCATTCAGTGTAGGGAACATGGAAATGGTAAAAGGCGCCGTAAGGGCGGCGCAAGAGACAAATACTCCGATTATACTTCAGATTGCTGAAGTGAGGTTAAAACATTCGCCTCTGGAATTGATGGGACCAATGATGGTGCAGGCGGCGAAAGAGGCGAAAGTGGATATAGCAGTGCATCTGGATCATGGCCTTACCATGGAGACGGTGAAAAAGGCATTGGAACTGGGATTTACCTCAGTGATGTTTGACGGATCAACCAGCCCGTTTGAAGAAAACATAGCCAGGACAAAAGAAGTAGTAGAATTGGCTAAAAATTATGGGGCTACCGTAGAAGCGGAACTGGGACTGGTTGGCGGGAGTGAAGATGGAAGCTGCGACCATGGAATCCGCTGTACAGACCCGGAAGATGCTAAGGTTTTTTGTGAAAAAACAGGCGTGGATGCACTGGCGGTAGCTATTGGGAATGCCCATGGCAATTATCCGGTAGCACCGACGCTGGCATTTGATGTACTGGAGAAAATTCATCACAACACAAGTGTACCCCTGGTACTTCATGGAGGAAGCGGAATTACGGATGAGGATTTCCAAAGGGCAATATCTCTGGGAATCTGCAAAGTAAATATAGCGACGGCTAGTTTTAACAGTCTCATGGAAAAAGTGGAGGCGTATATGAACACAGAAGGAAAACATAACTATTTTGATTTAAATACGGCTATGGAAGCCGGTGTATATGAAAATGTAAAACGGCATATAGAGGTATTTGAGACGATATATAAAAACGGTTGATATATGCATAGGTTTTGGAAAGGCTGCCTGTTTTTAGTGCTTACGGGATAAGAGTTATGAACCGCTTATGCCCTGATTAAAAGGATTATCATGAATCTTCACTTGTTTACCTTCCCGATATTCGATATAATGAAAAAACAAGTGGGAGGCAGGAATGTTATTTCAACCTCTCTTTTCTGTATATAAAATTGGTTTGACGGGGTAAAGTGTATGAGGAAAACAGGGCTGCTCCTTATGGGAGTATTGTGTATGGTGCTTTTGTCGGGATGCAGTAAACGGCAGGAGACGGTTACGAGAAGTGATCAGTATGTAATCGGAGTAGTTACAAAATCCAGAGACAGCGAGTACTGGATGTCGGTCTGTTCCGGTATGGAAAAAGCTGCCGATGAAGAAGGAGTCTCCGTATTAATAGTTTCGCCGGATACAGAAACCGATGTTCTGCTCCAGAAAAAAATGATTCAGGATCTACTGGATAAAAAGGTGGATGCACTGGCTGTATCACCCATAGATTCCTACAGCAATGCTGACTACATAAATGAGGCGAAGGAAATGGGGATACCGGTATTTTCATATGATACCCAGATTGCGGATGCCAACGTGCCTTATATTGGGATTGACAATGAGAAGGCAGGAAGGGAACTGGCAGAGTACCTGGCAGGACAATTGGACGGTAAAGGAAAAGTGGGGATTATTTCCGGGGATTTGAAGCAGACGGCACATGCCAGCAGAATGAATGGATTTAAGGACTATTTAGAAAAAAACACGGAGATAGAGGTGGCTTTTGCCGAGAGCGGATACAGTAACCTTCAGATGTCTGAACGGGAGATAAGCAGGCTTATGAAAGATAATCCTGATATTTCCGGTATATTTGCCACCAGTGCAGTGACTGCCCTTGGCATTATGGAGTATATGAAAGGAAGCCCTGTTACGATCGTTACGGTGGATGCTCAGGAAGATGCTATTGATGCAGTGAAAAACGGCGGAATAGCAGCACTGGCTTCTCAGTCCGGTTATGAGATCGGGGAGGAGACTGTTCGTTATATTGTCAATTATAAAAATGGAATTGACCAGGAGGACCAGAAAATTCTTCCGGTTGAAGTAATTACATATGAAAATGTGGAAGATTATGAAAAAGTAAAAGAAACTTTATCATAAAATACCCAAACCTAAAAATAAGACACAAAAATATAGAAATATTACAACTTGATAATGATGAGATTATGAAATTGGTAAAATATTTGAATACATAAAATATAACCCATAAAAAGAACCTACTAATCTAAAAAATCCCTTACTGGGAAAGCTTTTGAAATCAGGTAGAATTAAGATATCAGATGGAAAAAGAAAGGCGGTAAGGAAATGTTATTTACGGTATTTAGTTTTTTACTTTGTATGGTTTTAGTGGGGATTTACGTTGTAAGACAAACGAGAAAGTCAAGCCTGGATACCCAGGACGGTTACTTTTTGGCAGGCAGATCGCTCACTGCTCCGGTTATTGCAAGTTCAATTATTCTGACGAACCTGTCTACCGAGCAGCTAATCGGGCAAAGCGGCCAGGCATATGCGGCGAATATGGGGCCAATGGCATGGGAAGCAACTTCCTGTATCGCAACTATTTTTCTGGCAGCGCTCTTTCTTCCCCGATATTTAAAGGCGGGAATTACAACGATACCGGAGTTCCTGGAAAAAAGGTATGACGGTAGAGTAAAAAGAATTGTATCGGTTTTGTTTCTGCTGGGGTATTTGTTTTGTTATCTGCCGACCGTATTGTATTCCGGTGCACTGGTGTTTAACCAGATTTTTGGAATAGACAAAATGCTTGGGAGTTCCCAGTTTATGGGCGTGGTAGTTACGGCTACGGCACTTGGATTCATCGGCGCTGCTTATGCGGTAATCGGCGGACTGAAGGCTTCGGCATCCGCAGACAGCATCTTTGGAATCGGGTTAATTATCGGGGGCTTTATGATTCCACTGCTGGGGCTGGCTTCTCTTGGAGGAGGAAATCCGCTGGTTGGAATCCAGCATTTAATAGAGCTGATTCCTGCTGAAAAATTTAATGCAATTAATCCGGCAAATGCACAGGCGCCTATGGTACCATGGCCGCTGCTATTCACAGGGATGATGTTTAATAACCTGTTTTACTGGTGCACCAATCAGTCCATCATCCAGAGGGCACTTGCTGCCAAAAATTTAAAAGAAGCACAGAAAGGGGCACTGCTGGCTGGGGCATTCAAGCTGCTTACACCACTTTTTATCACTTTCTGCGGCATTATAGCATATGGAAAATTTGGAACATCACTTGCCAATCCGGATCTTGCTTATCCGATGCTGGTACTGGATGTACTGCCAAAAGCTTTACTGGGATTCTTCGCAGCAGTATTATTTGGGGCAATCTTAAGCTCTTTTAATGGCGCTTTAAACGGGTCCATTGCCATGTACACACTGGATATACATAAACCATTATTCAATCCTAAAGCAACGGATAAAGACCTGGTGAAAATTGGAAGGCGGTTTGGCTTCGCGCTGGCTGCATTGTCTATTGTTGTAGCTCCGCTGGTAAGCTTTGCACCTACAGGATTGTATGATTTCCTTCAGTCTTGTTTCGGATTTTATAACATGCCCATACTGGCAGCGGTAATTGTAGGGATTTTCTCAAAAAAGGTACCGGCATCGGCGCCCAAAATAGTTTTGATATCGCACGTTATTTTATATAGTATTTCAAAGTTTTTACCATTGAATGTCCATTATTTATATATCTTAAGCGTTTTGTTCATCATTGATGTAGTGGTATTGCTGTTTATTGGAAAGATTCATCCAAGAAAAACGGATTTTGTCCTGGAGGATGTAAAAGCGGTAGATTTAACGCCCTGGAAGCATTTGAAACTTGCATCTGTATTCTGTGTGGCGGGCCTTGTAGTATTATATTTCATCTTCTCCCCTCTGGGACTTGGAAAATAGTGAAAAATAATAAAAAAGTGAGGTATTCATCCATGAAGAAGGTTAAAGTTGGAATTGCAGGTTTAGGCAGATTAGGAAAGGTGCATGCGGGGAATCTGGCATTTAAGATTCCGAATGCAGAATTAACTGCGGCATGTTCCATTATGCCAGCAGAACTTACCTATGCCCAGGAAGTGCTGGGAGTGAAAGAAGTATACAACGATTACCGGGAAATGCTGGCTAAGGCTGATATCGATGCAGTTGCTATCATAACAACCAGCGGGGAACACTGCTGGCAGATAGAAGCCGCATTGGATGCAGGTAAACATGTATTTTCAGATAAGCCTCTGGGAGTAAATGTAGAAGAGTGTAAGCTTGCAGAAAAAGCCGTGGAACGCCATCCGGAGCTTGTGTTTTTCCTTGGTTTCATGAGAAGATTTGATCCTTCCTATGCTTATGCGAAGAAAAAAATAGAAGACGGCGCAATCGGGACTCCTTATATGGTAAAGGCAACTGGAATCGATCCGGAAGCTATGGTAGATGGAGCTATTAAATTTGCGGCAACCAGCGGCGGTATTTTTATCGATATGGCAATTCACGATATTGACCTGATGCGCTGGTTCCTTGGTTCCGATCCGGTAGAAGTTTATGCCACAGGTTCTACGTTCCGCCATCCGGAGTTCAAAGCAGCAGGTGATGACGAAACAGGTGTGGCAATGTATAAATGTGAAAATGGTGCCGTTGGTTTTGTACATGTGGGGCGTACCGCTCCTCACGGGTATCATGTGGAAACGGAAATTGTGGGGACGGAAGGATCCATCCGCGTAAGTCCGGTTCCTGCAAAGAATCTGTGTATGATTTATAATAACCAGGGTGTGGTTCAGGAGTGTGTTAGCGGTTTCCCGGAAAGATTTGCAGAATCCTATCGCCTTGAAATGGAAGAATTTATCAACTGTGTACAAGACAATACCAAACCGGAAGTTACTGTTTATGACGGAACAAAATCCACACAGATTGGATTTGCCACAACGGAAGCTTACCGTCAGGGCGGTATTGTAAAAATAGAATATTAAATAAGCTCTGTAAAAGCCCTGGCCCACTGGAGAACGTACGCTCCGGGACGGGGCTTTGAGAATTTTCGAAATAGAAGCCGATAAAGGCGCAGCTGTCTTGACTCTTTCGCCAAGAGTTCTTATAATACAATTAACATGACGGAGCCTGATTGATAATTATTTACGGGAAAAGGGGTATCTATGATTCACAGTATACGCAGCAAAATCCTGCTGGCAATAGTTGGTATCACCCTGGTTACGGCGCTGTCCATCACCATCGCCTTTTACTTCAAATCTTCAGAAATGGTGGAAGACAACTATGGGAAAAACCTGTATGGGCGCATGGAACAATTGGGGAAGGTCTTTGATGATTCGCTAAAAGAAATCTATTATATTACGGTACAGGCTTCCTGCGACGAGGAAATAAAAGAGCAGATTCAGGAATATCAAAGGACAGGAGGGGATCTGATCCTGGAGGATATTGCTTCTGCGCTTAAGACCTATAAACGGCGCTACAGTGATATTGGGTCTGTCTATTTAGTGCTGCCAAAGGATGGGATTATTGTTACATCCCAGGATTATCCTGTCTATGAAAAACAGCTTGCCAGGACAAAGGCGGATGCCATTGCAGAGGCGGCAAATTCCGGCAGTATGCCTGTAATACTACAGGATCCGCTGCGTTCGTCATCTGATTTTTTATCTTATGTGGATATGATAGAGACTGATGGCGGCGAGATTCTGGGTTACATTATGGTAAATGTAGAAGAGCGGACAATATTCTACAAATATCTGGATGGGCTCTATGACCAGAAAACAACCCTTGCCATGATTTTAAATAATAAGGGTGAAATTGTATCTTCACAAAATGCAGATATTATGGGAACTGTTTACCAGAACAATGATTTTGACGCACTATACAAGAAAGGATTTGCCAACAGCGCCGATAAAAGTAAGCTGGGGGTCTTTTATAAAGGGACGTTCAGCGGCTATCAGTTCTTCATGGTAGTGGCAAGAAGTGAGATCCTGAAAGACCTGAATCAGCTGAAATACTTTCTGGCTGTGTTTTTAGCCATATTTGTACTGGCAGCGGTATTTATTGCCTATTTTATCACAAAAGCCATGTATAAGCCGCTTAAATGCCTTACAGAGACCATGAAGGAAGTCAGCGGCGGAGAGCTGGATAAAAGAGTTGAAATCAATACAAATGATGAAATCGGTGAGTTATCCGGCAATTTTAACAGCATGCTGGATCATATCAATGAATTGATCGGACAGCTGGTAAAGGAAGAAATGCTGAAGAAGGATGCGGAACTGGAAGCGCTGCAATATCAGATTACACCCCATTTTATGTATAATACACTTAATTCCATCAAGTATGCAGCTCTCCTGAAGGGAGAAAAAGAGCTGGGCGGGATGCTCTCTGATTTTATTGAACTGCTGCAGGCGAGCATTAATAAAAAAGGGACATTTATTACGGTTGCAGATGAACTGCATATCCTGGAAAATTATATTCGTCTCCAGGAATTCCGCTATGAAGGAAAATTTGCTGTGGATATTGATATTAAGCAGGAGGCAAACGGCTGCTTCGTGCCAAGGCTGTTACTGCAGCCTATCGTGGAAAATGCCCTCCTGCACGGCCTGGATATGAAAAATCCGGACAGCAGAATTATAATACGTGCAGGCGTAGAAGACGGACGGCTCTGTCTGGAAGTAGAGGATAACGGCAGAGGCATGACACCGGAGCAGATTGAAAGCCTGCTGACACAAAAGGCAAGGAAAACAAGCGGGTTAAGCAGTATCGGCGTGGCGAATGTGAGGGATCGGCTGGAACTGTACTATGGGGAAAAAGGCGGGATTTCTTACGAAAGCAGCAGGCATGGGACGAAAGCGTGCCTGTTTCTGCCGGCATACAGAGAGGTTGATGAATTCTCTGTATAATCAATTATGTGGGAATCAGGACTGATAAAAACGCATAGCGGCAAAAGGAGTGGTGTGGGATGTTTCGTACAATAATTGTAGATGATGATTTTTTAGTCAGGACATATTTAAAACAGCTGGACGCCTGGAAACGGGCAGGCTATGAGATCATAGGGGACGTAAGGGATGGAGAAGAAGCGCTCCGGCTGGTCGAGGAGACTTTGCCGGATGTGGTGGTAACGGATATTTCCATGCCGCTTATGGACGGAATAGAACTGATCAGGAGAATCCGGGAAAAATACCGGGAAATATATATCGTTGTGCTGAGCTGCCACGATGATTTTAATTATGTAAAGGAAGCGATGAAGCTTGGGGCTAATGAATATGTATTGAAAAATTCCCTGGATGAAGATTCCCTGTATGAACTTTTAGAAAATGCCAGCCATCAGATGAAGCACACGCAGGTTAGGCTGGATGAACAGGAACGGACCAGAAAGCTGATTAAAATGGGCAGCCATTCTCTGAAGTATCATTTTTTTAACCAGTTATTGTCAGGGACGATGACATTGGATGAAAGAGAGAAAAAGAGGCAGGAGGCAGGAATCAGCGGAAAGTTTATCAACAGTGCGGTAATTAATATGTTCATCCCGGACTGGGCGGTGGTAAAGGCACAGCTGACACCTCTGGAGGCGGATCAGTACAGCCAGATGTTTTTACATACGCTGACTGAACAGCTGGAACTGCTTCTGGGAACAGAGAGTGCATATGTGGAAGAGATCTATTTGGGAGAAGGGATTTTCTGCTGCTTTTTGGACTTATCTGCAATGTGCAGAAGCAGCCTGATGAAACAGAAGCTGACCAGTGTGGCATCTGCCTGTTTTAAATGCTGTAAGCAGGAACCGTACAGATATGCGGTAGGGGTGAGCAATATCTGTATTGGAGAAGATGGAATCCGACAGGCATATCAGCAGGCAAGGGAAATGATCAAGCTTAAATTTTATGAAGATAATGACATACTGTATTTTGACGGGTCAAAAACCATAGCAAGGCAAGTGCCGGCGGAGGCAGAAAAACTTCTGGAAGATATGCCGGGGATCATTGCCGGAAAGAAACAAGATGAACTTTTGGATGCCTTTGATAAGATAATATCGGCATGCCATAAAAACTGTGCCGACAGCAAAGCCGTAGTGCACTGGCTGAAACGCCTGGATGCTAAGGTAAAAATAGAAAGAACGGCGGATGACTATGCAGCGATTATTAAAATCGAAGATCTGGGCAGGATCTGTGAAGATTATTCCAGGCGTTTGTTCTCAGAGCGGCAAAAAGAAATTCCACGAAATGTCAGTTCTGTAATTAAGCAGGCATTAGAGTATATACACAGCCATTACCGCCGTCAGATCGGACTGGGTGATGTTGCGGATGCTGTGGGGGTGAATCATGCCTACCTCAGTTATCTCTTTAAACAGGAAATGGGGATTGGATTTTCCAACTATCTTCTGGATTGCCGTATGGAGTGTGCAAGGGAATTACTGCGTGATACAGGATCCAAGATTAAAGATGTAGCGGAACAATCGGGGTTTAATGATTACCATTATTTTTCCAAGGCTTTTAAGAAGCTAAATGCCTGCAGCCCTGCAGATTACAGGAAGAATAGCATTTAAAAGGACTGATCCTATTTATACCAGAGCGTGTTTGGAGAATGCTTTCATACACGCTCCCTGGCTAAATCGGATATTATTTTTTGAAACTCGCTGTTATCACGAAGAAAATTGTATTCTTGGCTATTTTCCAGCTCATAAAATAATGCTGGGACAAGCGCCTTTTTCATATCAATGGGTATCTGAGAGATTCGATAAAAAAGAGGCAGTCTGCTTAAGTTCCAGTCTGTATGAAGAGCATCTGTGATTTTTTTTAATTGCAGGATACTCTTCTTGACATCCTGTTCGAATAGTGCGATTTGCAACTCCGGTACGTATGCCCCGTAATCCCACAGACCAAATAAAGAAACCATAATTTCGGCAATTTGAGCAATTTGCGCTGCTATATCTTTGTTTCCGGTTGTCAATTCAATATTTATCAGTTTTTGCATAAGGGGTTGAATGTTGCATAATGTGGTCAGCAGCTTCTGTTCGATCAGCGCCGCAGCCTCAACGAATTGTTCCTGATGCAGTAATAAGTCGACTTGTAAAACCGATTTATCTATAGTATTTTCGGGGATTGTCTCTAAAAGCTGCTGTGCCTGATCATAAAGAGAATTTTTGATATACTTTTTTGCAAGCATATAGGTGGCTGAATTTTTAATAACTATGTCCTTGCCAGATGCTGCCTGGTTATACCATAAAATGATTTGCCGCTCATACGCTTCCTTTGAGTCAATTTCTGAAGGATTTAATGTCAGGCAGTTATCCATTACAGTTGCAACTGCATAAATTAAGCCTTCACACCCGGGATATTCATGAGTCTTTTCCAGAGCAGCATGAAAAGCTGTATCCAATCCCTTTTCTTGCATTATTTCAACAAGTTCCGCTCCGAATGTGCTGATTTCCTGTTCGGTAAGGTTTTCTTTGAAAAGAAAAAGTGTGTTCAAGTCTATTTTTAAAAGTCTGGCAAGTACCGGAAGCAGCAAAATATCCGGATAAGAATTTCCACGCTCCCATTTATTAACCGCCGGAGTAGTAACACCCAGATAACTCGCAACTTGTTCTTGTGTCAATTCCATTTCTTTTCTTCTTTTTCTTATAATTTCATTCATTTTCATAACAATCAGTTCCTCCTTTTCCTGCTTTTATTATAACGAAATTATTGTGTTGTTACTATTGAGTAGTATTTTAATTTTAAGTATATTTTCTTAACCATAAGTTAATTGTAAAGATGTGCAATCTTGCTGTCAATGCATTAATTGTGATTATACCCAAACAGATCTGAATGTAAGATTTCAAGGTGTTTGCTGCGTTAGTTGTCCGATGCCCTTAGAAATGTTCATTCTAGTGTTGCCATATATTTTCTTATGGACAAGCACTTAAAAGCAGGCTGTTTTTTTCATCAAAAAGTTATTAAAAAAATGTTTGACAGGATCAGTAATCTGATGTATTATGATATTAATAAAATGATAATAACAAATAGATAATATTAAAGAGGCGCCAAAGAAAGTTTACTTAAAAGAGCAGAAAAGAATAGTGTACGTAAAAACATGACAAAGGATAATTTATGTAAAAAATATAGCAAAAAATAATGTACGTAAAAAATATTGCAAGGAATAATACTACAGCGAATGCTTTGTAATGTTCTATTAAATGCATTATATTTGGGTTTAGCTAAGGAAATTACGCTTTGTAGATGGAGGTAGTGTACGGAAAGATGGGGGTGGGAAACTGATATGGACTCCGTCAGCTTGCCGCAGAACTGGTATTTTCTAACCTTTGCGGAGCGCTTTTTGGCGGCACGCGGGCATTCGCTCCGAAATCCTG